>Ga0181520_10007208_pt1 | contig 16512 bp, 12 predicted proteins | sample PEATcosm2014_Bin_29_FD_132451 | JGI IMG/M metagenome (GOLD analysis project Ga0181520, IMG submission 132451) | Peatland microbial communities from MTU Mesocosm Facility, Houghton, MI, USA - PEATcosm2014_Bin02_30_metaG | ecosystem: Environmental > Terrestrial > Soil > Wetlands > Peat | place... | reverse complement strand
CGACCCGCGCCTGCCCTTCGGCGGCATCAAGCGCTCCGGTTACGGCCGCGAGCTGAGCGCCCAAGGCATCCGCGAGTTCGTCAACATCAAAGCCGTGCGCATAGCGCCCTCTCCCCTTTAGCCCCTTCAATCAAACGTGCCGGGCACCGGGTTTCCTCGCTTGCGGTACGATTTGATTTTCGGTACCTTCGTAGCAGCATGCCGCTCTTCTTGCGCCGGCACCGGCGGAGGCCCGTGTGGCAGCCGGGCCTCCGGTCGCGTGCGGCCAGCATTCTCCGAGACCTCAGGGCCCTCGCCCCATTCCCGCGAAGACGGTGGCGCGCGGTTGTCGCCGGGGGGGTCATTGCTGCGGCCTCCTACCTTTACGCGACCAAGGACAACATCATCATCGAGAACTTCAACGTTCCGAGACAGTGGGCCGATCAAGGCCTGACCGGAGACGTTATAGCTCGCCAGATCAGGGACGCGCTAGAGAAAATGGAAATCGCGGGCCATAACAGTATTCAGACAGACACCTTTGTCGTTCGGGCTGATCCCGACCCGATACCCGATATAAGGCTCATAGGTACCGGTATCGGTCTTCGATCGCTATTCGATAACGCCCGCACGGTTTTGAATAGACACGTCTCGGGCGAGTTCATTACGACGCCAGGAAGACAATCGGAGCACGTGCCAGAGGCCGTCGGAGTCACGCTCCGCATTGCGCGCAACGGTCATTACGAACCACCGCTCGTGCTCGATGGCCCATTTGACACCCCTCGGTCACTCGCCACAGGAACGGCAGAAGCACTGCTGAATGCTGTTAATCCCTTTACACTTGCCATATACCGTTACAGTGCGGGCGACCACGCCGCAGCCGGAAAGCTTTGGGGTCGGCTCGCCGCTGACACAAGCCGCAGCGACCGACAACGAGCAGCGGCCTCGGCCGCGTGGGCGATGGTACTTGTGGAGCAGGGCAACTTGGACGCCGCGATTGAAAAAGGCAAGGAGGCCACCAGAAGAGATCCAAGCCTGTCGGAAGCGTACCTAGTCTGGAGCGTGGCACTGCTGAGGGAGGGCAGGTTGGCAGAGGCACTGGAAAAGAGCGAAAAAGCCGCCATGCTTGACCGAAAATCCGCACTGGCCTATTCCGACTGGGGTGTCATACTGGGGCAGTCAGGAGATTACTCAGGCGCGATAGCAAAGCTGGCGAAGGCCTCCGAACTCGATCCGGGCCTGTTTGCAGTTTATTGTAACTGGGGCGCCATGCTCCGTTCGCAGAGGCGCTACGCCGAGGCCGCGACGAAATTTCAAAAGGCAATCGAGCTCAACCCCGCGGATGCACTTGCGTACGCAGACTGGGGCGGCTCGCTGCTCGACGAGGGCAATCCCCAAGAGGCCATAGCCAAGTTCGAAAGGGCTCTCGAACTTGATCCCAAGTCCGCATTATCTCTCCTTAACTGGGGTGTAGCATTGCGGGACGAGGGCGAACCTACTCAAGCGATATCGAAGTTCCAAGCGGCTAGTGCGCTTGAGCCAGGGTGGGCGCTCATTTACGAGCACTGGGCGTTTGTGCTGAGCAAAAGCGGCAAACTGAGGGAGGCGGCTGCCAAGTTACGAGAGTCGATCAGGTTGGACCCCAAGCGCGCTGACCTACACTTTAACTTGGGCAATACGCTAAGAGATGGGGGCGATCTCGACGCGGCAATGGCTGAATTCCAGCAATCGGTTGCGATCGATCCTAGTTTTACGCCGCCTTACACAAACTGGGGGATCATACTTCTCTGCCGGGGCAGGGTGGATGACGCAATGGCTAAGTTCCAGAGGGCCACCGTCCTCAATCCAGATGACGCGGTCGCGTACGACGCATGGGGCGTCGTGCTACAAGAGCAGGGCAAATTGGATGAGGCAATCGGGAAGTATCGCACGGCCGTCGACCTCGACCCCAACCTGGTGGACCCCTACCTGAACTGGGGCCTCGCCTTGACTCAGCAGGGCGAGCCCGACCGGGCGATCGCCAAATTCGACAGCGCGCTACGGATTGATCCCTCCTATGCAAGGGCTTACAACGACTGGGGCATCGCACTATCCCGCTTGGGTAGATCCGAGGAGGCGATCGCTAGATATGAGAGAGCTATAGAGCTGGCTCCCAAACTCGTCAGCGCCTACGAAAACCTTGGGACCGAACTTTGCAGGCTTGGCAAATTCGAGATGGCGATCGGGAAGTTCAGAAGAGCCAGTGAGATCGACCCCGGAGCTGGCCAGGCGTATTCGGCTTGGGGTACGGCGCTCGACAAGCTCGGCCGACACACGGAGGCCAAAGAGAAACTTGCCAAAGGGCGCGTTTTGGAGTCGCGTGGCATCCAAGAATGGGCCTGCTCCGATCAAGGAATCCGGCTCGCGATCGCGTGGACCCCCTCTGGAGGCGGAGCGGTCAAGCCGTAGCACGGATCGTTCTTCGCAGCTTCGCCGCCGCGGGACCGCCTCGGGGTTTCGGCCGCCAACTTCGACGCGAACACGGTGACAACCTGCCACTGGGAGCAAGCCCCGACAGGTCGGCGGCCGCGGACGGAATGTCGGCCAGATAACGCGTGGCTCCAGCCACCGCCCGCTCGGAAAAGCCGCCACGGTTTTCCCGCGTGCCGCCGTCTCCAGCGAACCGCTCCAAGGGGCCGGCCGCCCTGTGAATTTTCCGGGCCGGTTCGTTCTGCTACAATCTTCGGCCATGAAGCTTGCGCTCGCACTGTGTATCTCCGCTTTGCCGGTTCTCGGGCAGTATTCGGCTCGCCGGGAGGGCGACGTCGTTCGCCTGCAGGATGCCCGGCGCCAGACCGTCGTGTCCATAGCGCCCTCCAACGGCAATGCCGCTTTCGAGATGAAGGTGAAAGGCAAGGACGTCCTTCGTTTCCCCTACGCTTCGGCCGCGGAATACCTGAAAGCGGGCGCGGTGAGCGGCATTCCCTTCCTCGCGCCTTGGGCCAACCGGCTGGACGAGCCGGCGTTCTACGCCAACGGAAAGAAGTACGTTTTCAACCTGGAACTCGGAAATGTCCGTCCGGGGTCCGACAATCACCCCAGTCACGGCTTCTTGACCAGGGCTTCTCAGTGGGAAGTGACCGACCTCAAGGCCGATGCGAATGCCGCCTGGGTGACCAGCCGACTGGATTTCTACCGCCAGCCCGATTGGATGGCCCAGTTTCCTTTCGCTCACACCATTGAGATGACGTACCGATTGAAGGACGGAGCCTTGCAGGTCAACACGGTGTTGAATAACCTCAGCGCCGCGCCCATGCCCGTCTCCATCGGCTACCATCCGTGTTTCCAGGTGAATGACGCGCCGCGCGATGAGTGGACCTTCGCCATCGGCGCGCGAACCCAGTGGATACTCACCTCTCAGAACATTCCCACCGGCGAGACTCGTCCCATCGAGCGGCTCCTGCCCAACCCGCGCGGCAATCCGCTCAAAGGGCTGAGCCTCGACGACGTCTTCAGCGACCTCATCCGGGACGCCTCAGGCAAGGCCGTCATGTGGCTCCAGGGTAAATCCGAAAAGGTGGAAGTGGCATTCGGCCCGAACTACAAGGCGGTGGTCGTCTATACGCCCACCAGACCGGGTGAGAACCCCGCCTGCTTTGAGCCCATGGCCGCCATCACCGATGCGCTCAATCTCGCGCAAAAGGGCGTTTACAAAGAGCTGCAGTACATCCCGCCCGGTCAGAAGTGGCGCGAGAGCTTCTGGATCACCCCCAGCGGTTTCTGAATGGCTCCGTAGAGCGGGCTTCCAGCCTGCCATGCCGGCATCCTTGCCGGCATTCTTCTTCCGCGCCGGGTTTCTGAGCGCGCCGGCGCCAGCTAAGTGAACCAGGAGTTAGACTACTTCCTTGGGCCAAAGGCCCTTCAGGGTGAAAACTATGAAGCTCGGAACTCTTCTTACTACGATAATCCTGCTATCGCTGGCCTCCACGGCGGCTTTTTCGCAGGCGAACATACCGCACCTCGCCAAACAAGGAACCGCCACGCAATTGATCGTGGACGGCAAACCCTTCCTGGTCCTGGGCTCGGAGCTGAATAACTCCAGCGGCTCCAGCATGGAGTACATGCGGCCGCTGTGGCCTAAGATCGCGGCCACCAACCTCAACACCGTGCTGGCCACGGCGTCCTGGGAATTGATGGAGCCCGAGGAGGGCCGCTTCGATTTCAGCCTGGTCGACGGTCTGATTCAAGACGCCCGGCGCTACAACCTGCACCTGATCATGATCTGGTTCGGAAGCTGGAAAAACGGCAAGTCCACCTACCAGCCCCTGTGGGTCAAGGCCAACCAGCAGCGCTTTCCGCTGGTCCAGGACGAGAAGGGCAAGGGCCTTCCCATTATGAGCACCTTGAGCGACGCCAACCGGGACGCCGATTCGCGCGCCTTCGCCGCCATGATGAAGCACATCCGCGAGGTGGACGGGGAGGCGCACACGGTCGTCATGATTCAGGTGGAGAACGAAGTGGGCGTTCTCGGCGAGTCGCGCGACCATTCGCCGGCGGCGAATAGAGCCTTCGCCGGGCCCGTGCCGAAGGAGTTCCTGGACTACCTCCAGAAGCACAAAGATGCGCTGATTCCGGAAATGCACAAGCGTTGGGAAGCCGCCGGCTTCAAGACCTCCGGAAGCTGGGAAGAGGTTTTTGGCGCGGGCATCGAAACCGACGAGATTTTCATGGCATGGAACTACGCCCGCTTCGTCGGCCATGTCGCGGCGGCCGGCAAAGCCGAATATCCGCTGCCCATGTTTGTCAATACCTGGCTGCGCCAGGGAAAGGAAAAGCCCAACGAGGATAAGCCCGGCGGCTATCCGAGCGGCGGCCCGCTGGCCCAGGTGATGGACGCCTGGCGGGCCGGCGGGCCGGCGATTGACATTCTATCGCCGGACGTCCACGTCCCCAATTACTCCGACTGGTGTGACTGGTACACCCAATCCGGCAACCCACTGTTCATTCCCGAATCCCGAGGAGACGCGCGCGGCATCGCGTGGGCGATTGCGACCGCCGGAAAGTATGACGGCATCGGCTACTCGCCGTTCGGGATCGACCGCCTCGCCAATCCGGACGGTGAACTCGCCAGAGGCTATCAACTCCTGGGGCAGGTAGCTCCATTAATCCTCGAGAAGCAGGGTCTGGGGCAAATGACGGCCGTGCTGTTGGATAAGGAGACCCCCAGGTCCAAGGTGCGGCTGGGCGATTACACTATCGAGGCCCGCTTCGCGGCGCGCGCCCAGGACCCCAATGCGCCGGTGGCTGCCCCTGTAGACAGCGTGGCCGGCCTGTTCATCCGGACGGGTCCCGATGACTACGTGATTGTGGGCCGAAGCATGAACATCTACTTCGAGTCGGCCACCGATGCCGCCCAAAGCGTGGGTTTGGCCTCCGCCGACGAAGGCCAGTTTGTGGATGGCCGCTGGGTCCCCGGACGCCGGCTGAATGGCGACGAGACTCCCGACTGGCGAGCCCTCTGGTTCCCAGGCGACCGCTACAGCATCCAGAAGATCAAGCTCTACCGCTACCGCTGAACCGGAGCCGGTGGGGCAGGCGCTTTCGCCTGCCAACCATCAGTTCGCCAGCGTCCAATTCGTGATCGTCGCGGCGCTGCCGTCGGAGTAGTTAATGGCGCCCGAGCCCGAGTGGTCCATCGCGCCGGTCGCCAGCGTCTTGCCCGTACTCACCTGAGTGATCGTCAGGCTCGAATTGCGGGTGATGTTGTCGATCACCGAGATCTGGAGTTGCTCGTCGTGCGCCGCATCGGTGAGCGTCCAGGAGGTCGGCGTCGGCGGGAAGAGCGAGAACCCGGCGGCGCTGCCGCTGGCAGTGGTCGAAGTGTAGGCGGCGCCGCCCTGAATGACGAACAAGGGCGGCGACGGGTTGGTCAACGTGAGCGATCCGATTGGCCCGGTGACGGTAGATCCGCTGCCGGTGAAGGCCACGCCGGTCGAGCCCGACGCGGACGTGAACGAATTCAGGGTGATGGTCGTCACGCTGCCTATAGCCAGACCCAGCTCCGGGAAGTCCTGCGCCACCGCCCCCGAGCACGGGGTATTCGTCAACGAGAAAAGACCGCTCATCATCGGGGGTAGATTGCAATACAACCCCAACTGTATGGGGGTATCCAGGCCGCCCGACGGCGTGAACTGGCCGAGACCGTTCACCGTGGTCGCGTAACTCGTCGCCACCAGATCCACGTTGAGCGCCATGGTTCCGAGTTTCGTTCCGTTGAGACCGTAATACGTGGCGGTCTCCCTCATGACGCCGGCGCTGTCCCCCGTCTGCGTGATCCCCGTCACGTCGCCCGTGATATAAGGTTTTGTGCAGGAGGCGTCGTAATACAAGGTCACGGGATAAAGCGGGGTCCCGTCCGCAGCGGTCATCGTCGGGATTCCACCCGTTTGCATGCTATACGTGACATCGGTCGAGGCAGTGCAGGAGACGGGGTTGCCGGTCATCAGGATGACATCCATCTGACTTTGCAACACGACGGAGGCCAGCGCAATCGAGAGCCCCGTCTGCGCCAGCGCCCGGTCCGCCACCGCGCCGCCGGGAGTCATCACCGGAACCGTGGTGTAGGCGCCGGCGGGCGCGGCGCGGATGCCGAGCGCGCCGATCTGCGCGTTCGCCGGCGTATCGAACTCCAGCGTGCCGCGAATGGTAGCAGCCTCGGGGAACAGAGTCGGCAGCATGGGCCAGATGTGGCCGTTGGCCGGCAAGTTGATCGTGGTCGTCGCCAGCGTCGCTCCGGTATCGTCGCGCAGCGTCGCCGGTACCACCGTGGCCTGGCTCGAACTGTTCGCCAGCGCGATGCCTGTCTGCAGTCCGTTGGTGTCGTCGAATGCCAGCGTGTAGGAGTTGGCGCTGCCCGCCTCGAGCGGCACCACGGCCTCCTGTCCGGCGTTCTGGAAAATGGCGAAACCGCTCACGTTGCCGGTGGTGGAAAGTTGCGCCGATCCGGTCACCACGTTGGCCGATATCGGCCCATTCGTGACGACGATCAGCGTCGCGCCCGCGGGAATCGCTTGCTCGACCGACGATGCTATGGCCGCACCCCCGGTCTGCGGGTATCTCAGCGGCAGCGTAAGCGGGTTGCCGTTATCGGCGAAGAAGGACAGCGTGACATTGGCCGGCGCGGCCCCGGTGTTCACCAGCGTAAAAATAGTCTGCCATCCGCCGCCGGACGCTACGTGCGCCAACCTGCCGCCGGCTGTTCCAACCTCCGCCAGCACCGGCAGCGACGTCAGCGCACTCCCATTGGCGCGCAATCCGAGTACGCTGATCCGGCCGCCCTGCGGCGTGTCGAATTCCACCGTGCCCCGCTTGCCCGCCGTCACCGGGAAGCCATAGGTCGCGTCTGTCAGCATAAACGAGTTATGGCCCTCGGCCGCCAGACCGATCGAGCCTGCGCCGATCTGCGCGCCGGTGTCGTCGCGAATTACCACTCCCACGCTCGCCGGAGTGGTGGAAAGATTGGCGATGGCGAGGCCGGTTCCCAACGCGCCCGTATTATCGAAGGCCAGCAGGTAGGAACCGGCGTCGCGCGTCTCCAGCGGCACAACCGCCTCCTGTCCGCTGGGCGTGTTCTTGAAAATCGCGAAGCCGCCGATGGCGCCGCTGGTGAACAATTGCGACGAGCCGACTGCATCCGTCTGGCTGAGCGGCCCGGTGGTATCGAGCACCAGCATGGCATTGGCGTTGAGATTCTGGGTGAAGGTCGAGCCGGTCGTGGCCCCCAGCGCGGGCTGCTGCGGGAAGGTGAACGGCAGCGCCAATGCGCTTCCGTCGTTCGCGTAGAAACTCAAATTGGCTTCGCCCGCCGCGGCGCCGAGATTGACCAGGGTAAGCGACGTATCCCAGCCGCCGGCCGACGCGATCTGCGCCATTGACCCCGCCAGACTGAGGCTTGCGCCATCGGCGGCCGCCCGCGTTGGGAGCACGGACATCGCGGGGGAAGTATCGGCCAAAGTGTGTATGGCATTGTCTTGCGCCATCATGGAGGCGCACGGGAGCAGGATCAGGAACAGCAGCGCCGACAAGGATCGCGCCAATCGGCGCAAACCGACCAGGTGCAGCATGGCGGGAACACCCCCCCAAGGTGATATTTCGTACAGAAACCGGCCTTTCCAAAGTAGCCGTCGCTCGAGTGAAAGTCAACCAGGACCCCGTTTTGGCTTTAATTCGGCGCGTGAACTCATTCGCGCGATAATGAAGTTCAAAGATGAGGCCCGACCAGTGGCAATCGTTTAAGAAAGCGGCCAAGCGCGCATCGGATGCCGCCACGCCCGTCGCTTTGATCGTTGATAGTCCATGGATTCCCGGTTATATCGGCATAAGCCATATGGACTACTATCTGGACCCGGAAGTCTGGTTTCAGGCCAATCTCAGCATCGTCCGCGAGTTCGAGGACGTGATCCTGTTCCCCTCCTGGTGGGTGGAATACGGCATGGCCATCGAACCTTCGGCCTACGGGAGCCGCATCCACTTCTGGCCCGACCGCACACCCGATCCCTCACCCTGCCCCGGCCGCCTTGAGGATCTGAATGGTTTGCCCCGCATCGATCCCGCCTCCGACGGGCTGATGCCCTTCGCCCTCCAGCGCTACCGCATGCACAAGCGGCGCATTCTGGACGCTGGCTATACCATCCCGGTGGTGGCGGCGCGCGGGCCTCTGTGCCTGGCTGCGTTTCTGCGCGGCGCCTCGCAGTTCCTGCTCGATCTCGTGGATAATCCCGAGCAGGCCCATCAACTGCTACGGCATACCACGCAAACCGTCATCGACTGGCTGAAGGCTCAAGCCGAGACCATCGGCGATACGGTAGAAGGCATTCTGGTGCTCGACGACATCGTGGGGTTCCTCTCCGCCCGGTCGTACATGGAGTTTGCGCATCCCTGCCTGAAACAGATTTGCGACGCTTTCCCCGCGGATTGGGTCAAGGTCTACCATAACGATGCCAACGTCCGCCCGTTTCTGGGGGAACTGCCGGCGTGCGGGTTCGATGTTCTCAACTGGAGCCACAAGCTGGACGTCCTGGAAGCCCGCGCGAAAACCGGCGGCCGCCTCTGCCTGATGGGCAACATCCCGCCATTGGAGGTGGGAGTCCGGGGCGCGCCGGAAATGGTGAGCCGCTACGCCGAGGACATTCTGGCCAAGACGCATGGCGTGGGAGTCGTCCTCTCCCTGGGTGGCGGCGTCAGCCCGGGCATGCCCAAAGAGAACATCCTCGCCCTGGCCGCCGCCGGCAAGAGCCTTTTGACGCGGAGTTTTTGACGCGGAGCCGCTGAGACGCGGAGAAATTCAAAAGAAGCTCTTTTGTTTCTTCTCTCCAAAAATCTCAGCGTCTCCGCGTCTCCGCGTCAAAAACGTCGGCGTCTCGGCGTCTCCGCGTCGAACGGTTCGGCCGGGCGCCCCTATTGACACCGGGCGCGACCCATGTACAATCCAAAGTGGCACTAATTTTTCTTCACAACGGAAGTGGCGCGAAATGTTTAAATCGAGGAAACTCCAGCCGGCATCTTCTCCCCAAACCCCCGAATACGCCAGCGCCGAGGTCGCGCGCATCTGCGGCGTGAGCCTCAGGCAGCTTCAGTGGTGGGACGAGCGCAAAGTGGTTTCGCCCCGGCAGGACGGCCACAGGCGCGTCTACATGCGAGAGGAAGTGGTGGAGATTTCGGTGATTGCGGAATTGCGGCGCAAGGGATTTTCCCTCCAGAAAATCCGCCGCGTGCTGCGCTTCCTCCAGAAGGACATGGGCAAGCGCTTGAGCGACGCCATGGCGGCGTCCGCCGATGTGCATCTGCTCACCGACGGCAAGTCCATCTACCTCGAAGAGGCCCACGACCGGATCATCGATCTCCTGAAGAACGCCCGCCAGCCCATGTTCCTGGTGTGCGTAACCGACCAGGCCCGGCGCCTCACCAGCGCCGCCGAGCGCAAACCGGCGCGCTCCGAGACCGCCGCGGCCCCGCGCAAAGCGCGCGCCGTCTGACCCGTCGATTCGCCGGCTAGTGCCTCACTTTCGCCGAGCGGGCCAACAGGATCATCGCGCCCACCATGGCCATCGTCACCCCGATGTAGGAATACGGGCTGTGGCTGTTCAGAAAGGCTGTCACTCTGAGCCCGTTCTCCAGCCCGGCCTGCCGAATTCCAGGCGAGATGACCACAAAACCGCCCGCCAGCCCAAATATCCCTATCATCCGAATCATTCTTTAGGTCCGCCACATCCATCTTGCAGAGGACCCATGCGCGATAGCAAGCTCTAGTGGTACTCTAGTACTACCATTACTTGATAGCGTAGGCCCTCGGATGGGGCTGTGGCGTCAACCGTTTGCCGGCATGGAGTGCTAGTCTTAGGAGAGAGGCAGACCGGCCGGTTTGGTCCATCCACGCCGTAAAAAAAGTCATGATAGTGAAACGAACCCTCCTTGCCGCGCTGATCTCAGCGGGCCTGGCCCTGGTGGCCCTGTGCGGTTTTGAAACTCGCGTCCGGGCCGCCGACGACATGGACAGCGGGGTACGCTCGGTGGCGAGCGTCTACGCGCTCGTCGAACAGAACTACGCCGACCCGGTTTCCGCCGACCGCGCCTTTTACGAGGGCGCCATACCGGGCATGTTGAGCACCCTCGACCCGCACTCCAACTTTCTGAACCCGTCCGAGTACGCCGACATGCAGCGCAAACAGCGCGCTCAGTATTTTGGCGTGGGTATGCTGATCGGCGTCGACAATGGTTATGTGGTGGCCATGGAGCCGTTCCCGGGCGCTCCCGCGGCTAAGGCCGGCTTGCGGCGCGGCGACGCCATCGCCGAGGTGGACGGCAAGAACGTCAAGGGCATGGACTCGGCTCTGGTGGCGGACCTCCTTCGCGGCCCGCGCGACACCCAAGTGCGCATCACCGTCAAGCGCGAGGGCGTGGCCGAGCCTTTGGTCATCGTGGTGACCCGCGGCGAGATTATCACCAATAACCAGGTGGATGCCTACTGGCTGAAGCCCGGAATCGTGTACCTCGGAATCGCCACCTTCGAGGCCCAAAACATCGGCGCCGAGGTGGATTCGCAGCTCAAGCAGCTCGGCGAAAAGTCGGTCACCGGCATGGTGCTCGATCTGCGCGGCAATCCGGGCGGCCTGGTCACCGAAGCTGTCAAGGTGGCCGGCCGGTTTCTCCGCGATGGCCAGGTGGTGGTCTCCGACCGCGGCCGCTCCGCGCCCGAGCAGATTCTCCGCGCCAGGGCGCAGGCTCTCGCCCAGGATTATCCCATCGTCACCCTGGTGGACCGCTCCTCCGCTTCGGCCTCCGAAATCGTCTCCGGCGCATTGCAGGATCACGACCGCGCCTGGATTCTGGGAGACACCACCTTCGGCAAGGGCCTGGTGCAGGCCCAGTTCCCGCTCTCCGAGGACTCCGCGCTGCTCCTTACTATCGCCCATTACTACACCCCCAGCGGGCGCTTGATCCAGCGGGACTACCAGCACCAGTCTTTCTACGAGTACATCACGCGCCGCGGCCAGCAGCCTGCTCAGACGGAGGTCAAATCCACCGATAGCGGCCGCAAGGTGTTTGGCGGCGGCGGCATCACTCCCGACGAGAAGTACGCGCTTCCCGCGGTGAACCAGTTCCAGCGCCGCGTGGCCGGCTCCGGCGCCGTGTTCCATTTTGGATCGCTTTATTTCGGAGCGGCGCAACCCCAGCTTCCTTCCTCCACCTGGAGCCCGGACGCCGGCGCGTTCGATCGCTTCCAGTCTTACTTGAAGAGCCAGCAGATTCCCTTTACGGACGAGGAATTCGCGGCCAATCGCAAGTGGATTGGCGATCAGCTTCGCCGCGAGCTGCTCATGCGGGCCTTCGACAGCAAGACCGCCGTCCGCGCCGTGATCCAGGACGACGCCGAGGTCCTCAAGGCCATCGACAGCCTGCCCAAAGCGCAGGCCCTCCTCTCGCGCCGCGGCCCCAGCCAGCGGGCAGCGTTGAAGTAGGGCTGGAAGCGACCCGCCGGGGTGGAAAGGGGCTTATTGTTCGACGGCGTCTTCGGACGCCGAGTCGTCCAGGTATAACTCGACGCGGTCCGTCGTCCAGGTTGCTACGCCGCACCCGAAGAAGTCGGTGTCTTCGGTCCAAATCGGGCAACGTAACGCGAGCGCCGCAGCCAGGATTGGCCAGTCGTTTTCGTCGCGACGCTCCAGACGCTGCCGGGCGATTGTTTCGAAGCCGGAGTAGGCCTCAACCTCAACCGTTTGGATTACGTTGGCCAGGGAGCTGAAGTATGCCATGAAGGGTTCCACCCGCAATTTCCGGCGCTCCATCACCAGAGGCAGACTCTTCCGAGCCTCGTCGAACGCGACCTCCGGAGCGACGAACACCATTCGCTCGCCGTACTTGGCAAGCAAGGCGCGCACACGCTTTCCCAGCACCGCACGGATGAGAATATTTGCGTCGAGGACCAGCATTTCAGTCTATTTGCTGGCGCTTCTCCCGTCGGACCCTCTTGAAGTCCTCCATTAGCTCCTCTTCGCTGGCGCCCGCAGCGGCGATCATCGCGTCCAACTTCTCTCCAGCGGCGCGCAGGGCTTCCAGTTGCTCCTGGCTCGGTTTCGGCCGGGTTGGCAAGTAGATTCCGATAGTCGCGCCATGCCGCGTGATGGCGACCGGCGTCTTAGACTCCAGATAGCTGGATAGGTTCTCCCGAAACTCCCGGATTCCGACTCTGGTGGCCTGCATGATCTCACCCCAATGCGTACACAATGATACCACAACAACAGATGGGCTGCCGGCCCTAGCGTCCGCCTTCCGCCCCCATCTCTCCGCGCTTCTTTTCGTAGTCCTCGAATTGCTTGCGGTACGGCTCGAAACCCTTCCGCCCCATCAGCCCATAGGTGAACCGCTTGCCCAGCTCCACTCCTTCCTGGTCGAAGGCGTCGATGTCCAGCAGCTCGCCCAGGAACGCGGTCTGGAACTCCATCATCTGCAGGAAGGCGCCCAGGTGCTCCTCATCCACCCGCCCCAGCGTCACGGTGCAATTGGGCCGGCCATTCTCCACTAGTGCGGCGGCGGTGGCGCGCCGTTCGGCGTCGATCAGCGTCTTCAGCGACTGGCCCGCCAGCGCATCGAAGGCGGGCAGGTTGAAGCGCCGCGCCGGAATCTTGCCCGGCGACGGGGATTTCTCCACCGCCCAGAAGGTGAAGACCTTGTCGTTCGGCCCCTCGATGTACAACTGCACCTGGGAATGCTGGTCGGTGGTTCCCAGCGCCGCCACCGGCGTTTGCCCGGTGTGGACCACCTCGCCCTTCCGGTTGCGGGCCTTGCCCAGCGATTCGGCCCAGAGCTGACGGAACCAGAAAGCCGTGCCCCAGAGATGGTTCGAGTACGGAAACGCCACCTGAATGGTCTTCTTCTTGCGGGTCCACACCAGCCAGTGGAAGAGCGCGGCGCGCAGAGCGATGTTGCGCTCCAGATCCTCCTGCCAGCACAACTGGGTCATGGCGGCGGCGCCCCGGATCAGCCTCGACATATCCAGGCCGATGAGCGCCGCGGGAACCAGGCCCACCGCCGATAGCACGCTGAAGCGGCCGCCTACGTTCTCCGGAATCCCGAACGTGCGGTAGCCCTCCGCCTGGGCCAGAGCGAAGAGGTCGCCCTTGCCTTCGGTCGTCACCGCCACGATGCGCCCCGCCGTTTCCCCTCCCATCGCCTGTTCCATCCAGTCGCGCACTATCAGAAAGGTGGATACCGTCTCGGCCGTGCCGCCCGACTTGGCTATAACCACCGTCAGCGTCTTGCGCGGGTCCATCGATGCCAGCGCCGCGGCGGTGAACGCCGGGTCCACGTTATCCAGAATCACCAGCCGCGGCCGCTCCGGCGTCCAGGCCCCTTGCACCGGATGCGGCCCGCGAATCCCGCAGTCGAGCGCCCATGCGCCCAGCGCGCTGCCGCCGATGCCCACTACGCAGACCGTGTCGTACCCGCCGCGAACCGAATCGGCGTAACGTCCGATGTCCGCAATCGCCTTTTTCTGAAACGGCAGGTGCGGGAAGCCGTAGCGCCCTTGTTCGCTCAGCTTCTGAAACGATTTCAAGGCCTTAATGCCCTTTGTTTTCGAGCGTTCGAATTCCGAACGCGTGACTCCATTGGCTTTGCCGACCATGCCGGCCATCAGGTTCTTCTCGTCGAATTGAATCTTCATTTCGGGGAAACTCCGCACTGAGACTTCGATTGTACCGTGGGGTAAGCCTCCCGGCCTGTCGAGTGGGATAAGCCTCCCGGCTTGTCGAGTGGGATAAGCCTCCCGGCTTGTCGAGTGGGATAAGCCTCCCGGCTTGTCAAGTGGGATAAGCCTCCCGGCTTGTCAAGTGGGATATGCCTCCAGCCTTGTCAAGTGGGATAAGCCTCCCGGCTTGTCGAGTGGGATATGCCTCCAGCCTTGTCGAGTGGGATAAGCCTCCCGGCTTGTCAATCCGGGCGAAGCTCGGACGCCGCGCAAGGCTCAAGCAAAATGCCCTTCGCTCGGATTGACAAGGCCCGAGCCTTATCCCACTACGAATTGACACGCCCTTGCATTACTTTTACGATGACTTTGTGCATTCGATTTCGGCGGTTGGAGCGCCCGCCCTCTTTCTCCTCGGCGCTTCCTCAAGGCTGATCACCCTGTCGGGCGTGGATCTGGCCATCATCATCTGCTATTTCGTCGCCGTTCTGGGGATCGGCTTCTACCTGAAACGCTATACCAAGACAGGCGAAGATTTCTTCCTGGCCGGCCGGGAAATGACGGCCTGGATCGCGGGGCTGAGCTTCCTGGCTGCCAACCTGGGCTCGCTCGAGCTCATGGGATGGGCGGCCGCCGCTTATCAATACGGCATTTTGGCCACCCATTGGTATTGGGTGGGCGCCATCCCGGCCATGCTCTTCCTGGGCCTCGTGATGATGCCCTTCTACTACATCTCTAAGACGCACTCCGTGCCGGGGTATCTGAAACTGCGCTACGGCGAGCCGGCGCGCGCTTTCTCGGCCGTCTCGTTCGGTTTCATGACCGTGCTTATGAGCGGCATCAACATGTATTCCATGGCGCTCATCATGAAGGTGGTGCTCGGTTGGGATATCCACTTCAGCATCTGGGTGTCGTCCATTACCGTAGCGGTCTACGTCGGCCTGGGCGGGCTGCTTTCGGCCATCTTCAACGAGGTGCTGCAATTCGTCCTGATCTGGCTCGGCGCGCTGCTGATCTCGATCATCGGCCTCATCGAGACCGGCGGCTGGAACGGCATGGTGGCGCGCATCCATCACAATTTCCCGGGCGGCGATTACACCCACCTGTGGAGCACCCTCGGCTCCTTCGCCGACAATCCCATGGGCATCCATTGGGTGGGCATCGTGCTGGGCCTCGGTTGGGTGATCTCCTTCGGCTACTGGACCACCGACTTCCTGGTGGTGCAGAGGGTGATCTCGGCCAAGGACCTGCGCTCCGCCAAGATGGCCCCCATCATCGGTTCGGCCTTCAAAATGTGCGTGCCCTTCATCGTGATTCTGCCGGGCTTGCTCGGCCTGGCCGTGCTCCCCGAGAAACTGGTGGGCGAGACCCAGGCCCTGGCCACCGGGGCCCACAGCTACAACGAAGTGCTGCCCCTGATGCTGATTCGCTATTGCGGCCCCGGCCTGCTCGGCCTGGGCATCACCGCGCTCATCGCCGGCTTCATGTCCGGCATGGCCGGCAACGTCAGCGCCTTCGCCACCGTGTGGACCTACGATATCTACCGCGCGCTGTTCCGCAAGGATGCGACCGACTCCCATTACGTCTCGGTGGGCCGCTGGTGCACCATTCTGGGCGTGCTGGTGAGCATCGGCGCGGCCTATATGGTGATGGAATTCAAGAGCATCATGGACTACGTGCAGGCCCTCTTCAGCTTCTTTATCGCGCCGCTGTTCGGCACCGTGATCCTGGGCATGCTGTGGAAGCGCGCCACCGCCCACGGCGGCTTCTGGGGACTGCTGGTCGGAACGGTCTCTTCCATTTCCATGTGGGCCTGGGTCAAGCTGGACCCCACCGCGTTGCGCTACGTGGCCCTCTCGCCCAAGGCCAAGGATATGGCCGAAAACATGTACCGCGCCCTGTGGTCGTGGACCATTTGCGTGGTGGTCACCGTGGTGGTGAGCCTGCTCACCAAGCCCAAGACCAAGGCGGAGCTGCAGGGGTTGGTCTACGGGTGCACGGATCTGCCCTCGGAGGGCGACCTGAAGCTGTACCAGCGGCCCATCTTCTGGGCCGCCATCGTGGCGGTTGTGTTCGTGGCCTTACAGGTGATCTTCTGGTAGGTGACATATGCATCGCGAGGGCATGGTTTCCATTTGGTTTTTCATCGGTACGCTGCTGTCCGTTTACGGCGTGCTGATTCTGGGCACGGGGATCTACGAGTGGAACTCTCCCCCGCCCACCGTCCGGGCCGACCTGCACGCCGCCGTCTGGTGGGGCATGCTGCTGATCGCTCTGGGCGCCATCTATGTGTACCGGTTCGCGCCGGGAAAGGG
>Ga0181520_10007206_pt1 | contig 16514 bp, 15 predicted proteins | sample PEATcosm2014_Bin_29_FD_132451 | JGI IMG/M metagenome (GOLD analysis project Ga0181520, IMG submission 132451) | Peatland microbial communities from MTU Mesocosm Facility, Houghton, MI, USA - PEATcosm2014_Bin02_30_metaG | ecosystem: Environmental > Terrestrial > Soil > Wetlands > Peat | place... | reverse complement strand
TGGATCGCTCCGCCATGGACGCATCACGCCAAGCAGCAATTGCCCTTCCTTAAGGGTCTTCGGGTCATCCAGGCGACCGTCGCCGGCGTCGACGGGCTGCTCAAACTCAAGCCTCCCGGCGCCGTGTTGTGCGATGCGCGCGGTGTTCACAACATCTCCACCGCCGAGTGGACCGTCGCCGCCATACTTGCCTCATTCAAATATTTCCCCCTCTTCGCGGATCTACAACACGCCGCCGTCTGGTCGCGTCGCAAGGAAGCCGAGGCGCACTACTATGCCCTGCATCCGCCCGTAAACCGGCCCTACCCCAACATCCTCTGCGAAGAGCTCCACGGCCAGCAGGTTCTCATCGTCGGCTACGGAGCCATCGGCCGCGCAATTGAACAGCGCCTCGATCCCTTCGGCGTTCATTTCGTCCGCGTGGCCCGCACAGCGCGCGATGGCGTCTTCGGCGTCAACCAACTTCCTGAACTCCTGCCCTCCGCCGACATTGTCATACTGATCGTTCCCTTCACCAGCGAGACCACCGGCTTGATCGGCACAAATGAACTCACAGTCATGAAGCAGGGCGCGCTGCTCGTCAATGCCGCGCGCGGACCGGTCGTCAACACCGACGCGCTCCTGGCCGCCCTGCTCAGCGGACGCATCCGCGCCGCAATCGATGTCACCGATCCGGAACCCCTGCCCGACGGGCACCCTCTGTGGAACGCGCCGAACCTCCTCATCACTCCCCATATTGCCAGTTCCACGCCCATGTTCATGGTTCGCGCCATGCAATTCGCCGCCTCCCAGATCTCCCGCTACCTCGGTGGCGAGCCGCTTGAAAACATCGTCACTGGCGAGTACTAGCCCCGCTAGCTTCTCGAGGCCGTGCATGCGCCCCAACGAGGCAATCGCGGCGACCCGCCAGGGATTGCGCTTTCTTGACCCGCCTTTTTCTGAAACCTACAATATACAGAGGGGGAATTTATCCTTTTCCCACCGTTTCGGGTGCATCTGCATGGGCTCTGAGCCGCGGTTAAGTCCTCGCGAACGCGCAGTCCTGACGGCTATCGTCGAGACCTACATCGCCACCGGCGAGCCGGTCGCATCGCAGGCCCTCGCGCGCCATTTCGGTAACAAGGACGGCATGAGCTCTGCCACCATCCGCAACGTCATGGCTTCGCTCGCCGACGCCGGTATGCTCGATCAGCCACACACCTCCGCGGGACGCATCCCCACCGCGCGCGCCTTCCGCTTCTACGTCGAGCTCCTGGGCGGACCGCAGGTCGCCATCCTGGCACCCGAGCGCCTCGAGCAAATCGAAGAGAGCTTTGCCGGTATCGGCACCAGCCAGCAGTATCTCGAACGCACTTCGCACGTCCTCGCCCTCATCTCCAGCGGTCTCGGCGTAGCCCTGGCCTCCACCCAGGAGCTCCACACCCTGGAGCACATTCACTTTTCGCGCCTCGCTCCGGGTCGGGTCCTTGCCGTGGTCATCACCAAAGCCGGCACCGTGCTCGACCGCGTGCTGCTGCTCGATCATGACCTGGACACCGATGAACTCGACACCGCCGCCCGCTTCCTCAACGAAAACTTCCACGGCTGGTCTATCGAGCGGATCCGCACCGAGTTGTCGCGCCGCCTCGAAGCCGAGCGCAGCGAGTATGACCGCCTGATGCACTCCATCGAACAACTCTGCCGCAAGGGCGCTCTTGCCGCCGATGACGCCGCCGCTCCGGTGATCTTTGTCGAAGGGGTTGCGAACCTGCTCGCGGGTGAAACCGACCGCGAGCACCTGCGCACCATGTTGCATGCCCTCGAAGCCAGGGAACGTCTCATCGAACTGCTCAATGCTTATGTCGACGCCCGCCAGCGCACGGTTCGCGTCGTCGTCGGCCTCGAGGACGCCATTCCCGAACTCCGCGATTTCGTTCTCATCGGCGCCACGGCGCGCATGGGCGAGGAGAACCTGGGAACTGTCGCCGTCATCGGGCCAACCCGCATTCAGTATCAGGAAACCATTAACGCGGTCTCCTACATCGCTCAGCTTTCCGGCAGGATTTTCCAGCCGCCCCAGTGAGGCACGCGCTGCGTGCCGAAACCACAGCGAACAGGCGCCGCAATCGCCGCCTGCGTAGCGGAGTCGAGTACTAAGTATGCGAAGGATTATGGTCGAGAAAAAACACGCAAACCAGGACAGAATCGAAGCGGCTCAGGTGAATGACAGCAGCAGCGCAGGCAACGCTGTGGCAGGTGTCGCCGATGCCGACGAGGCGAAGGAGCCTCTGGTTCCCGTCGAAACCGCAACCGTTCCGCAGGAAGAATACGATCGCCTGAAGGCCGAGCGCGACCTGCTCTTCGACCGCCTCGCGCGCCTCCAGGCCGAGTTCGACAATTCCCGCAAACGCGAATCGAAGGAGCGCGCCGAATTCCGTGACTACGCCGTCTCCAATGCAATCGAGCAGTTCCTCCCCGTGCTGGATAATTTTCAGCTCGCCCTCAAGTCGACCGGCTCCGCCGAACAGCTGCGCACGGGCGTCGAACTGATCGTGAAACAGATGGAGGAAGCGCTGCGCTCGTTGAATGTCCAGCCCGTTGAGACCGTTGGCGCCGTCTTCGACCCGCGCGTCCACGAAGCTCTGGAAATGGTGGAGCGCAGCGACCTGCCCGATCATCAGGTATTCGAGGAGGTGCGCCGCGGCTATCGCATTCGGGATCGTCTTCTGCGTCCCGCTCTCGTCCGGGTCGCCAGTAACCCGCAACAGAAGGAAGCATGAGCAGAACACAAAACGTGATCAAAGCCGACTATTACGAAGTCCTTGGTGTTACCCGCACGGCCTCCGATCAGGAGTTGAAAGCCGCTTATCGCAAGCTGGCTCTCCAGCATCATCCTGATCGCAATCCAGGCAATGCCGAGGCCGAGGAGCGATTCAAGGCTTGCAGCGAAGCGTACCAGGTCCTCGGCGATCCGCAAAAGCGCGCCGCCTACGATCGCTACGGTCATGCCGGTCTGGGTGGTGCCGGTTTTGACGGCAATCCCTTCGGGTCCCAGGACATCGGCGACATCTTCGGCGATCTCTTCGGCGAGATGTTCAACATGAGCGGCGGCCGCCGCAGCGCCTCCCGTGTGCAGAAGGGCCGCGACATCCGCCACGACCTCACCATTGAATTCGAAGAGGCGGTCTTCGGCAAGGAAACAAAGGTCACGTTCGGACGCATGGAGGCTTGCAAGGATTGCCGTGGCACCGGAACCAGCAGTGGACGCGGACCCACCACCTGCCCCCATTGCCAGGGCCGCGGCCAGGTCCGCTATCAGCAGGGATTCTTCTCCATCGCCCGCACCTGCAGCGCGTGCAGCGGCGCCGGCACTGTCATCAGCGACCCCTGCGCCACCTGCCGCGGCGACGGTCGCGTCGAGCGAAGTCATGAGATCAGCGTCAGCATTCCCGCCGGCGTTGAGGACGGCACTCGCATCCGCTACCAGGGCGAAGGCGATGTTGGCCGTTCCGGCGGACCTGCCGGCGACCTCTATATCGTGCTGCGCGTTCGCCCACACAAATTTTTCGAGCGCGATGGCAACGACCTCCATTGCCTCATCCCTGTTTCCTTCCCGCAGGCGGCGCTGGGCGCGGAAATCAATCTCACGACGCTCGATGGCGAAACGAAGCTCAGGATTCCTGAAGGCGCGCAGAGCGGCCAGGAATTCCGCATTCGCGGCAAGGGCGTCCCTCACCTCAACGAATACGGCCGCGGCGACCTCATCGCCCAAATCATCGTCCGCACGCCCACCAAACTCAACAAGGCGCAAAAAGAACAGCTCCGCCAACTCGGCGAATCCATCACCGTCGAAAACACTCCCACCGCGCGCGGCATTCTCGGAAAGGTCAAGGAAATGTTCTCCTGAGGATAGGGATTAGGGAACAGGGATCAGGGTTTGGGCTGGCGCCGTCGGTGCCAGTTTTTCTAAACCCTAACCCCTATACCCTCGTCACTATTCCAGCAACGCCGCCGCCACGGCCAATGCCGTAATCGCCGCAGTCTCCGCACGCAGAATGCGCGGCCCCAGACTCACCGCCTTCCAGTTCTCCGCATCGAACATCGCCTCTTCCTCGGCCGCCCATCCGCCCTCCGGCCCCACCGCCATCCGAATCGGCGGTACATCGTCGCCGGCCGCCTCCAGCGCCTCGCCCAACGCATGACGCAGAGTCGTCGACCGCTCCTGCTCCGCAAGCACCAGCCGCACCCCCTCCACCGCCTTCACAGCAGCCTTCAGCATCAGCGGTTCCTCGATCCGCAGAACATCCGACCGCCGCGCCTGCTTCGATGCCTCCAGCGCCACCCTCCGCCATCGCTCCACACGTCCCGCTGCCGCCTGCGCCAGATGCTTCTCGCTCCGTCGCGCGATCACTGGCACAATGCTCTCCGCCCCCAGCTCCGTAGCCTTCTCGATCGCCCACTCCATGCGATCGAACTTGTAGACCGAAAGCAGCAGCGTCACCGGCAGCGCCGGATCCGCCTTCACTTCGGCAATCAGATTGAATCGGACCGTGTCGTCTGAAATCCCGGCAATCACGGCGTGCCACACATGCCCGCCCGCCGCTACGTCGAACTCCATGCCCGGCTGCGCGCGCAGCACGCGGATCAGATGCGCCGCCTGATCTCCCGCAATCGAAGCCGTCGCTTCGTCCCACGTGTCGGCGATCCATCGGCGTCGCGTCACAACTCCATCCTGCCACCGTCCGCCATCGCCGCACGCAGCGCCCGCCGCACTCCCGCAACCCTCATCATCGAAAGACGTCCCCTAAAAACCTTGGGGGGACGCTGATCGCGTCCCCCCAAAGTGTTGCCGATGACCTCTTACTTTTTCTTTGAGGTCTTCTTCGCTGCCTTTTTCGCGCTCTTCTTAGCTGCCTTTTTTGCTGCCATGTTGTCTATTCTCCCTTTTCGATGTCTACATCGAAGTCTGCAACATAAAATGCTGCAGTTAACGAATGTATAGAGTTCTGCGCATACAGTGTCAAGAAAAAAATACAAATTTTCTCTACAACTTTCTTCTCTCTCACTTGCTCACGCCGTCGCGTCGCGCAAAACAAATCTCACACCAGATGAAAAAACCGCACCAATGCGAGCATCAGTCCGCTGAAAATGTCGTGCCACGCGTGCGCGATCATTCCAGGACGAAGGCTCTTCGTCACCAGCACCAACGTGCAGAACATCGCGCCATACGCGGTGATTGCGATCATTCCCGCCGCGCCTTCGTATCCGTGACTAGCGCCGAACAGCAGTGAAGAGCAGGCCACGCCGAGCCACACACCTCCGCCCACCGATGCAAATTGCCGCAGAAAATATCCGCGAAACACAAATTCTTCGCAGAATCCCGCCGACATGCTCAGCACCATCCAAAGCAACACCTCCATCGGTGTGCTCGGCGCAATCGCCGTCAATGTCTTCTGCGGACCCGACAATCCCGCAGCCTTCAGCGACAAGCCAATCACCGCAAGCACGATCAGCGCGGCAATCCAGAACACCGCTGCCGCTCCCACATCTTCCGCCAATGCCCGGAAACCGCGCCGGAATCCCAGCAGCTCTGCGACAGGAATCCGCCGCGCGCGAAATCCCCCCCCAGGTAATCAGCAGCAGCACCCACTCCGCGCAGATTCCGTAAACGTAGCGGACGACATGGTGCGCGCCCAGGGCTTGGTGATGCGCTGCCCGCGCGCTTAGCAGCGATGAGCCCAGCAGCACCACCACGATCAGCGCCGTGTGCCACCAGGGAGCCACCGCCGCGCCCAGGCGGCTCCGCACCTCGGGCATCGTTTCCGGCGGCAAATCGTGCATCCCACCCTCGCTCTCTGCTATCTTCCTCTGGATTCTAATCACCTGTCTCCCGCATCGAATCAGTAAAGGGAAAATCCATGGATCAGATCGTCATCGTCAGCGGAGTCCGCACGCCGGTCGGCAAATTCCAGGGTTCGCTCTCCGATGTGTCCGCCACGCGCCTCGGCGCTGTCGCCGTCCGCGCAGGCGTCGAAAGCGCGCACCTCCAGCCCGAGCAAATCGACGAGTGCATCATGGGCAACGTCGTCTCCGCCGGACTCGGGCAGAATCCCGCACGCCAGGCCGCGCTCTTCGGCGGACTTCCGCCCGAAGTCAGCGCCGTCACCGTCAACATGGTCTGCGGCTCGGGCCTGCGCGCCATCGCGCTCGCCGCGCAATCCATCCAAACCGGCAATGCGGACATCGTCGTCGCCGGCGGCATGGAGTCGATGACCAACGCTCCCTACCTGCTCCCGCAGGCGCGCGCCGGCTTCCGTATGGGGAATGCCACCGCAGTCGACTCGATGGTCCACGACGGCCTCTGGGACGTCTACAACGACTTCCACATGGGCCAAACCGCCGAGCTCGTCGCCGAGAAGTACGGCATCACCCGCGAGGATCAGGATTGCTTCGCGCTCCTCTCCCACAAAAAAGCCGCAGCCGCCTGGCGCGAGGGCCGCTTCGCCGCCGAAGTCGTTCCCGTCGAAATTCCCGCAAAGAAAAAAGGTCAGCCGCCGACTCTTTTCAATTACGACGAGTCCATCCGCGAAGACTCGACCATCGAATCTCTTCGCGCCCTCAAGCCCGCCTTCAAAAAAGATGGGACGGTCACCGCGGGCAACGCGCCTGGCGTTAACGATGCCTCCGCTGCCGTCGTTGTCATGACCGCGGCCAAAGCGGGTGACCTCGGATTGAAGCCGCTCGCCCGCATCGTTTCGCACGCCACCAGCGGCATCGATCCCAAATGGGTCATGATGGCCCCCGTCAACGGCGCCCGCAAAGCTCTCGACCGTGCCGGGTGGACCATCGACAGCATCGATCTGTTTGAGTTCAACGAAGCCTTCGCCGCCCAGGCCCTCGCCGTCACCCGCGAGCTTGGCGCGCCGCCCGACAAAGTCAACGTCAACGGTGGATCGGTCGCCATCGGCCACGCCATCGGAGCCAGCGGCGCGCGCGTCCTCGTCACCATGATGCACGAACTCATTCGCCGCAACGCCCATCGTGGACTCGCTGCCCTATGCCTCGGCGGAGGCAACTCCGTCGCGATGTGCATTGAGCGGGACTAGCCGTCCATGCGCAACTTAGCGCCTAAACTCTCATGCCTGCGGGTCTCATCAGCACTCGATAACGTTGAGAGCCAAGCCAGCCAGCGACGTTTCCTTGTACCGCGACTGCATGTCGAGCCCGGTCTGATACATCGTTTTGATTACCTGATCCAGTGAAACCTTGTGCCCCTCCGTCTCGTTCATCGCAAGGCGACACGCCTGCACCGCCTTCACCGCGCCCATCGCATTGCGTTCGATGCACGGAATCTGCACCAGCCCGCCAATCGGATCGCACGTCATCCCCAGGTTGTGCTCCATACCGATCTCCGCCGCGTGTTCTACCTCATCGTTCGTCCCGCCCAGCGCCGCCGCCAGTCCGCCCGCCGCCATTGAGCACGCGACCCCCACCTCGCCCTGGCATCCAACCTCCGCCCCGCTGATCGAAGCGTTCTCCTTGTAGAGAACCCCCACCGCCGCCGAAGTCAGAAAATACCGCAGGATCCCCTCTTCATCCGCGCCCGGAATAAAGTCGCGATAATACCGCGCCACCGCCGGAATCACCCCCGCAGCGCCATTCGTGGGGGCCGTCACCACCCGCCCTCCCGCCGCGTTCTCCTCATTTACCGCCATTGCAAACACCGTCACCCAATCGAGTGGAGCCAGCGGATCCACCGACCCTTTCGACCGCAGCCGAGCCGCCAGCCGTGCAGCCCGACGCCTCACGCTAAGCCCGCCCGGCAAAATCCCCTCGGTCGTCATCCCGCGCTCAATGCATGCCTGCATCACGCCCCAAATGTGCAGGACACCGTTACGTACTTCATCGCGGCTCCGCAGCGCGCTTTCGTTTTCGAGCATCAGCTCCCAAATCGCGAGCCCCTTTTCCGCAGCCATCGCCAGCAACTCCGCCGCGCTCGCAAACGGATACGTCGAACTCACGTCCGAGGTCGTCTTCGGCAGCGCATCCTCCCCGTCCGCGACAATAAACCCTCCGCCAATCGAAAAATAAGTGCCGGTCATCAGCACATATCCCGCCGCGTCGAAGGCGGTAAAGCGCACGCCATTGGGGTGCTGCGTCACCGCACCCGGCGGAATCATCTGGTCGCGATGAAAAATCAGGTGCTCGGGTTCTCGGAAGGGAATCGAATGTTTGCCCAAAAGAACCAGCCGCCCCGATGACCGAATCCCCACCAGCTTCGTTTCAATCGTTGCCGGATCAATCGTCGCGGCCTCTTCGCCGCTCAGACCCAGCACCACCGCCCGATCGGTCCCGTGCCCCAGCCCCGTCAGCGCCAAGGATCCGTACAGCTCAACCCGAACCTCGGCGACCCGCGCCAGCACGCCCGCCGCCTCCAGTTCCAAAGCAAATCGCCGCGCCGCCCGCATCGGCCCCATCGTATGCGAACTAGAGGGCCCAATGCCTACCTTGTACAGATCGAAAAGGCTCGTCTTCACCAGTACAGGGTACAGGGCACAGGTAACGGTTTGCATGACCCAGCCCTGGGCGGAGGAGCGGCTGGTAATTGGCCCTGGGCGGTTCCCAAACTCCAAACTCCAAACTCTGTTTCCTTCTAACTCGCCCCCACATACACAAACCGCGCCAGAAACAGCACCGACAGCACATACAGCAGCCAATCCTTCCGATTGAATTTCCCCACCGCCAGGTGCAGCGCCGCAAACGCGATAATTCCGAACCCCAGCCCATTCGCAATCGACGTTGTCAGCGGAATCAGCACCAGCGTCAGAAACGCCGGAAACGCAATCAGCGGCTCCTTCCACTCGATCTCCCCCAGCGTGTGCAGCATCAAACTTCCCACCACAATCAACGCAGGAGCCGTCGCCGCCGTTGGCACCATACTCACAAACGGCGCCGCCACCAGCGAGCACAGAAACAGCAGCCCCGTGACAATCGCCGTCACGCCCGTGCGCCCGCCCGCCGCCACGCCCGCCGCGGACTCAATGTAGCTCGTCACCGTCGACGTCCCGACCAGCGATCCCGCCACCGTCGCCGTCGCGTCCGCGAAAAGAATTTGGCTCAGCCGCGGTATCTCATTCTTCGGCCCCTGCAGCCCCGCATGCTTGGTTACCGCCACCAACGTGCCCAGGTTGTCGAACAAGTCGACAAACAGAAACACGAACACGATCTCCACCAGCCCAATATGCAGCGCCGCCGGAATATTCAGCCGAAACGCTGTCTGCGTAATCGCCGTCACGCTGTACGGTGCGGGATTCCAGTGCACCAGCCCAAACGGAATCGCCGCTACTGTAATCGTCAGCACACCTATAAGGATCGCGCCGCGCACGCGCCAGGCCAACAACGCCGCCATCAACAGCACGCCCAGCAATGCCAGAAACGTCTGGGGCTGTCGCAGATTGCCCAGCGTCACCATCGTTACCGGATCCGCCGCCACGATCCCCGCATTCTTGAATCCGATAAACGCGATGAACAACCCAATCCCGCCCGCGACCGACGAGTACAGCTCGTGTGGAATGCTCGCGAGAATCGCCTGCCGCAATCCGGTCGCTGTCAGCAGCAGAAAAATCGTGCCCGACAAAAATACCGCGCCCAGCGCTGTCTGCCACGGCACATGCATCTTCATCACAACCATGTAGCTGAAATACGCGTTCAGCCCCATCCCCGGCGCCAGCGCCAGCGGATACCGCGCGATCACGCCCATCAAAATGCTGCCGAACGCCGCGGAAATGCACGTCGCCGCCGTCACCGCCGGAATCGGCAGCCCCGCCTTGCCCAGAATCGAAGGATTCACCACGATGATGTACGCCATCGTGACGAAGGTCGTCAGGCCCGCGAAGATTTCCGTCTTCCAGGTAGTCTTCAGCCCCGCAAAATCGAAATACCGTTCCAGTCGCTCGCGCATGTTCTCCAGGGGGGACTGCAGGTTGGTGTGAATGCTATGAAACCACAGCTGCGCCGCATCCCTGAAAACTTTTTTCGCCGCTACCACCCGCATCTGCATTCTCGCCCCAGATCGGCGCCCCGGATCGCCGATGCGCGGCCCCGCCTTCGCTTGATATTCTTGACCGCAGTGGCTCTCAACTCTGCCAGATGAAATACTTCCCCGTAATCGCCTGCGCGTTGCTGCTGGTCTGCCTGGCGGCGGGCTGCTCGCGTTCAGCCCACCACCCCGCATCCAAAATTGAAGCCACAGCCGCCGCGCGCGAGCACGCCCTCCAGCAGGCCCGAGCCGCCGCCGCCGCCCGCGACCAGGATCGACAGCAACTCGAAAACATTCCTCCGCCTTCAAAAACCCTCTACATGGCGATTCACACCCGCCAAAGTTGGACCAATCCCTTCCTCATTGTCGGCGCGTCTACCGTGAATCTCAGCATCCTCATGCCGGACAACGGTCCGGCAGGATCGCCGGGCAGTGAAGTCCTGCGTCCCATCGCTGCGCGCCGCCGCGTCCTGGATCTGCGCCTTTCCGACCTGCCCGAAGCGCTCGCCGCCTTGCCCGAAAGCACCTGGCCCTACGGCCGCGTCATCGCTGTTGAAGAAGATCCTCTCGAACAGAAACAGGACCGCGCCCAGGTCCGCGGCAACGTTGAAGCCACCATGCAGGTGCTCAACGACCTCGGTGTCGTCATCTACGACTGGCCTCCGCCTGGCGTCCGCTAATCGCTAGGGGCTCTTCTTTGTCCCCACTTGTTCCACGGAAAACGGAATTCCCGGCTCGTTCTCAACGGCCACATCCTTCATCCAAACGATCCGCCCCTGCCACTCCAGTACCGGCCAGGTTCTCCGCGCATCGGCCTCGACATTCATCCGCTCAAAAATTTCCTTCAGCGGCTTCGCTCCCCGCGTGTAGCGCAGGTGCACGCGATCTCCCGCCCTCGGCGCTCGCAGAAGCGCAGCTGCAACGCTGCCCGGCCCCGGGTCCGCGGTCAATGTCACTCGCAACGTCACTCCCAACCCCGTAGCCCCACCCGGAATCGCCACCGCAATCGGCCCCAGCGCAACGCCCTTCGCCTCATCACCGGACGAACGAACCAGCCGCAATTCCCGAGCCGTCTTTTCCGCGCGCAGTTCCGCCGACAGCTGTTGTTTCCTGGTGCCCGCCGCCTCGCACATCGCCATCAGCCGCCGTGTCTGCTCAAAATTCAACCCGCACCCCAGCTGCTCCGCTGCGGCCCGCAAAACCCTCCTCCGCACCGCAGGAGCCAGGGCCCGCAATCGCTCCAATTCCATCCCCACGCTGCCCTCATCCGGCCGCGTCGATACCGCGCGCCCACCCCCTCGTACCGCGCGTCCAGGCAGCACCAGAGACGGCAGCACCCGAGCCATCTCCGCCTCCCACCAGGTCTCTTCATCGCGCGCGATCGTCGCCATATGCGCCAGCTGCTCCGCGATCTGCGGATTGAACTCCGCGAGCCGCGGGAGCAATTCGCGCCGAATCCGATTCCGCGTATGCGCCGGATCCTCATTCGACGCATCCTCCCGCCACGCCTGCTCAGTCTCCTTAAGCCATGCGCGAATCTCCGCCCGCCGCGTCTCCAGAAACGGCCGCACAATCACACCCCGCGCACACCTCACCACAGGATGAATCCCGCCCAACCCCTCCGTCCACGCGCCCCGCAGCATCCGATGCACCACCGTCTCCGCCTGATCGTCCAGCGTGTGCGCCGTCGCCACTACATCCGCCTTCCCCTCGGCCAGCAGTTCGCGAAACCACCCATACCGCAAACCCCGCGCCGCTTCCTCGATCGTCTCGCGCTTCTCCTTCGCGACTCCAGGCGTATCGACCCGATGCAAATAAGACTCGAGCCCCAGCTCCGATGCCAACTCCGCAACAAACCGCGCATCCTCATCCGCGTCAGCCCCGCGAATCCCATGGTGAACATGCGCCACCGCCAGCACCAGCCCAATCTGCGGCGCACAATCGACAAGCGCGCGCAGAAGCCCCACCGAATCCGCGCCGCCAGACACGGCCACCGCCAGCCGCATCCCGGCACGCAGCTCGCTTCGATCGATCTCCGGCCTTGGCGCCACGCTCTTATCCTAAAGTCTTATACTGCTCATCATGCTGAAGACGAGGCTGGCCACCGCCGCCGACGCTCCGCTCATTACCCATCACCGCCGCCGCATGTTCGTCGATGCCGGCCGCCGCGACGATCAGGTCCTCCAGCTCATGGCCCGGGCCCACGAGCCATGGGTAGCGCGAGCCATCAACGACGGCCGCTATCTCGGCTGGCTCAGCGAAGACGACGGCAAGGTCATCGCAGGCACCGGCCTCCTCCTCCTCGACTGGCCCCCGCATCCCCTCGACCCGCACTCCAGCACTCGCGGCTACCTCCTCAACGTCTACGTCGAGCCCGAATATCGCCGCCGCCATCTCGCCAGCAACCTCATCGAACTGGCTCTCGCCGAATCGCGGCGCCGCGGCATTCGCGTCATCGCCCTGCACTCCACAGAAGAAGGCCGCCGCCTCTACGAGGCCGCCGGCTTCCGCACCACCAATGAGATGTTCTATGTCGAGTCCATCGAACCGTGATCAGGCTCAGTCTGCCGGACCCTGCGCCGTGACGCTTCGCCTTCGCTCCCTCGCCTGCACGCTCTGCGCATTCGCCGCCGGGCTTTCTCTCCACATTGCTCAGGCCCAGCAGCTCCGCTCGCCGTGGGATGATCTTCCCATCACTCTCACCGACGCGCCCTGGGACTGCCCGCAGCCCCCGCCCTTCGACAAGACACTTTACGCCGAAAGCTATTACACCGACGCGCATCATTCCGTCATCGATGAGAAGAAGCGCGAAGCCGAAGAGAAGGCCACAGAAGCGCCCACGCATCTCGGCCAGTGGTCCGGCCTGGCCGCCGATGCCTACCTAACCAAAGGCAGCCGCGCCGCCGCGGCCTGCGTCTACTCCTTGCTTGACGCCGCCGCAACGGCGCACGCATGGTCCGGCGAGATGCCCACCGGCCAGGGCCACTACGAGCAGAAGTGGCTCCTCGCTGGCGCCGCGATCTCGTACCTCAAGGTCCGGAGCAGTGGCGTCGGCACGCCCGATCAGCAAAAAGAAATCCTGAAATGGTTCAGCTCCCTCGCGAATCGCGTCACCGACTATGTCGACACGAAGAAGGTCAACCCCGACAGCGATGCCTGGAACAACCACCGCTACTGGGCCGGATTCGCCGTCGCCGCCGCCGGCATCGCCGATAACGACAAGCGCGAGTTTCGCTTTGGCATTGACTCTTACCAGGCTGGCGTCGACCAGATCCGTCCCGACGGCGTCCTGCCGCGCGAGATGGACCGCGCCGCACGCGCCCTCCACTACCACCTCTACGCCCTTGCGCCCCTCATCATGATCGCCGAACTCGCCCAGGCCAACGGCGCCGACCTCTACAGCTACAACAAGGGCGCCATCCATCGCCTCGTCAGTCTGTGCCTCGCGGGCATGCAGAACCCGGAAATCTTCGCCAAAGCTACCGGCGTCCCGCAGGACATGACCGCTGGCCAGCAATTCTCAGGCTCCGACATCGGCTGGGCCGTCCCGTATGTCAAACGATTTCCCAACGCGCAGCTCTCTGCGTGGATCGCTCAGGCAGCAACGGTGCGCTTCTGGCAGTGGGGTGGCCTGCCCCCCGGCGCAAATTCGTAGCAATCATTGTTACCTGAAGGACCGAACAGGCCGCGGAACCGAGCGCCAGATTCTATCGCAGAATCGGAAACGCGCTCTGCGTCCCAGCGCCGCCGTAATCCAGATCGAACCCCAGTTGCAGCTTCGCCGCCTCTGACATCCTCCCGGGCGTCCACGGCGGATCGAACACCACCTGCACCTTCACCTGCTTCACTTCCGGCAGCCGCGCCAGCTTCGTCTCCACATCCGCCTTCAGCACGTCTGACATGCCGCATCCTGGCGCCGTCAGCGACATCGCTACGTCGATCTTCTTACCGCCCTGCTCATCGTCCCCAATCTCACACGCGTAGATCAAGCCCAGGTCGACGATGTTCACTGGAATCTCTGGATCGTACACCGTCTTCAGCTGATCCCACACCATCCGCTCGCTGAACGTCGGCGGCGTGTGCATCTCCGTCGCCGGCCCGCTCAGCCCCAGCGCATCCGCATCCGTCCCTTCGATGCGATACAGCGCCCCACTCGCCGAAACCGTGTAGCTAGTCCCCGCCGCCTGCGTGATCCGCACCGAGGTCCCCGCCGGAAGCAGCTGCTTCGTCCCAGAGGGAATCGCAATCGCCGCGCAATCGCGCTTCAGAGCAACGGTTTGGTTGGTAATGATCATTGCAATGGTTGTGAAGCTGGTGTTGCCTTTCACGGCTTCCAGCTCATTCCGTAGAAACCTTCTCCTGCTTGCCTTCCAGCGCCGCCTCCAGCGTGTGCCAAGCCAGCGTCGCGCACTTCACCCGCATCGGAAACTCCGAAACCCCCGAAAAAACCGCCAGCTTCCCCAGTTCCGCCTCTTGTTCGTGCGAGTGCCCGGTCACCAGCTCGTGGAACCTCTCGAAGATCTTCTCCGCCTCGGCCTTCGTCTTGCCCTTCACGCTCTGCGTCATCATCGACGCCGACGCCTTCGAGATCGCGCACCCCGCGCCCTGGAACCCAATCTCGCGAATCTTGTCCCCATCCATCTCCAGATACACCGTGAACCGATCCCCGCACAGCGGGTTGTACCCCTCGGCCTTGTGATCCGCACCCGCCAGCGCCTTGAAGTTCCTCGGCGCCTTGCTGTGCTCCAGAATCACTTCCTGATACAGATCCCGCAGCTCCGGCATTACGCAAACACCTCGTGCACCTTCTGGATCCCCCGCGCCAGCGCGTCCACTTCACTCTTCGTGTTGTACACCGCGAACGACGCACGCACCGTAGCTGGAATCCCGAACCGCTCCATCACCGGCTGCGCGCAGTGGTGCCCTGTGCGCACTGCTATGCCCTCCTGATCCAGAATCGTCCCGATGTCGTGCGGATGCACCTCGTTCAGCACAAACGACAGCACGCTGGCCTTCTCCCGAGCCGTACCGATCAGCCGCACGCCCGGCAACGCACCAACCACTTCCGTCGCGTAGTTCAGCAGCTCGTGCTCATGAGCGGCAATCTTTGCAATCCCAATTCCGTTCATGTACTCGATTGCCGCCTTCAGCCCCGCAACCCCCGCCATATCCGGCGTGCCCGCTTCGAATTTGTGCGGCAGCTTGTTGTACGTCGTCTTCTCGAACGTCACCGAACTGATCATGTCCCCGCCACCCTGGTATGGCGGCATCGCCTCCAGCAGCGCGGTCTTGCCATAGAGGACGCCGATCCCCGTTGGCCCGTACATCTTGTGCCCGGAGAACGCATAGAAGTCCGCATCCAGATCCTGCACGTCGACAGCAAGATGCGGAACCGCCTGCGCCCCATCGACAACCACCGGAATCCCCTTGCTATGAGCGGCCGCAATCATCTGCTTCAGCGGATTGATCGTTCCCAGCGCGTTCGACACGTGGCTCACCGCAACGATCTTCGTCCGCGGTCCCAGAAGCTTCTCGAATTCCGCCAGCAGCAGTTCGCCCTCATCGTTCATGGGAGCCACCCGCAGCTTCGCGCCCTTCTCTTCGCACAGCATCTGCCACGGCACGATATTCGAGTGGTGCTCCATCGCCGTAATCAGCACCTCGTCGCCGGCGCCCATGTTGGCCCGCCCGTAGCTCTGCGCCACCAGGTTGATCGCCTCCGTGGTCCCGCGCGTGAAAATGATCTCGCTGGTCCGCGCCGCGTTCACAAATGCCCGCACGGTCTCCCGCGCCTGCTCAAACGCCTCCGTCGCGATCTGCGACAAATAGTGCACGCCGCGATGGATATTCGCGTTCTCGCCCTCGTAATACCGCACCAGCGCGTCAATCACTGCCTGCGGTTTCTGCGAGGTCGCTGCGTTGTCGAGATACACCAACGGATGTCCGTGGACCTTCCTCTTCAGAATCGGAAAATCCGCCCGAATCTTTTCCACATCGAACGGCGACTTCACAGCCTCTTCGTGAATCGGAACAGCGGTTGCAGCGCTCATCCAACTTCCTCCACGACTCTCTCTTCCACGCGGCCCAATGTCCCATCCTGCGGCGCAATCCCCTCAGCGAACAGCAAATGCTCGCTGATAAGCCGCTGGATATGCGCCCGAGCCACCGTCGACTGCATCCGCTCCACGCACTCCTCAGCAAAGGCCATCAGCAACAGCTTCCGCGCTTCCAGTTCGCTGATCCCGCGCGACTGCAGATAAAACAGTGCGTTGTCTTCGATCTGCCCAATCGTCGCGCCGTGCGTGCACTTCACATCGTCCGCGTAAATCTCCAGCTGCGGCTTCGTGTCAATCTGCGCGTCATCGCTCAGCAACAAATTTCGATTCGTCTGTTTCGCGTCCGTCTTCTGTGCGATCTTGTGTACGACGATGCGCCCGTGAAACACCCCGTGCGCATGCTCATCGAGGATGCCGTTGTAAAACTGCCGGCTTCCGCA
>Ga0181520_10007205_pt1 | contig 16515 bp, 19 predicted proteins | sample PEATcosm2014_Bin_29_FD_132451 | JGI IMG/M metagenome (GOLD analysis project Ga0181520, IMG submission 132451) | Peatland microbial communities from MTU Mesocosm Facility, Houghton, MI, USA - PEATcosm2014_Bin02_30_metaG | ecosystem: Environmental > Terrestrial > Soil > Wetlands > Peat | place... | reverse complement strand
GCCAACCGCTCCCTGACGGTCGCGGCTCGCCAGACTGTTAACGAACGGACGGTCGCGGCTCGCCAAGCTGTTAACGAACGGACGGTCGCGGCTCGCCAGACTGCTAACGAGCGGTTGTGCGAAGTGGACACGTTGTTTCAAAACACGCCCTAAGTCTCGCGCGGGAAACCAAGCGTCGGCATGAGCGCCGACGCGGCACACTAAAGCGTGCGCCACGATGACTAGTTCTTGGAATAGAAGCCGCCCAGCGAGTCGTCGTCTTCGGCGTCGTTATCGGCCGTACGCGCCAGAATTTCCTCATCCAGGTCGCAAAACTCGTCGTACCAGTCGGGCTGCACGTCGTAAACGTAGAGGCGGGAATTGAGATCGAATGCCAGCTCGAGCGAACATGTGGCGCCCTTGTGGGAGCGCAACTTGCGGATGCGCGCCTCATATTCGCGCTGTTCTTCGCGGGTGAACTCGCCTTCCTCGATCTGCTCCGTCAGTTCGTCGAGGTCGTTGTCGTCGAACTCGGCGGCGCCGAACATGACCAGCTTGACCCCGGCTTTGCGGGCCACATCGAGGAACATCTGGTAGTCGGGGTATCGTTCCACATCCCAGAGAACCAGAGGCAGTCCTTTCAGCCCGCCGGGGTCGCTGTAGAACACGGCGAAGTCGGACGCCGCCAGGTAGGCCACCATCTCTCGTTTCAGCGTTTCCAGATTCAGATCCACGGTAAACCTCATCCTTGAACCGGCTTCAGAACATCGGCATCGCCGGCCAGATCGCGGGCGGAGGGCGTCACAATCGTCCTCGGCCCGATTGGAATTTTGCGTTTTTGCTCGATCGCGGCGCGCACATCGGCTTCGCCCACAAAATCGACCGGCCTGGGATTGGCAGGCGAAAGCGCCTGCCCCACCGGATTGGCAGACGGAACCGCCCGCCCCACCGACGCCAGGTAGCGGTCCACCGCGGCGGCCACCGTTGGACGGTCGAGCGGCGCTTCCTCGACGGCCGAGGCGGCGGCGCGATAATCGAGCGGCGTTTCGAAAGCCTCTTCCGCCCGGCGCGTCACATACGCCAGTCGCTTGATATTGATCAGGTGCAGCGGGCCCACGTTGTCCGATGTGCTGTTCCCCGCGACCGCGCCGCATCCCAGCGTCATGGAGGGAAACAGGCCGGTGGTGATGCCCGTGGAGCCCTGCGGCGCCGGCGTATTCACCAGCACGCGCATGGCCGGCACGCGCAGAGCGAACTCGCGGATGCGCGCGGCGTCCTGGGCGTGAATCACGGCAGTATGGCCCATGCCGCCGAACTTCAGCAGCGCGTAGCAGGCGTCCAGGGCCGCGGCGAAATCCTTGACGAAGTAGAGCGACAGCACCGGTGAGAGCTTCTCCGCCGAAAGCGGGTGCTGCTTGCCGACGCCGGAGATTTCGGCGCAGATGATGGAAGTCCCGGGAGGAACCTCGAAGCCCGCCATCTTGGCGATCTTGCCCGGCGCCTGGCCGACGCAGCGCGGATTCACCGTCCAGTTGGGCATCAGCAGCAGCTTGCCCAACGCCTGCTTCTGGGCGTCGTTGGCGATATACGCCTTGCGGGACCCGAGGGCGGCGAGCACGCGGTCGCGCAGTTTCTCTTCCGCCACCAGGGTCTGCTCGCTGGAACAGACGGTGCCGTAATCGAAGGCCTTTCCGGCGACGACGTCCGCCACCGCGGCTTCCACGTCGGCCGATGCGTCGACCAGCGCGGGGACGTTGCCGGGGCCTACTCCGAAGGCCGGCTTGCCGCTGGAGTAGGCGGCCTTGACAATGCCGGCGCCCCCGGTAGAGAGGATCACGGCCGTGCGCTCGTGCCGCATGAGGGCGTTGGTGGCATCGAGGGTGGCGTTGTCCACGCATTGGATGATGCCGTCGGGCGCGCCCGCCTCAACCGCGGCTTGCGCCAGCAGGGCCGCCGTGCGGCAGGTACTCTGGTGCGCGTGGGGGTGCGGGCTGATCACGATGGCGTTGCCCGCCTTTAGCGAAATCAGGATCTTGTAGATGGCGGTGGAGGTGGGGTTGGTGGTGGGCAGGATGGCCGCTACCACGCCCATGGGAACGCCATACTCCGCCATCTTCTCCTCGGGAAGCTCGCGCAGCAGCCCGACCGTCTTCATGCCGCGCATGCGGCGCGGCAGCCAGTCCGCGGCCAGCAGGTTCTTGACGCATTTATCCGCCGCGTTGCTGTAGCCCGTCTCTTCCACGGCCAACTCGGCCAGTTGGCGGGCATTGGCGCGGGCGGCCGCGGCCATGCGTTCCACAATGGCGTCCACGCGCTCCTGGGAGTAGTCGCGGTACTTCAGCCAGGCCGCGTACGCATCCTCGACTTTGGTGCGGACCTCCTGTATGGAAAGGAGGTCTTTGTCTTCCAGCATGGCCGCTACTTCTTACTAAGTTCGCCGGCGGGCAGGGTTTTCTCCACTTCCTCGTGCGGGTGCGGGATCACGTGAACGGCCACCAGCTCGCCCACGCGGCGGGCCGCGGCGGCTGCGGCGTCCGTGGCGGCCTGGACCGCGCCCACATCGCCTCGTACCGTGACGCACACCAGCCCGGCGCCCACGAATTCCTTGCCGGTGAGCGCCACGTTGGCCGACTTGACCATTGCGTCGGCGGCCTCGATTGCGCCGATTAGCCCTTTTGTTTCAACAAGGCCAAGAGCCTCCATGGGTTCCCCATCGCGGCGGAATCAATAAGCTAGCATAAATCCACCTGGAGACGGTGGCGCGCTTGTGGGGTCAGGCCTTATATCGAGTGCAGCCACTGCTCCTGCCGCCGCAGCAAATCGAGCGCGCGGTCGATCTCCACCAGCTCGAAGCGGACCTCGTCGCGCGGCCTTGCCTGCCCCAGCCGCCAGAAATCGGCCGAGATTACGTTGGCCGGTTTGGGATAGCCTCCGGTGGTCTGGTGTTCCACGAAGAGTATGATGGGCTGCCCGTCGGGCGGAATTTGCACCGCGCCCACCGAAACGCCCTCGGTGAGCATGTGGCCGGCGGGGCTCGGGATTGCGACGCCGCGCAGGCGCAGGCCCATGCGGTCGGACTCTTCCGTTACGGCGTAGGCGTGTTGGAACAAGTCGTCCGAGAACCACTCCGCTTGCGGCCCGGCGGTGACGCGCAGCACGGAATCCCGTGAATGCCGCGGCGCGTCGCGCGCCGGCGGGCGGGGCCGGCGAACGGCCTGATCGCCAACGGGCAGCACGTCGCCGGCGCGCACAGCGCGGCCTCCGAGGCCGGTGAGGAGGTGCGCCGAAGCGCTGCCCAGAGTCATGGGGACGGCGATGCCGCCGCGCACCGCCAGGTAGCAACGCGCTCCCGAACGCGTGGCCCCGCAGTGCAACACCTGGCCGGCGCGGATTTCCACCGGTGTCCACAGCGGTGGGCCCGCGCCGAAATCGGAGCCCGCCAGCGCCACCACGGCGTCCGCTTCAAATTCGAAGGCCCCGCCCACCAGGGTCATCTCGAGAGCCGCGGCGTCCCCGGCGTTGCCCACCAGGAGGTTGGCGGCCCGCAGCGCCAGAGCGTCGGCCGCGCCCGAGGCCGAAACGCCCAGGTGCGCCCAGCCGAAGCGGCCCAGGTCCTGCACCGAGGTTTGGAATCCGGGCGAGATGACGCGCAGGCGGTTCACCATGCGCCCTCCCGAATGGGCGTGAAGCGCACGCGGTCACCCATGACGAGCAGGGCCGGAGGCGAGGCTTGGGCGTCGAACAGGCGCAGTGGCGTGCGTCCGATAATGCGCCACCCGCCGGGCGAATCCATGGGGTAAATGCCGGTTTGGCTGCCGCCAATGGCCACGCTGCCGCCGGGGACCAGGGTGCGCGGCGCGGCCAGCCGCGGCGTGGCCAATTGGGCAGGGAGCCCGCCCAGGTACGGGAAGCCGGGAGAGAATCCCAGGAAATGGACCAGGTACTCCGTGGAAGAATGTAATTCCACCACGCGTTCGGCTGAAAGGCCCGTGTGGCGCGCCACGTCTTCCAGGTCCGGGCCGCATACGCCGCCATAGCGCACCGGGATCTCCACCGCGCGCTGGGCGGCGTCCGCGCCGGCGCCGTTAATGGCCAGTTCGCGCAGCAGAGCCTCCAGTTCCACCCGCCCGCGCAGCCGGGGATCGTAATCCACAAGCACGGAACTATATGCCGGGTGGAAATTCAGGATGCCGCGGACTCCGCTTAGGCCGCGGGACAGGGACGCCACGCGGCGGCGCGATTCCTCCGAAATTTCGTGGCCAAAGGAGACCAGGAGCGAGCGGTCGCTGGCCGGCCGGATAGTCACCAAGGCGATCGATCCCCGCGAGCGGCGGTCTCTCTATGCCCCGGCGCCGGCCGGCTCCGGAGACAGCAGTTCCGTCATTTTGGCCTTCAGCTCGGCCACCGTGAACGGCTTGGCCAGCAGCGCCTGGCCCTTTTCGACAACGTATTTCTGCACCACGTGGGTGTTGTCGTACCCGGAAATGAACAGCACCCGCAACCCCGGCTGCTGTGCGCCGAGCTTATCCGCCAGCATGGGCCCGCTCATCCCGGGCGCCACCACATCGGTAATGAGCAGTTCGATGGGACCATGATTCCGGTACAGCGTCAATGCGTGCTCGCCGCTGTCGGCGGTGAGCACGTTGTAACCGAACTGGCTTACCATGGCGCCGACCAGCTTCCGGATTTCCGGCTCGTCGTCCACGACGAGAATGGTCTTGGTGTTGTCAGAGGACATCGCAATCTGATTCTAGCGATGCATAGGGCGGACGGCAACCGGGGCGCCAATCCCATTGTGAGGGCCAGTACTGGTTTCCGTAATACACCACCAATGGGATGTGTTATATCGCGCCGTGGAAGAGGATAGAATTGTCTTCTTCGGGGGCGCGCCGCGAATATATGAGCATTTCTCGATCCATCGCCGAACAGATGGAAAGGTCTTCCTGGATCCGCCGGATGTTTGAAATCGGCGTCCGGCTGCGCCAAGAGCGCGGCGCGGAGAACGTCTTCGATTACACGCTGGGGAATCCGGATGTGGAGCCGCCGCCGGCGGTGATTGAGGCGCTGCGGCGCGTGGTCGCGGAAAACCGGCCGCGCAGCCACGGCTATATGCCCAACGCCGGCTTTTCGGAGGTGCGCCAGGCCGTCGCCCGCCGTCTGGCGGAAAGGACGGGGCTGCCGTTCACCGGTGAAGACGTCATCATGACAGTGGGCGCGGCGGGGGCCATCAACACGATGCTCAAGGCGATCCTCGATCCGGGCGACGAGGTTATCGTGCTGAACCCCTATTTCCCCGAGTACCGCTTCTACATCGAGAACCATGGCGGCTGCGTGGTCCCGGTGGAAACCGACGGGAGCTTCCAGCCGGAGATAGGGCGCATCGCCGCGGCCATCACGCCGCGCACTAAGGCTATCCTCCTGAACTCGCCCAACAACCCCACCGGGGCGGTGTACCCGGCCGAAGCTCTGAGGGAGCTGAACGCCATTGTCCGGGAGCCCGTTGTGGCCATCAGCGACGAGCCCTATCGTCCTTTGACTTATGATGGCCTCCGGATTCCGGAGACGCAGAGTCTGATCGAGCGATCGGTGGTGGCGTGGAGCTGGTCGAAGGCCATGGCCATCGCCGGCGAGCGCGTGGGCTACCTGGCGATATCGCCGCGCCTGGCCGAAGCGGAGGAGCTGCGCAACGCCTGCACGTTCGCCAATCGCATTCTGGGCTACGTCAACGCGCCGGCCATCTGGCAGTTGGTGGTGGCCCAGGCGCCCGACGCCACGGTGGACATAGGCGCATATCAGGGCAAGCGGGACGTGCTATGCGATGCGCTCAACGCGATGGGCTACCAGGCCCCGCGCCCGCAAGGTTCCTATTATGTCTTCCCGAAAACGCCCATCGCGGACGATGTGGAGTTCATTCGCATTTTGCAGCGGGAAGGCATCCTGGCGGTCCCCGGCTCCGGGTTCGGCCGCGGCGGTTACATGCGGCTTTCGATCACCATTCCCAGAGGCGACATGGAGCGGTCCTTGCCGGGGTTCGAAAGGGCGCTGCGAGCGGCGACCGGGTAGTTGGCAGGCGAAAGCGCCTGCCCCACCTTGTTGTCGAAGGACTTCCATCCCTGTGGGGCAGGCGCTTTCGCCTGCCAATCGTCTTTCAGGAGATCTAAACCTGAATTACGAAGTTAACTTCGGATAAACTGAATTCCTACAGGCTATTACCTTGAAAGAACGGGCTTTGTATCAGGGCACGTGCCGATTAGGCAGCATTCTCTGGGCTTTAGCCCCTGGTTTGGCAGCCCCCTCGCAAGTCCTTCTCGTCCTCATGAAAAAACAGGGGCTAAAGCCCCCCGGGTATTCCCGTTTGCGGCACGGCTGAAGCCGTGCCCTGATACCATGCGCCAACTTCGGGATTCAGGCTAAAACAGCCGATCACTCTCCGCGCCCAAGCAGACACCGAATGTGGTCACTCGAAAATCGCTGGCTCTTACTTGCCGATCATCAGAATGGTGAACGAGCCCGGCACTGCTGCGCCCTGGCCCCCGCGGCCCCCGCCTCCGCCCGGCGGTGGCGCCGCCGCCGGCCCACGCTCCTGGCTCATTGTGAAGAAGTGGTTCGTCTGGCTGTCGAACGCGATGGTCCGGGCGCCATTCATGGTCTGCAGGTTCTGCTCCACCTCGAAACTCGTGGGGCTGTTCTCCTTGACGATGGTCAGCGTGCCGTTACCCTGCGTGCTGAAGGCTTCCATCGTCGAAGGATTAAAGATGGCGCCGTCGGAGCCGCCGGCGAGCGGCAGATTCGCCAGGATCTTGCCGTCCCTGGCGCTCAGAATCACCATCATGGGCTGCGCCGGTTGGGCGGGCGGGTTTCCCGAGCTCGCGCAGGCCGCGAACAGCACATCGTTCTTCGCGTCCAACGCCAGCCCGTTGCACCTGCCCTTGTCCCCGAAGGGGTAGTGCGCGACCGTCTTCATTGTCTTGACGTCCACGGCCGCGACGCTGCCCTGCGCGTCCTGCATGACCACGTAGAGCATGCCTTTGCCGTCGCCCACGCCCTGCTCCGGCACGCCGCCGAGATCGATTGCGCCGAGCACGCTCCCGTCTTTGGCGTCGATCACGGTCGCGTCCTTCGTCGGGTGACTGAAGACGTAGACCCTTTCATTGAAGGGATCGAAGTAAATGCCGTCCGGCTGGGCGGCGCCCGGATCGATGGTCTTGATGAGCGTCATCGTTTTCGTGTCGAACATCGAGACGGGCTTGCTGCTGGTGAAGCCATGGCCAGCCTTGGGGTCCACCGCTGTGCCATTGCCTCCGACGCCGGCAATCTCGCCGGCCGGCTCGAGCGTGTCGAGATTGAAGATCGTCAACCGTGTCTGGACGCCCGCGCCCTGTCCGCGACGCGGGATGTACAACCGGCGTCCGGCGGCGTCGGCATAGATGTAGTCCCAGCCACCTTCTCCGCCCACCTTAGCGGTCTTGAGCACTTTGTAAGGACCGGATTGTTGAGCCAACCCGAGGGGCGCGATTATAGCGACCGCCGCTGCAAGCAGTAAGAAAAACTGGCGCATTGGAGTTCTCCCGGAACGAGTATAGCAGTATGGCCCCGAGCCCGGCCGCCTGCTGAAGGCCCTTGGCAGGCGAAAGCGCCTGCCCCACAAGCAACCCTTTCACCCAACCACTACCACCGCCAGCTTTCCCGGCCCATGCACTCCGCGGACCAGAATCTGCTCGATATCGGCCGTCCGGCTGGGGCCGGTGATCAGCACCATGGAGCTGGTCTCGCCGGCGGGAAGCGGAATCGTGGCGAATAACTCGTCGAGGCCGCTGAGGATGCGGCCGCTGGGGACCACGGCGATGTGCGCCGGCGGCAGCAGCGAGATGAGGCGGGCCTCGCGCGGGCTGGAGAGCATCACCAGCGTGCCGGTATCGGCCAGGGCGTAGTCGGCGCTGGTGATGCCCACGCCGGCTACCGCGCACAGGCCGCGCAACTCGCTTTCCACGGTAAGACCGCATCGCACGCCGGCGAGCTCCGGGATGCCGCATTCGGCCAGGAACGGCGCATTGGAAGCCACCGCCTGCTTTCCCTCGATGGCGGCGGCCACCCAGGCGCGCGCGGCGGCGGGGGTATCCACCCGGACCGCTTCTCCGGCCAGGGCTTCGACCCGCGTCAGCAGGGATGCGATGCGCGCATCGGCGATGGTCTCCGGGATGCGAATGCGCACCGGCGGCGCCTCGGGCGTGGCCGCTCCGGCGGCGCGGCCCAGCGCGGTGCGCACGCGGTTGAGAATGGCATCCCGGGACATCACCGGCGCCTCCACATTTCGCGGAAGGAGCGTGGCGGCGGAGGCGGCAGATCGCGCTCGTCGATCCAGGCTTTGAGCGGAGGAAAGTTCATCAGGCCAGGCACCGAGCGGATCCAACCGCCGCGCGCGGGAGGCGCGAAGAGCGAGGCCATCCGGCCCGCCATTTCGTACAGCCGGGGATGCCGCATGAGCCAGGCGAACAGGCGGAACCCCAGTTTCTCCCAGCGGCCGCGCCCTTCGCGCCGATCCGCTATCTTGACCTCGGAACGCAGCTCGAGCAGCGCCTTGGGCAGGTCGATCTTCACCGGACAGACTTCCGCGCAGGCGCCGCACAGGCTGGAGGCGAAAGGCAAACCGGGCGCGTGGGAAGGCCCCATGAATTGCGGCGTGAGGATCGACCCAATGGGCCCCGAGTACACCCACGGAAAGCTGTAGCCGCCGATTTTGCGATACACCGGGCAGGCGTTCAGGCACGCCCCGCAGCGAATGCAGTACAGCGACTGGCGCTTGTCGGGGTCCTCCAGCAGACGCGTGCGACCGTTATCCACCAGAACCACGTAAAACTCTTCCGGGCCGTCGATTTCACCCGCGCGCCGCGGTCCGCTCAGGAACGACGTATAGACCGAGAGCCATTGCCCGGTGGCGCTGCGCGCCAGCAGCTTCAGGAAGGTGGCCAGATCCTGGGCGCGCGGGATAATCTTCTCGATTCCCGCGATGGCAATGTGAATTCTGGGGGCGGAGGTGGTAAGGCGCGCGTTGCCCTCGTTTTCCACCAGGACCACGGCCCCGGAATCGGCCACCAGGAAATTGGCCCCGCTGATTCCGATGTCGGCGGCCAGGAACTTCTCGCGCAGCACGGCGCGCGCGGTAGCGGTCTGCTTTTCGATTACGACTTCGTGCGGCACGCCGAGGCGCGCGCTGAAGATCTCAGCCACGTCGTAGCGCGTTTTGTGCAGGGCGGGCGCCACCAGGTGATACGGGCGCTCATGCGCCAGTTGCAGGATGTACTCGCCCAGGTCGGTTTCCACCGATTCCAGGCCGTGCTTCTCGAGGCGCTCGTTGAGATCGATCTCCTCGGTGAGCATGGACTTCGATTTGACGATCAGCCGCGCGCCGCGCTCGCGGGCGAGCCCGAGGATGAAATCGGCCACCTCGGCTGCGTCCTGGCAGTAAACCGCCTTGCCCCCATGGGCCTCCAGGTTGCGCTCAAACTCGTCCAGATAGGCGTCCAGGTTTTCGATGGCGTGCTTCTTGAGGGCGTGGGCCTGCGTGCGCAGTTCCTGGTAATCGGGCAGAACATCCGGCGCCACGGCGGCGATGCGGCTCTCCTTGAGGCGGCCGGTGGCTGTGTAGACGGCCTCTTGCAGCCTGGCGTCCCCCAGGGTTTCGTGGATGTGCCGATGCATTTCGCTGGTCATGGCATCACCGGCTGGCCAGGACCTCGGCCAGGTGCATAGTTCGGATGCTGGAGCCTCGCCGCGAAAGCGCCCCGCGAATTTGCATCAGGCAACTGGGGTCGAGCGAAACCACCGTTCGCGCCCCGGTGCGCAGGATGGCGTCCACCTTGGAGCGCGCCATGGCCCCGGAGAGCTCGCCGAACTTCACCGCGAACGTGCCGCCGAAACCGCAGCACTCCTGGGCGGGCTCCAGCTCGCGCAGCTCCAGCCCTTGGACGCGCGCCAGCAGACGCCGCGGACCGTCACGAATCCCCATCTCACGGAGCGAGTGGCAGCCATCGTGAAATGTGACGATATCTTCCAGCCGGGCGCCCACGTCTTCCACGCGCGCGACTTCGGTGAGAAAGGCGGAAAACTCCCAAACGCGCTTTTCGAGAGCATGCACGCGCTCGAGCGTCTCCGGCTCCTGGGCGAACAACTCGGCGAAATGATGCGCCACCATGGAGGCGCAGGAACCGGACGGAATCACGATGGGGTCGCCGCCTTCGAAAGTATCGAGGAAGTGGCGCGCCACCGCGCGAGCTTCGTCGCGATAGCCGCTGTTAAACGCGGGCTGCCCGCAACAGGTCTGCTTCTCCGGGAAATCAAGCTCGTAGCCGAGGCGCTCGAGTACCTCCGCCATGGCCATGCCGACTTGCGGAAAAAGCTGATCGACGATGCAGGTTACAAAAAGCGATACCCGTTGGGCCATTGAGAAAAACGATTGTAGCGTAATTGTGTGGGATAAGGCTCCAGGCCGTAATCCGTCCGTAAGCTCGGTTCACCGCGGAGGCGCGGAGCCAGCCGCGGAGACAACTCCGCCGAGTAGATCTATGTTAAGCTAGCTTCAGCTAGATTGAGGAGAAATCGTGCAGGAAATCGGCGCTTTCGAAGCCAAAAACACCCTCGGCTCCTTATTGGACCGCGTCGAGCGGGGTGAAGAAATCCTGATCACGAGGCACGGCAAACCTGTCGCTCGTTTGGTTGCCAGCGCCGGCGGCATTGATCGCGCGAGGGCGAAGGCGGCAGCGGAGCGCATTCGCGCCCGTGCGGAACATCTGTCGTCCGGACGTTTCGATTGGGAGGCTCTCAAAGCCGATCGCGACGAGGGCCGGCCTTGAGTCTGGTTCTCGACAGTTCCATCACGCTTGCCTGGGTTTACTCGGCCGAAACCACGGAAGAGATCTCGATGGTTTTTGCGCGAGTGGTCGAATCCGGGGCATGGGTCCCGGCGCTCTGGCGCCTGGAGGTTGCCAACGTTCTCAAGATGGGTGTTCGAAAAGGCAGGTCCGATTCCAGTTTTCGGGATGCGGCGCTGGCCGATCTTGCTCTCCTTCCGATCACGGTGGATCAGGAGACCGACCGTCAGGCATGGGGCACGACGGCGAATCTGGCCGCGCGCCACCGCCTGACCCTCTACGACGCCGCGTACCTGGAACTGGCGCGCCGCCGCGGCCTGCCGCTCGCTACCCTCGATAACGAATTGCGGGCCGCCGCCGCGGCCGAGGACGTAGCCCTGCTCGGCCTCCGTTACTGAAGACCAATTCGCACTGGATCGGTCAAGACATGATCGTGCCGAACCATCCAATTCTGGCTTTCTGGTATTATGGCGTTATGGCGACGAGGAAAATGACCTTCAGCGTACCGGAGCCCTTGGCTGTGCGGTTTCTGCGCAGGGTTGCCTCACGCGACCGTTCGCGTTTCGTAAGCGAGGCCATGGCTGCGCGGCTGGAAGAGCGTGATGTTGCGTTGATCCGAGCCTGCGAGATTGCGAATCAGGACCTGGATGTGGCCGAAATCGAGAGAGAATTCGACGGAATCGGCGACCAAATGGCGGAACCGTGGAAGTGATCCCGGAGCGCGGTGATATCTGGTGGGTAGCGCTGGACCCGGCGCTCGGTTCGGAAATTCGCAAGACACGCCCCTGCGTTGTGATTTCGGTTAAGGCGCTCAATGAAAGGCGAAGGACGGTGATCGTTGTCCCGCTGTCGAGTTCGCCGAAGGCCAGTCCGCCAATCCTGATCCCGATCTCCTGCGATGGGCGCCCCGCGGCGGCGGTGAGTGACCAGATTCGGGCGGTGGCGAAGGAACGCCTGCGTAGTCGACTGGGCGTAGTCACAACGGATGAGATGGCGGCGCTGGAGGATGGCCTCAGGCAGATCATGCAACTCGGATAACGCAGAGCCGGGTCACAGGAGGAGTGTCCAGCTTGGGGTCGCCCATAACCTGTATATCCAAAACAGTGATTTTGAGCGGCTCCCCACAGGGGATGCATAGGTAAGTGCTTCGTCCCGGAGGACCTGCTGGCCTTCCACGTGTGAACAATGGGTGTTACGCTGTCGAGCGGAAACGAAGTCGGGGTCGAGCACATGCGCTCGACGGAACCTCGTGGCCCCTTCGCTCGTATTCGGCCTCATGGAGCCTAAACTCCCGATTTGCCGAACGCGCAGAGAATTCCTGTCCGGCGCCGCCGTCTCCGTGCTTGCCGGCACGCTGGCGTCGTGCCAGACCGCGGAAGCCCGGCCAGTCGTGAGCGTGGTCAGTATCCGCAAGGGCAATATCGAGGCCGCCGTAGAAGAGGCCATCGAGTTGCTAGGCGGCATGGCGGCGATCACTCGCGGCAAGGAGCGCATCATGCTCAAGCCCAATCTGCTCGCGTCTATTCCAGAAGCCACCACCAAGCTGCCGGTGATGCGAGCGCTCGTGCGGCTGATGCGAAGCGCCCACAAGGATGTTTCCATCGGCGAGGGCTCGGCCGCCGCGGCGCCGTTCAACGTACGCAACGACCAGACCTTCCGCACCTCCAACAAAGATCTGCTCAACGGCCTTCAGAAGCGCGTCTTTGACGAGTTGGGCTACAGCGAATTCAGCAAGACGGAGAAGGTTCCGCTGGTGAATCTTCATACCGGCGATCTGGTCGAGGTGAATGTTCCTAATGCCTTGCTATTCGATAAGCTGACCTTACATCGATCGCTGACCGAGATCGACCTGCTTTGCTCGGCGCCCATGATGAAAACCCACGTTCTGGCCGGGGTCACACTGGGCATGAAGAACGTCATCGGTCTTTACCCGGGCGCAATCTATCAGGCGCCGCGCGGCAACATGCACGACATGGCGTCCAAGATCGAGCCCTCCGCTACAGCGGCGCCAATCGTGGACATGGTGCGCGCGAACAAGCTCGGCCTGGTGGTGATCGATGGCTCTTCGGCGATGGAAGGAAACGGTCCGACCGACGGAACCCAGGTTCCCATGGAGACCATCATCGCCGGCACGAATCCGCTGGCCACGGATATGGTGGCGGCGAGCCTCATGGGATTCGATCCCGAGGAGATTTCGACCTTCACCTGGGCGCACAAGGCCGGGCTCCGGCCACACCGCCTGGAAGAGATCGAGACTCGCGGCGAACCGCTCGATCGCGTCCGGCGCGAGTTCGTTCGGCCTGTCCTGGTCCCCTGGAACCCCGCCGACTACCCGCTGCTGCGGTGATCGATTCCTCCACCGACGCGCGAAGATGCTGCGCGACTGATCGGGCGGAATCGGCCGATGCGGATATTGAGATGACCAGGCGCAGAGCATTTCCAGCCATTCTACGACTACGGGACCGTAGCTACAGAAAACCGATTGAGTAAGTGCGGTGGAAGGCCCTTAGGGCTTTGCGGACGCCGGCTGCCAGAGCTCAATCTTATTCCCATCCAGGTCATAGATCCAGGCAAAGCGACCGTAGGATTCATCCATTCGCTTGGCGTCGATCTTTACTCCCTCTTGTTTTAAGCGGTCGAGCAAGGCATCCAGATCGTCCACGATGTAGTTGACCATGAACGGTTGCGTGGCTGGGATATAGTCGGTGGAGGTGGAAAAAACAGTCCAAACTGTAACGTGTTCCTTTTGCGGGTCGTCGTGTTCGCGCCACGGAAGCATCGCCCCTCCGCCTTTGTCGGCGAGTCCAAGATGCTTCGAATACCATTCGCGCATCTGATCGCGATTAGCGGATTTGAAGAAGACGCCGCCGATTCCAAGGATGCGCCCGCGCTGCTCCATTTTGACGGGCGGCTTCGACTTTTCAGGTTGCGGAGATTGCACTTCCTGTCCTCCTTTTAAGCATGCCGAGATGAGCAACAGCGAGCCGAGCGAGATTGTGCTCCAGGGTATTCCTTGCATGTGTGGATTATATACAAGTTTCGATTCGAATGGAGAAAGCGGTTCGCTCAAGGTTCGCCGCGATTCACCCTTTCTAAATCGCGCATGAGGTCTCGAACTGGCTTGGCATCACCCGTAGAGAACCAGGCTTGCGGGATCGCAAAGTATCCCAGATTGCGTGTTCATCGGCACGAGTCACGGATGACTCCTGCAAAACGCCGTACTGTTTACCTGGAGAAGTTGCAGGATGCCTCCCCAGTCTGGACACGTTTCGAACTTTCTCAGCTTGTCCAACTCGCGAGATCAGACTCGCGTTCCAGCAGATTCAACAACCTGTGGGCATTTGAGGGGTCCACGGGCAGAATTGTATGGCTCCCCATCCTGCACTGATAAGTACGAATACCGCCGCAAGCCTCCAATCTTGAGTGACTTGCAGGTCCCCTGGCCGCCACGCGGTGGCCGGGGCATCCGGGTTGCTGGACGAGAGTACACCCCCAGATCACTTCTCAGTCAGGATTTCCGGACCCCACATCTCGACGCATCCTCTCGTTCCGAGCCAGTCGACGCTCGTCTTCATAGCTCACGGTGTGAACCTCTACGCCATCCTCCACCCAATCATGGCTCCCCGTGCTGTACGGCTCTATATCCCTATAATGCGGGGCTTCGTAGGACAAGTCTTTGATCTGCTCGATGGCCGCCAACTGCTCGTCGCTCGCGAGCCCCGGTGCCCAACGCAGCGCATGGGCCAATAGCATGGGGGCGTCACCGATCTCCGTATGCCCCGCCCTATACCGGCCGGATTCCCATTGCGTCTCGGTCATCAAGTAGCGTGTGGGGTTGCCGAAGATTTCAGATGCGGATGCGGGATCACGCAGTCCGACGCAAATGTACAGCGCAAGCCCCTGCGGGCACGCCTCAGGCTTTCGCGCATTCAGGTTCTTGATCAGGGCCGCGGCGCCGGGGTCTGCCAGCGCGATCAACGCGTCTGCCACATCATGGAGCCTCGAGTGATCGAGCAGCGAAGCCAGGGCGCCGGGACCGCCGATTGCTGCAATCGCCGTCGCCGCGAGCGTGCAGACGGTCCGGGCGCGGGTTCCCGCGAATTCGCGCAAGACACTGGTCAACGGCTCGATGGCTTGACGATCGCCCAGTTTACCAAGCGCCAGGATGGCACCCTCCCACACGTCCGTACGCCGGTTGTCCAGTGCTGCGATCAACGGTCCGACGGCCTTCGGATCGCCCAGGACCCCAAGTGAGCGGGCTACGCTCTCGCCTACGCGTTCCGGCGCGCTATTCAAGACGCTGATCAATGGATCGACGGCCCGGCGACAGCCAATCCTGCCAAGGGCAGATGCACACGTGCTCAAGAAATCTAGATCGCTTGCGTCGCGACTACCTTTCCCCACACCGGACAACAGTTGCGATATCAAAGGCTCGACTGCCTCATCGCTCTTCAGCTTCCCCAGGGATCGTGCGGCCTCGCGGCGGGTTGAGTCGTCATTCAGGCCCGTCACGAGCGCACCGACTGCCCTTAGGTCGCCGAGGTTGCCCAGTTCTTCGGCGGCGCGAAGCGCTCCGGGCCAAGCTCTTGATTCCAGTGCGGCAACCAGCGGCGCCAGCCCACGCTCCGGGCCCATAGCCCGAAACGCCTCGGCGGCAGCGACGCACACGGAATAGTCCCGACAGTTCTCCAGCGCATACCTCAGTGGCTCGACCGCCCGCGCGTCGTCGATGGCCGCCAACCTCCTAGTGAGGGCTCCCGGACCGCCAGACGTATCGGCCAGGTACTGACGCCACTGCGGCTCTCCCAGCCGCTCCAAGGCGGCAAGGGTTTCCCTGAACCGCCCAGTCTTGTCATCGAGAGACCTCCCCAGTTCAGTTCTCGTATCAGGGGTGCTACGGCTCTCCGATCGCCCAACTGCCCTAGCGCCCTCGTGGCATCAATGAGGAACAAGCCGTGGTCCAGACACCCAATCAGGGGCTCTACCGCTCTCCGGTCTCCGAGGTTCCCCAGCGCTGTCACGGCGGCTCTGCCGTCTAGCCCCCAGCCCCGCTTCACCAGCGCTTTGCTCAGCACCGTAACGAGCGGCTGGACTACCTGTCTGTCTCCCAGCTTGCCTAGGGCTTCCGATGCGGTCGTCCGTACCTCCTGGATGGGATCGGCGAGAGCCGCGACCAGCGCTTCGACCGCCCGCCGATCTCCAAGCTCGCCTAGCGCTAAGGCCGCGTCTTTCCGCGCGGCCGGCCCGCCGGTGCTGATCGCCCGCAATAGCGGTTCGACCCAACGCAGATTTCTGGATCCAATGAGCTTGTTGAGTGCCATCTGGCGGTGATAATAGCCCCGGGACTCATTACCAAAGTCGCGTGGCAGTCGTTTCCGCCACAACTGACGAATCCATCCGAACATGGAGCGACCCTCCAAGGTGCCAGTATATGTGCTTTCGCACTTTTCAGCGCTCGGAACCGAAGTCGATCACGCTTCCGGAGCGGGTTCGAGTCCTTGATGGGGTGACTGAGCCACTGGGCGGTCGCAGGCAGAATCTCATAAGCACGCACAATGGGATCAGTCAGATAGCGGAGATAGGGAGGAAGAACAACTGCCTCCCCAGGTAGGACTCGAACCTAACAACGCTTCGGCCGCCAGAGGAAAGCGTCCGCACCACAATTCTG
>Ga0181520_10007203_pt1 | contig 16520 bp, 17 predicted proteins | sample PEATcosm2014_Bin_29_FD_132451 | JGI IMG/M metagenome (GOLD analysis project Ga0181520, IMG submission 132451) | Peatland microbial communities from MTU Mesocosm Facility, Houghton, MI, USA - PEATcosm2014_Bin02_30_metaG | ecosystem: Environmental > Terrestrial > Soil > Wetlands > Peat | place... | reverse complement strand
GCCCCTCCCCGACGCAGGGAGGGGCGAGAAGACACCGTGGCGGACCCGCGTTGCGGAGAGATCCCGCACGGCCCGCGAGATCGCCTTCGCCGTGGTGAAACAACACCGGATGCCTTTTCTTCAACGCCTGTCCGCCTGCCAATGCGGCGCCTGCCTGCCCCTCCCTGTGTCGGGGAGGGGCAGGAAATTTCGGCGGGAGCCGAAATTTCCGGGGAGAGGTCTGCGCGAAAAACACAGCGTGCCAATGCGAATACGCTTGATCCCGCGCCTATGGGGCTTGGGGAAGGGTCGCGCAGTGCGGCGAGGTCTCTTCCCCGAACTTCTGACGCAAACCGCAACGGAAACTACGTTGCCCGCGCAACGCCCGGTGGCTATATTTCGTCGCAATCCAAGACGGAAGGAGACCGCCATGCCGAAGGCCGCGCCCGTAAAAATGACGTGCATGTATCACATCAAAAAAGGCAAAGAGGCCGCGTTCCGGCGGCTGCTCGAGCGGCACTGGCCGGCGCTCTTCGCGGCGGGTCTGGCGACCGACGAGCCGGCGATCGTCTTCCGTTGCGAGAGCAAGCGGACCGGCCGCGTTTCCTTCCTCGAACAATTCTCGTGGAAAAACAGCAACGCCTCGGCGATCGCGCACGAGACGCCGGCCGTAACGGCGATTTGGGAGCCGATGATGCCGTTGCTCGAAAATATGGAGTTGTTCAAGACGGCGTCGGTGGCGATGCCGTTCGACAAGCCTGCGCGCCGAAAATAAGCAGCGCGCCGCCGACCCATTGCGGATAAGGCCTCGCCCGTCGCGATCTCGACCGTGGCGAGATATCGCCCGGCTCGCGCTCATTGCTCCGCCCGCGCTTCTTTGCTACGCTCAGATCTCTCGGGGTTAAGGAGATCATTCATGGCCAAGACCTACGACGCCGTCGTCATCGGCGCGGGGCTCGGCGGCTTGTCCGCAGCGACGCGGCTGGCGCGCAAGGGCCGGCGGGTGCTGCTGCTGGAGAAGCACAACGTGCCCGGGGGTTACGCGACGAGTTTCGTGCGCGGGCGGTTCGAGTTCGAGGTCGCCTTGCACGAATTGTCGGGCCTGGGCGGGCCGGACCGGCCGGGCGGCCTGTATCACTATCTCGACCGCCTGGGCGTCGCCGAAAAAATCGAAATCGCGCGCATCCCGGGGTTCTACCGCAGCGTTTTCCCCGACCTCGATCTCCGCTTGCCGGTGGGCCGCAAGGCGTACGAACAGACCCTCTGCGACGCGTTCCCGAACGAGGCCAAAGGCATTCGCCAGTTTCTGAAACGCATCTTTTCGCTGAACGAAGAGCTCAATTTCTTTTACCGGCTGTCGCTGAGCCGCCAGCTTCCCGGCGCCGCCGATCTCGTGCGGTTGCCGCTCAACATCGGCAACGCCCTGCGTTACTCGTTATCCACCTGGGGCAGCGTGCTCAACCGCGACGTGAAAGACCCGAAGGCGCGCGCGGTGCTGTCGCAGATTTGGGGCTATTTCGGCCTGCCGCCGGCGAAGATTTCGTACCTGTATTTTGCGATGGCGATGGCGTCGTACATCGAGCACGGCCCGACCTACATCAAGGGCCGCTCGCAAGCGCTCTCGCAGGCCTTTGTGCAAGCCTTCGAGGACAACGGCGGCGAAGTGCGGTTCAACAGCGCGGCCGTGAAAATCCTCACGAAAGGCGGCCGGGTCGCGGGGGTGATCACGCAAGACGGCGACGAGATTCCGACCCGCTGCGTCATCTCGAATCTCGACCCGATCTCGACCTGCCGCGATTTGGTCGGCGCCGACAAAACGCCGGACAGCTTCTGGCGCCGCGTGCGCTCGTGCAGCGTCGGCGCCTCGTCGTTCAACGTCTATCTCGGCCTGGCGGCGCCGGCGGAGAAATTGGGCCTCGCCGATCACGAAACCTTCGTCAACGCCGACTACAATCTGGATGCGCATTACAAAGCGATGAAAACGCTGGACGCGCCCGGGAGCATCGCGGTCACCTGCTACAACGCGGTCTGGCCCGAGGCGTCGCCGCCCGGAACGGCGATCGTCGTGCTGACCGCGTTGATGTACGGCGAGCCGTGGCGGCGCGTGGCGCCGGCGGATTATGTGTCAACGAAAAACCGCATCGCCGCGGCGATGCTCGACGTGGCCGAACGCGTCATCCCCAATTTGCGCCGGCACGCCGAAGTCGTAGAGGTTTCCACGCCCGTGACCAACATGCGCTTTGCCGGGCAACTCGGCGGCAGCATCTACGGCTTCGACCAACCGCCGGGCGAAGCAGCCTTTTTCCGCCTGCCGCATTGGGGGCCGCTCGGCGGCCTGTATTTCGCGGGCGCCTGGACTCCGCCCGGCGGCGGCTTCGAGCCGGCCATCCTGTCCGGGCGGATCGCGGCCGACGTCGCCGCGGCGCGGACGAGGGTGGAGAAAGGAGCCGGCCATGCCCGCTAGCATTTTCGACGCATTTCGCGATTTCAGCCAATACGCGCGCACCTTCTACGGCTGGCGCACGATCCGCCGGCCGGGCATGGGCGTCGATTTTCGGGCCGACGAATACCGCGAACAGGCGAAGCGGATGGTCGAGGCGTTGCACCCCGCGCGCATGCGGTTGCGCGTGATCCGGGTGATCCAGGAGGCGCCGTCGACCAAGACGTTCCGCCTCGTGCGGGTCGACGGCCCGCTGCCGCCGTTCCGCGCCGGCCAGTACATCAACCTCTATGTCGATTTCCAGGGCGTGCTGACCAGCCGGCCGTTCAGCATTTCCTCGCCGCCGGGCCGCGACTATCTCGACTTGACGGCGCGCGGGCTGAAACGCGGCTTCGTCTCGCCCTATCTCGCCGCGAACATCCACGTCGGCGATTCGCTCGACGCTTCGGGGCCGGCCGGGTCGTTCTATCACGAGCCGCTGATCGACGGCGACGATCTCGTCTTTCTGGCGGGCGGCAGCGGCATCACGCCATTCATGAGCATGATTCGCGAGCAGGCGGAAAAAGGTTGGCCGTTGCAGATCGCGTTGCTGTACGGCTCGCGCGATCCGCACGACGTGATCTTCGCGGACGAGCTCGCCGAACTCGCGAAAACGACGCCGCGTTTTCGCTATTGCCTGCAAATTTCCGACCCGCCGAAAAACTGGCGCGGCCCCAAGGGTTTTCTTGACGCGGCCTTGTTGCGCAACGAAATCGGCGCGCCAGACGGCAAAACGTTTTATCTGTGCGGCCCCAACGCGATGTACGATTTCTGCCTGCCGGAGTTGGCGAAGTTCGGCGCGCCGCGGCACAAGATCAAACGCGAACTGTACGGACCGCCCGCCGACGTCGCGCGGCACGTCGGCTGGCCGGCCCATTTGTCGCCGACGGCCGAGTTCCAAGTGAGGGTCGGCGACCGGGTCATTCCCGCGATCGCCGGCGAGCCGCTCATCAATTCGCTGGAACGCCACGGCATTGTGGTTCCGGCCGTGTGCCGCTCCGGCGAGTGCAGCGCTTGCCGCACGAAACTGATCGAGGGCCGCGTGTATATGCCGCCGACCGCCGGCGTCCGCGAGGCGGACCGCCAGTTCGGCTACATTCACGCCTGCGTGGCGTTTCCGCTCACGGACCTGGTCGTTGCCGTTTAAGACCAGTGAACAGTGAACAATGAACAGTGAACAATGAACAATTGTCGGCGGGCATGTATTGCCACTATGACAACGCGATATTTCTTAGACCCATACGTCCTATAGGACCTAGACGACCTAGACGACCTATGTGACCTATTTGACAAATTCGCGATTCACGAACGCCGACTCTTCACGGATTGGCCGGGTGACCGGGGGGGCGGCCCACTGTTCACTGTTCACTGATCATTGTTCACTGTTCACTGTTTCACGAACGTCGCCGCGTAACTCCAGTGGATCTCCGGCCGGCTCTCGACCCGGAATCCGGCGGTTTCGGCGGCTTTCATCTGGTCGGCGAATTCCGTTTCGGTCACGTGCTGCCGCGGTTCGACCGCGAGCAAGCGGCCGCCGGGTTTGAGCGCCGCCGCGGCCTCGGCGAAAAAGCGCGCGAGGTCGGGCAATTCGTGCACCGTCCAGAAGCCCAGGACAAAATCGACCTGGCCCTGCAAATCGGCGACGGCGAGACTTTCGGGCGGCGCCAGCCGGGCCTCGATCCGATCCGCGAGGCCCGCCTTTTCCGCGCGCCGCCGCAGCGCCGCCAGCATTTTTTCCTGAATGTCGACGGCGATCACGCGGCCGGTCGGCCCGACGAGGCGCGCCATTTCCAGTGTGAAAAATCCCATGCCGGGGCCGGGTTCGAGCGCCGTCATGCCGGGGGTGAGATACCGGGCGAGAATCGCCGGCGGATTGTGCAGCCAGCGCCGGACCGGGTTCGCCAAAAAATAACCCAGCCACCACGGACAACAATGTTCATGTTGCGGCATGATTTCCCTCGTGAAAGCTTATCTGCCGATTAATTTAACCGCTGTCGCGCTCGGCGCCAGCCGCCCCGCGACGATAACCGACGACAAACAGCGTGGCCAGCGCGAACTGGAGAATCCAGACCGGCAGCATCTTCGCCGGCGCGACGAGTCCGGCGGCGACCGCGTACGCGCCGGCGGCCATCAGGCCGACGAGCACCGGGCAAACGGTCAGCAGCAGGATGCCGCGGCGTTCGAGGGGCCGGCGGTCGGCCCAAAGCAGCAGCGCGGTCCATCCGGCCATCAGCGCGGCCGCCACGCCCATCGCGTAACGGAAATCGGGACCCGGGGCGAAATTGTCAATGCCGAAAAGCCGCCCGCCGACGGTCGGCGACAACATCGGAATCAGCATCGCGGCATCGAAAGCGGCGCCGAGCCGATAACTGATTCGCAGCCATTTCACCGCCGACGTCATGTGCGTCCTCCCCCGGGCAGAAAAAAGGGAAGAGACACGCTCGTCTCTTCCCTGTACTGCCACGCGAAAAAAACGGATTAGCCGAGGATTTTCCCCAGCTTCATCGCCAGGCCCATATCGCCGCCGATGCGGACTTTGCCGGTCATGAACGCCATCTGGGCGTTCAGGGCGCCGGACGTGATCGCGACGAAATCTTCGTCGGCAAGCGTCACGGTGCAGTTGGCGTCGGCCGCGGTTCCGGCCACGACTTCCGGAGCCGCCGCCTTCAGGTTGACGTACCATTCGCCGCCGCCGGCGCCGGTGACGTTGAACTGGTAAATCGCGTTGATGCCGGCCACTTTGCCCGGGTCGGCAGCCATTTTCGCTTTCATGTTTTCGAAGATCTGGGGAACAGTCAAATCGGCCATGGTGAGAACCTCCTGCGTGCGCCTTTCTCGGAAAGGCAAGATAAAGTTTCGAGTATCGTTCAGCAGTTTGCCTGGTTATTCACGAAAACCACGTGGATTTCTTTTAGCGTGCAATACCGGGCCTGTCAAGCAGATTGCGCGACCGCCGGGGTTCCCGGCGGGACCGCCGGCGCCGCGGCGCCCGGTCTTGACAAAACGGCCGCCAGAAAAGATGTTGTTTCGCACTTTTGGGCGACGAACGAAGGAAACGGCCGATGCGACAAACCCGACGACTTTTGCCATGGTTGGTTTTTCTCGGATTGCTGACCGTGTGGGGATGCGGCGAGAAAACCAAAAACCCGGCCGCCGCGCCGGCGGCGCCCGGCGCGGCCGCGAAGCCCGCGCCGTCCGGCGGGGCCGCCAGCCTGACGCTATACGTCATGAGCGATTGCCCGTTCGGCATTCCGGCCGAAAAAGTCCTGGCGAAAGTCGCGCCCTACTTCCCCGGCCAACTTGCCGCCCGCTTGGCGTTCATCGTCAACCAAGAGCCGAACGGCGCGTTGCATTCGCTGCACGGCGACAAAGAACTGCAAAAAGACATGGTGCACGCGTGCGTCGGTCAGATTGCGCCGGCCAAACAACTGGAATTCGTGGTTCGCCAAAACGAGAGCGGCAAGGATTGGCCGGCGGTCGCCAAGGATCTGGCGATCGACGGGGCCGAAATCGAGAAATGCGTGAAAGACGGCGCCGCGGAAAAGCTGCTGCGCGCGGACCTCGCCGAGACGACGAAACTCAACGTCACGGCCAGCCCGACGATTATTCTCAACGAACAGACGTACCAGGGCGGCGTGAACAGCCGCGAGTTGTTCGACGCGGTCTGCGCCGCACTCGGCCCCAAAAAGCCGGCCGTCTGCGCTGCGGCGCCCGACACGTTGTCGCGCACCGACGGCAGCGCCAGCGGTTCGTGCGGCAAGCGCGCCAACACCGTGCCGCCGGAATTGGTCGACGACACGCCCGTCACGCAAACCGTGGTCTACAGCGAATCTGCTCTCGACAAGAGCCGGATGGAAATGGTCCTGGCCCAGAACAAGCAGCTTTACCCCAACATCAAGATCGTGAAGGTGGAGTTTTCGACGCCCGAGGGTCGGAAGCTCGTGGAAAAATACCACATCGACCGGCTCCCGGCCTACCTGTTTCCCGGCGACCTGCAGGCGCGCAAGAATTTCCAGGTCTTGTCGGCGCACCTGACGAAAGTGGACGACGCCTATCTGCTCAATCCGCGAATCGCGGCCAATATTTTCCTCGATCGACCGCTCGCGGCGAAAACGCTCGATGTTTTTTTTACGCCGTATTCGCCACGCGCCATGCGCATGCTGCTGGACGTTCACGACGTCCTGGAACTGCCGGAATTCAAGGGGCTCGGGCTGCAAGTCCGCTTGCGTCCGTACGCGCCGGTGGAAAACGGGCAGATCGCCGCGCCGGGCGGGCCGCCGGAACTCGAAGAGATGCTGCGGGTCATCGCCGTGTTGGATCTGCAGCCGCGCAAAATCTGGGATTACCTGAAGGCGCGCGGCGAAAACCCCGCTTCGACATGGTGGGAAGACTATGCGAGCAAGGCCGGCCTCGACCCGGCGGCGCTGAAAAAGGCGGCGCTGGGCGACAAGGCCGCCAAGGAAGTCGCCGACAACAGCAATCTGGCCGCGGAGTTTTCGCTGGCTGACGATTTCGCGCTGGTGGTCGACAACCGCGAAATCATCCGGCCGGAAAGCAAAGACGACTTGAAAGCGATGCTGAAAAATATCGGCAAATAGCCGGATTCCGCGCCAGGTTCGGTCCGTCGGCTACGGCAGTTCCATCGACTCCAAGGGCGCCCACCCCACGAGCCCGTTGGGCAACGCGATGAGAAACCAATCCCCCGACCGTTCGACGATGCGCACGGACGTGCCGGGCATCGCCTCGAACAGCAACGGACTCAGCGCATTCGGCCGCTTGGTGATGGCGATCGGGTGGTCGCCAGTGAGCCGGGCGGAGCGGCCGGCAAACGTGTCCGTGCTCGCTGGGGTCCGTCGCGGCTTTGCGGGCGGCGCGTCTTCGGCATCGGCGTCGGGCGGGGGGGTCGCCTCGATTTTCGGCATGCTCGGAATCGGATACGCCGGCTGTTTCTCGCGGCGGGGCAGGCCGCCCAGCGCCTCGGTCACGGCATGGCGAATCGTGTTTTCGCGTTGCGGCTCGGCGATCGGCGAGACCGCGCGATAGAGCACCGCGCCGTCGACGGCGCGCACGACGACGGCGGCCGCCGAGGCGGCGCGGTCGAATGCGTCGCCTGGGGTCCCGGCGGCCGGCGACGGATTGCCGCCTCGGCAGGAAACGACCATCAGGAACACCAAGGTGTCCACCTGGAAGCGCGCGGCCAGCCGCCGCGTCAGATCGACGGGCAGCGCCTTCTTGTCGCCGCCGATCGCCTCGCGCACCGCCCGCAGCAAGGCCACCGTGTCCGCGGTCGCTTTGGCGCCGTGGCAAACCGTCGGGTCGATATGAATCGGCGCGGCTTTTTTATAAGTTTCGCCGCCATCGCGTTCGGCGACGAGCTGCTCGCCCGTGCGGTACGAGGCGACAAAGTACTTGTGCTGGAGCGCCATCGTCCAATGCACGCCGGTCAGCGATTCCTCGGCCTGATCGTTGACCGCCGCGGCCAGGGCGATGGATTCCTCGATCGAGACATACGGCTGGCCGCCCGCATTCAGCCGCTGAAAGACCATGTCGACGAACACCCCGGTTTTCTCGGGCAGCGGCGACATCGGCGTGACGGCTTCCTGCCAAACATGGGGCGACGCCGGCGACTCGCCGTGCGCTGCGGCTGCGCCGACCAGAACGTACACCGCGACAACCAGCGGCAAACCACGACGCATGGTCGATTCCTCCAACAAGCGGATTCGCCCTATTTGAACTTATTTATTCGCGAAACGCAAATTCATTCGCCGGGGGCGCGAGCGGGATTTTGCCGGCGGGATAACGGCCGTCGCCGCCGGACCGAAAGGTCGAATGATATGTCAGACGAACGCGCCCGTCAGTTTCGCCTGCGCCTGCTCCGCTTCGGCGACGATGCGTTCGATCAGCGCCGCCGTCGTCGGCACGTCGTCGATCAGGCCGATCGTCTGGCCGACCGGGTAAATGCCCTCATCGGTGTTGCCGTCGACCATCGACAGGCGGAACGTCTTGAAGCCCTTGGCCAACAGCGCCAGCGCGATCAGCGGCTTCAAACCCGCGCGCAGCGTCTGCACCAGCAGCTTCAAATACGGCGTATTCATTTCTTTGGCGATGGCGAAGGAATTGAACAGCGAATTCCACGGGCCGTTCGTGTACCACTTGAGGGCCTTGCGGGAACCCGGCGCGTCCATGACGCGGCAGTGCAGGCCGTCGAATTTGGTCGAGTAAATCGTATCGTCGACGTCTTTGCCGAGCGTGAGTTGCTTGGTCTTCTCGGCGACCGGGCTCTCGACGGTGTTGCCGAAACGCGTGCCCATCGCCACGCCCTCGGCGCCCAGCGCGAGCGCCGCGGCCAAACCGCGGCCGTCGCCGACGCCGCCCGCCGCGATGACCGGAATCGTCACCTCGTTGGCCAGCCGCGGCAGCAGGATGAACGTCGTCACGGGGCCGCCGTGCGCCGCCGCCTCATGGCCGGTGGCGATGACGCCGTCGCAGCCGTAATCCTGCGCGCGGCGCGCGTGCCGCGCGTTGACCACGGTCGCGATGACCTTGCCGCCGTACTTGTGGGCTTCGCGGCAAATCCAGTCGCCCTTGCCGAGCGAGAAATTGATCACGGGAACTTTTTCTTCGAGCAGCACCTTGGCGTTTTCGACCGCGCCCGGAAACAGCAGGGACGCATTGGCGCCGAACGGCTTGTCGGTCAGCTTGCGGATTTCCTGAATCGACTCTCGCGTCTGCTGGGCGTTCAACGTGCCGGTCGCCAGCATGCCCAGTCCGCCGGCGTTGGACACCGCGGCGACCAATTTCGGGACGCTGACGAAACTCATGCCCGAAAGCAGAATGGGATACTTGATGCCGAAAAGTTCCGTGATGCGCGTCTTCATTATTAATGGCTCCTTCAAAAGCGACGGCGAAGTATACTGGAAACACCCGGTCGATGAAAAGCGCTTTTTCGTACTTTACAAAAAAGGTCGGCGACTTATAAGAAACGGAGACGGAAGGCCCAATTCTCAATAAGGAGGAACGATGAAACGCACCATTCGTTTGACGGCGACGATTCCGGCGAAACCGAAAGAAGTGTACGAGGCGTGGCTCGACGGCAAGGCCCATGCGGCGATGACCGGCGGCGGCAAGGCGACCTCGCAGCCGCGCGTCGGCGGCAAATTCACCGCGTGGGACGGCTACATCTCCGGCAAACACGTGGAGCTCAAGCCGGGGAAACTGATTGTGCAGACCTGGCGCTCGACCGAGTTCGCCGCCGATTGCCCCGACTCGCGGCTGGAAGTGCGCCTGGCGGCGGCGCCGACGGGAACGCGCGTGACGCTGATCCATAGCGAAACGCCCGAGAGCCAGACGGATGATTACAAGCAAGGCTGGAAAGACTTCTACTTCGAGCCGATGAAGAAGTACTTCGCCGAGCGGAAGGCCGCCGCGGGCAAACCCGCGCGCCCCAAGAAGCAAGCGGGCCGATGATGAAGATCACCGTCACCGGCGCCACCGGTTTTGCCGGCTCGCATGTCGCCGTCGCGCTGCAGGACGACGGCCACGCGGTTTCGCTGCTCGCCCGCGATCCGAGCAAACTCATTGCGCCGCTGCAAAAATGCCGCGCGATCAAGGGCGACCTGCTCGAACCGGCGACGATTCGCGAGGCGGTCGCCGGCGCCGACGCCGTGGTGCATTGCGCGGCGTACGTCGGCGAGTGGGGCTCGCGCGACGACTACTTCCGGACCAACGTCGCCGGCACGCAGAACATGATCGACGCCTGCGTCGCCGCCGGCGTCCGACGTTTTCTCCATTTCAGTTCGAACTCGGTGTACGGCGACGGCGCCGGCGACCACATCGCCGTGGCCGAGGAGACGCCGTTTCTGAAGACCGGGCTGTATTATTGCGACAGCAAGATCGACGCCGAAACGCGGGTCTTCGCCGCGCACGAGGCCGGGCAGATCGTCGCCACCGCCATCCGCCCCGGCATGATTTGGGGTCCGCGCGACCGCCAGTTTTTGCCGAAGATCATCGACGCGATCGAGCACGGCGTGATGATGTATCCGGGCACGGGCCGCAAGCTCGTCGGCCTGACGCACGTCGAGAACATCGTCGCCGTGATCCGCCTCTGCCTCGCCAACGACGTTTCGCGGGGCCGCGTCTACAACGTCGACGACGACGACCGCCGCACGCTGCGCGATCTCGTCGGCGCGCTGTGCGCGCGGCTCGGCCGCAAGCCGCCGAAGATCGCCGTGCCGGCGAGCCTCGCCAAGGCGCTGGCGACGGCCTCGGAATTCGTGTGGAAAGCGGCCGGCGCGAAAACGCCCCCGCTGCTGACCAAGCTCGGCGTTTACACGCTGGTTTACGACAATGATGTTTCGGTCGAGCGCGCAAAAAACGAACTCGGCTACGATCCGCGCGAACTGTTCGACGAACGCCTCGACGCGTATCTCGCGTCGTATCGCGCGGGCGAATGACGCGACGCCCGCTTGACGAACGGCGGGCGCGGCGACATCTTGGAACGGCAAACGCTTAACTTAACAGGAGCAGAACGATGGCGACGACCCTGAAACCGCCATATGTCGAAAAAATGACGGATCGCGGGAAACTGCACGTGTGGATCGTCGACGGGCCGTATATCCGCGGCCACATCGACGAGGAATTCACGAATTTCGGCCAGCACTATCGCTTTCCGTTCATCCCCGAGAATGAGTTGTGGCTCGACAAGGAAGCCGAGCACGACGAATGCGCCTTTTTCATCGACCATCTGCTCGCCGAACACCGGCTGATGGCCGCCGGCATGCCGTACGAGCAGGCGATTGTGGCCGCCGATTTGGAAGAGCGCAAAGAGCGGCGGCGCGCCGGCGACGTGCGGAAGATGACCGCCGGCGGGCAGAAGCTGCCGCAAGGCCAGGACGTGCACGAACGGTTGTGGAAAAAGCTCGAAAACGGCGTTTCGGTGTACATCGTCAACGGCCGGCTGGTGCGCAGCGCGTTCGACATCGACTACACGGCCGGCGGCCACGATTACGTGTACGAGTTCGTGCCGAAAAACGAAGTGTGGATCGACGACGCCATCGTCGAAAACGAGCGAGGCTTCGTGCTGCTGCACGAATTGCACGAGCGAAATCTCATGGCCCAGGGCTGGCCATACAGCAAGGCCCACGCCGACTCCAGCCGCATCGAATTCCACTGCCGGCATCATCCTGACGAATTGCACGACGCGCTGGCGGCCGAAGGGTGGGCGTAACAAAAATCCTTTTTTTCACGGCAAACACGCAAAAAGCGCAACGGACAAGGTCTACGTCGCGGGCGCGGGGATCGGATGCGCGGCGAGCCAATCGAGTATGCGCGGATAGACCTCGCGGTCGGCGCGTATTCCCACCAATAGATCCTGATGGCCGTAGTCCTCGCGCTGACCGTGGTGGCGGCCGATCAGCGTCGTCTTGTGCTGCGAGCCGCGCAGCAAGCGGAAGGTGCGCGCAATGGCGACCGGCGGAAATTGATGGTCTTTCTCGCCGGCGAGCAGCAGCATCGGGGTCTGGATGTTCGCCGCCAGCGCGGCGTAGCTGCGCGTGCCGTCGAGCGAGCGAAACCCGCCCGGCCGGAACAGCGAGGCCAGTTGCGCCAGCACGTTGCCGGACACGTCCTGGATCAAGCGGTGCACCGCCCGCGCGGCCGTCGGCGCGACGTTGGCCGGCACATAGTTCGCCTGCTCGAAGAACAAGCCGCGGCCGGCCAGCGGCGCCAGCGGCAGCGACAACCAACTCATCGGCATCCGGTGCAGGCGCCGGGCGATGGGGCCGAAGGGCGCGCAAAACCGGTACAGCGAACCGGCGCCGCCGCCGTCCAACCCGGCCGCGACCACGGAGCCGGAGGCGATGCGCGGCGAGCCGTACAGCGCGCAATAACACAGCAGCAGAATGCCGCCGAGGCTGTGGCCGACCCAATGCAGGCTCTCGCGTTTGGTCTGCGCGAGAATGTAATCGACAAACGCCGTGTCGTCGCGGTTGACGTGATCGTCGACCGACCAATCCCACGTCGCCCGTTGCCCGTCGGCCGGCCGGCTGCGCCACGAGCCGCGCAGATCGCAGACCCACACATCGTAACCGGCGAACGACAGCCACCGCGCCAGCGAGGGCGTCGGCGGATCGCAGCAATCCAGACCGAGATCGAAGACGTCGCTGCTCGATCCGAGCCCGTGGTGCAGCAGCACCGGCTCGCCGCGCGCATGGCGGCCCTTCGGGCGATAGCGCAGCAAGGACAACTGCCAGCCGTCGGCCGTCGTCACTGCATGCGTTTCGTCGTGACGAGTTCGCGAACGCGCCGTAGCTGCTACGGGCAAGAATTCATTAGCCATCTGGCCTCACCGTCCCCGATCGACCAATTCCCGCAGAAAACTTAAGACTCCGGCGCCGCATCGCCAGCTATTTTGGCCGTTAATTAGTTGACACGCCGAAGGCGCCGCCGATTTCGCGTTCGTCAGCGCTTCCGGCCGACGAGCAGGCCCGCAATGCCAGGCGCGGCGCGACGGGCGATTTCCGACAAGCCGGCGGCCGTCATCCAACCGGCGATTTCGGCCTCGGTGTACGTGTCGCCGGCCGCCGTGTTCACCAGCATATTGAGCGCGAAGAAAGCGCCGTCCGGCGGCGCGGTGCGGTCGGCGTTCATCAGAAAGTCGGAGACGACGACCTGTCCGCCGGGGTTGGCCGCCCCGGCGCATTTGCGCAGCAGGCTTTCGTTTTCCGCCGGCGAGCAACTGTGGACGATCGCCGAAAGCAGGATCAAGTCGCAGCCGCCCGGCAGTTCGTCGGTGTGGTAATCGCCGGCGAAGGTTTCGAGGCGATCGCCCATCCCTTCCTGCGCGATGTACTTTTTCGTCAGCGGCACGACCTCCGGCAGGTCGAACACCGTCGCGCGCAGTCCCGGTTTGGCCCGCGCCAGCGCCATCGAAAAGAGCCCCGAGCCGCCGCCGACGTCGAGCACGCGCGCGACATCGGTCAAATCGAGCGCCGCGACCGTTTGCTCGGCCGCGGCGCGCCCGCGGGCGTGCATCGCGGCGATGAACGCGGCCCGGCCGGCCTCGCTCCAATTGCCCGAGCCGGGCGCGAGCGTCGAGCCGCCGTGCCGCACGGCCTCCGTCAACGTCGCCCACGAGCGATACAGATGCGCGGTGTGCCGCAAGCCGCCGAGATGCTCCGGCGCGCCCTCGACCAGATACCGCGCCGCGGCCTCGCTGTTGGCGAACTGGTTGTCGCGCTTGACGAGCAGGCCCATGGCGCACAGCGCGTTCAACAGGCGATCGACGCCGCGCGGATCGGCGTGCGCGGCGGCGGCGATCGCCGCGGCCGTGCGCTGGCCCTGGCTCACCAGCGTAAACACGCCCAGTTCCACGCCCGCCAGCAGCACGCGGCTGCGCATGAAGGCGCGGGCCGTGGTCATGATTTCAACGGGAGAAACATCCTCGCTTTTGGCATCGGTCATGCGCGACATCCTTTCTCGAAAATTTCGTTACCGGAAAACCGGTTTTTTCCCCAAAGGGGCCAGCGACACCTCGGCGAGTTTGAAATGCGCCAGGCCGAAGGGGATGCCGATAATCGTGAGGCAACAACAAACGCCCGCCAGCAGGTGCGCCAGCGCCAGCCACAGACCGAACAACGCGACCCACAGCACGTTGGCCAGCGTCGTGCCGACGAGGCGTTCTTCGCCGAGCGTGCGGACGTCGACCAGCTCCTTGCCGAAGGGGAACGCGGCGAAACCGGCGATGCGAAACGCGGCGACGGCGAACGGCAAACCGATGATCGTCACGGCGAACAGCACGCCCGCCACGGTCCAGCCGATGCAGGCCAGCAAACCGCCGCCGAAAAAGAACCACAGCAGGTTTCCGAGCAACGCCATCGCCGATTCCTTTCGCGAACGAACAACCGAACGCTCATTGATTGCGGACAGGCAAATATTGGCCGGCGCCGGCCGGAAATCAACAGCCGCAGCCGCCGCCGGTGTTGCCGGCGTGGGCGGGCGCCGCGGGCGAAGCATCGTCGTCATCGGCCGAGTCGTCGTCGCCGCCGGGCGAGACGTCGTCGTCGAGCGGCGAAGCGTCGTCATCGACCGGCGAAGCGTCGTCATCGACCGGCGAAGCGTCGTCGTCGGGCGAGGCGTCGTCGTCGAGTTCGTCATCGCCGTACGGTCCGCCGCCGGGCAGGATGCCGTAGTACACGCCCAGCCAGTACGCAATCAGATAGTCGACGCCGTGCGTGGTGTGCGCCGGGTCGTCCGCGCCGTCGCAGGAAACGTGATACGGGCTGTTTTCCCACAGCACCGATTGCCAGCAGCGGTCCCACACCTCGTGCGCCGCGAGCGTCTGCGGCTCGATGTCGAAACCCGTCAACTGGCCGATCCACGGGTTGTTCACGAGCACTTGGTGCGCCCAGACCGAAAACGGGTCGAGCGGCAGCGTGGTGCAGGTTTTGGCCCGTTGCCAATTCGGCGCGTCGTACATCTCCTGCAGGCTCGCGTAAGCGTCGGTCTTGATGCCGGCGAGTTCCTGGGCGTCGCAGCCGCCGAGCCGCAGGCAGCCCTGATAATAAACCGCGTCGAAGAACGGGTTGTGCCCGCTGTTGGAAAACTGGCGAACATTGTCGTCCCAGATGCGGAACAAATGGGCCAGCCGCGGGCGGTCCGGCCAGAGGCGAAAGAGCGGCTGCGTATTCGAGTAATTGTTGATGAACGCGAAATATTCGTAATAGCGGTTGAAGAAAGAAAAGCTCGAGACCCAGAGGATGTACTCGTTTTCCTCATATTGGCCGTCCAGCAGTTCCCAGAAATCGGGCTCGTCGATGACGTGCGCCGCCTGCACGAGAATCGACAGGCGGATATCCGGCGTGATCGTCGCGCCGCTGTAAATGTTGCCGAAGGGGTCGATGATCACCCAGTTGTGCGCGCGCAACGTCGTGATCACGTCGCGAAAATCGGCGCGGATGGTCGCGCGCATGTCCGCGTCGTCGACGGCGTCGTAGGCCCAGGACAGGCCCCAAAACCACGTGATGTATTTGTCGCGGACGTTCTGGCCCAGCCAAAAATCGCCCGCGTATTTCCCCTGGCCGAGATAGCGGTTCGAGGAGTTCAGCGTCTCGACGTTCCACGGCGCCTGGTCGGGCGCGGCGTAACGCGCCAGGTAGCCCGGGTCGCCCGTGATGTCCTTGACGATGTGCAGGTAATGGGCGATGCGCAGCACTTCCTGCCGCGCCGCCGCGTCGCCGGTGATCTGGTAACGAATCGCCTGGGTGACGAGATACGTGGCCGTCCAGTCTTCGCTGTCGCCCGATCCCGACGTCTGCAGGATCCTCTGGCGCGTGTCGTCGGTGAAAATGATGTCGCTGACGCCCCCCAGGCCGGTCGAGCACCACTGAATCAGGAACTCGGTGTAGCCCGTCGCTTTTTGGGAAAGCACCGGATCGAATGCTTGCGCATGCGCCGCGGAGCGTCCCGCCGCGGTCGCGCACAACAGCGTCAGCAGGAAAACCGCGTGGCTCGAACGGCGCATGGCGCAGGCCCCATCGAGGTTGCGGGGCATCTTATCGAACTTGGGCTGGAACCTCCAGGGCCGGGGCGCCGTCCCAGGGCAACGCATCTGAACTTGTTTTTCGGTCGGCCGTGTCCGTCCGCCAAGATGCGCGATCCTATTGGCAGCCATCTTTCGCCATCAAGGAGACGATTTCGTTCGCACTGTCGATAACCAGTGCGGCGATGCGGCAGGCGCGCCTCCTTGAGGACCGCTTGGTCGTGCGCCGACAACGGATTAGCCTTCCCGAGGAGCGCCTGGCCCATGGCCGCCGGCAGTTTAGGCTTTACACCGATCAAACCTTCGTCGTCGTCTGGAATCTTCGGCATTTTGCGCTCCAACGGTGTGTCTATGTTCGTATCAGACACTTCAAATTCCATAATCTCAAACGAGACATTGCGAACGACAGATTTCCGGCCGGCCGCAATGAGAGACAATTCGCGGCGTAGCGGCGTTTTTTTCCAGTTGAATCGTCTCCGCTGCGCGTGGTACACATGAAATATCTGGAACGAGACGGTTTCGCGG
>Ga0181520_10007202_pt1 | contig 16523 bp, 16 predicted proteins | sample PEATcosm2014_Bin_29_FD_132451 | JGI IMG/M metagenome (GOLD analysis project Ga0181520, IMG submission 132451) | Peatland microbial communities from MTU Mesocosm Facility, Houghton, MI, USA - PEATcosm2014_Bin02_30_metaG | ecosystem: Environmental > Terrestrial > Soil > Wetlands > Peat | place... | reverse complement strand
GCGCACCATGTCGGCAGCCATGGAGGCCATGCGCGGAATATCGACGGGCAGTTCGACGGAGCCCTGGCGCTCCATGTGACGCACGCGGTCGGAGATACTTTTGGCGGCGTCGCCCACGCGCTCCAGATCGGCGTTGATCTTGATGACGCTGAGAATAAAGCGGAGGTCGATGGCCATGGGCTGCTCCATGGCGAGCAGGTCGAGCGCGGCCCCATCGATGTCGCGCTCCATGCGGTTGATGGCGATCTCACTGCGGCTGACGAGGTCGCAGATGGACAGGTCGCGCGTGCGATAGGCCTCAATGGCGCGCTGGATGGCCTGCTCGGCGAGGCCGGCCATGACCAGGAGATTTTCTTTCAGGTCTTCGAGGCTTTGTTGAAAGCGAATGCGTGTCATCCGAACCTGCCCGTAATGTAATCCTCCGTGCGTTTGTCAGAGGGATTGGTGAAGATTTTGTGGGTCGAGTCGAACTCGACCATGCGGCCGTTGAGGAAGAATCCCGTATTCTCCGCCACGCGGGCTGCCTGTTGCATATTATGCGTCACAATCACGATGGTGTACTGCGCTTTAAGCTGAAAAATCAGGTCCTCGATTTTCGAAGTGGAAACGGGATCCAGGGCCGAACAAGGCTCGTCCATCAACAGGACTTCAGGGTCGACAGCGAGGGCGCGGGCGATGCAGAGTCGCTGCTGCTGGCCGCCGGAGAGGCTGGCGCCGGATTTCTTCTTCAGCTCGTCCTTGACCTCGTCCCACAACGCCGAGTTCCTGAGCGACTTCTCGACGATTTCGTCGAGGTGTTTGTAGTCGGAGTAACCGTTGAGCTTGAGGCCGGCGGCGACGTTGTCGAAGATGGACATGGTGGGAAAGGGATTGGGGCGCTGGAAGACCATGCCCACGCGGCGGCGGATTTCGACGGGCTTGGCGTCGGCGTAGATGTCGAGGTCGCCGATGCGGACAGTGCCGGTGGCACGGGCGATGGGATTGGTTTCGTGCATGCGGTTGAGACAGCGCACAAAGGTGCTCTTGCCGCAGCCGGACGGGCCAATCAGTGCCGTGGCGTGGTTACCCGGCATCTTGAGATTAATGTCCTGCAGGCTGTGATTGGTTCCGTACCACGCATTCAAGTTGATTACTTCGATGCCGACGCCCACGAGCGGATTTCTCCTTCTGGTCTTTGTCGAATCCCCTTGGGCGTGCCCGAGGGGGAAGCTGGCCACACAAACTTGCGGCAAACGCCAAGGCGCGTTGCCGGCTAACTGTTACCCTTCAGGACGCCGCGGCTGGTAACGTAACGCACCAGCGAAACGGCGAGCACGATGAGCACGATGAGCACCAAGGCTCCCGCCCAGGCCATGCGACGCTGATCCTCGTAGGGAGAGTTGGCGTAGATAAAAATTTGCAGCGGCAAAGCGGCGATGGGCTCGTTGAGGCTGGTGCTCCAGAACTGATTGCCCAGGGCCGTGAAGAGCAGCGGCGCGGTTTCTCCGGCAACGCGCGCGAAGGCCAGCATACATCCAGTAATGATGCCGGGCGAGGCAGTGCGCACGGTGATGGAAAGCACGGACCGCCAGTTGGGCACGCCGAGGCCGAGAGCCGCTTCGCGCACGGCGTGCGGCACCATGAGCAGCATCTCCTCGGTGCTGCGGCACACGGTGGGGATCATCATGATACCCAGCGCCACACCGCCGGAGAGCGCGGAGAAGTGACCTAGGAAGGGCAGAAAACTGACATGAGTAGCCACGATGAGGGCGTAGGCGGTGACGCCCATGACGATGGAGGGAACGCCATTGAGGACGTCGGCGGTGAAGCGCACGGCATTGGCCAGTTTGGTGCCGCGGCCAAACTCGGCGAGATAAACGCCGCTGCCGATGCCGATGGGAATGCCGATGACGCTTGCCAGTCCCAGCAGGACAGCGGAGCCCACGATGGCATTGGCCATGCCGCCGCCGGTTTCGCCTTCAGGCGCGGGAACTTTGGTGAAGAAGTCCCAGTTGAGCGAGCTGACCCCTTTGTAGATGAGCTCGGCGAAGATGACCGCCAGCGGCACAATCACCAGGATGGTGGCGAGGACCGCGAGCACCGTAACGGTGTGGTCGGTGACCGCCCTGAATCGGGACCGCAGCTGGAACGCGCCTGTGCTCATTCTCAATTCCTCAATGCGCCTGCGAGGGCGTGCCGCGAGTAACGGCCCAGACCAGCAACTGGGCAATGGCGTTGACGATAATCGTGACCACGAAGAGCGCAAGACCGATTTCGACCAGGGCGCTGCGGTGCAGGTCGCTGGTGGCTTCAGCAAACTCGTTGGCGATCACTGAAGCCATCGATGCGCCGTTGGCGAGAAGCGACTTGTGCACTTCAGGCGTGTTGCCGATGACCATGGTGACAGCCATGGTTTCGCCGAGGGCGCGGCCCAAACCGAGAATGACCGCGCCCACAATGCCGATGCGCGCATTGCGCAGGACGCCCATGCGGATCATTTCCCAGCGCGTGGCGCCGAGGGCCAGCACAGCCTCGCGCTGGGAGTGGGGCACGGCGGTCATCACTTCGCGGGTGAGCGAGGAGATGATGGGCAGAATCATGATGGCGAGAATGATGCCGGCGGCCATGTAGCCGAGGCCGGTGGGGTTGTCGTCGCTGAAGAGGCCGGTCCAGCCGAGAGATTTGAACAGCGCGGGGTTGACGTATTCGCGGAGCAGCGGGACGAGGACAAAGACGGCCCACAGGCCGTAGATGATGCTGGGAATGGCGGCCAGCAACTCGGTGAGGAAGGCCAGCGGACCGCGCAGGAAGCGAGGGCACATTTCAGTAAGGAAGATGGCGACGCCGATGGCCAGAGGAACCGCAAACAACAAAGACAGGAACGAGGAAACCAGGGTGCCGTAGATGAAGGGAATGGCGCTGAAGTTGCCGATGACCGGGTCCCAATACTGGGGCTGGCCGGTAACGGGATTTTTCACGGCGGTGTAGAAAAACTTGAGCCCCGATTGCGCCCAGTTGAGCTGCGCCTTGTCAATGAGCTGATAGGCGATGAGCGCGACGATGACGAAGATGCTGAGCGCGCACAGCAACATCAGGACCTTGAACACGCGGTCGGCGACAGCGGAATTGCCGCGCGCCAGCAGATAGCGGCGAACCGCGGAGTGCTCCGGCGCAGCCGCTGCCGCCACAGCCGGTTCCGGCTCCGGGGCGGGCTCAGTCTGGGGGTTATGGATGCGAATCTCAGGCAAGGTGCTATCCACAGAGGTCAGGCTACCGGCCCAATGTGAAAGACAGGTTACAAGTAAGAAAAATCAAGTGCATACGGGTGGAAATCGCGAGAATCGAGAGGCATGGCCCGGGTTGGGTGCGAAATCCTGCTTCCGGAGGGTCCAGGGAATCGGATTTGGCGCCCGAAAAGGCCGAAGAGGCATCCTGAAACGGGCCGCATCCTGAGAAGAAAATCGATGTACTTGATAAAATCGGTGTATTCTCATGCGTAAGGAAACTGGTAGAACTGCGAGATGACTAAATTGAAGAGTCCAATGCCGAGTGGGCATGTGAACCTGCGCATGTTGGCCGAACACCTGGGGCTCTCACAGACCACGGTTTCCCTGGTGCTGAACAACTCGCCCTCGGCCAAGTCTATCCCCAGGGAAACGCGGGAGCGGGTCGTGGAGGCTGCCAAGCGACTGAATTACCGGCCCAACTATTTTGCCCGGTCGCTGCGGCGCAGCAAGTCAATGAGCGTGGGCGTGCTTGCGCCCGACCTGAGCGAAGGCTATTTCACGCGCGTAATGAGCGGCGTGGTCCAGGAATTGAACCACGCGCACTACTTTTTCTTCACCGCATGCCATTACTGGGACAAGGAGCTGCTGGAGCGCTATCCGCGCCTGTTGATTGAGCGCGCGGTGGATGGATTTCTGCTGCTGAACACGACGGTGGAGGACCTGGTGGTTCCGGTGCCGGTGGTCGCAATCTCAGCACACTGCGCGACGCCGGAGGTGACCAATATCGTTCTGGACCATTACGTCGCCGCCAAGCTGGCGCTGAAACATTTGTATGATCTAGGCCACCGGCGGATTGCCTTCATGCACGGCCCCGCGGAGATTCCCGACTCAGAGTACCGCTGGGTGGGGATTCAAAAAGTTGCCCAGGAACTGGGACTGAGCACCGATGCCTCGCTGACGGTGCATCTGGATGCAGGCGGTTGGCCGATGAAGACCGGACAGCAGCCAATGGATCCGCAGATCCCGTACGATCTGACGCGCGCGCTTCTCGAGCAGAATCGCGACTTCACCTCTCTGTTCTGCTTCAATGACACGGCGGCGACGGGCGCGGTCCGCGCCATCAAAGACGCGGGCCTCGACGTGCCGGGCGACATCTCGGTGGTGGGCTTTGACGACATTGCTTCGGCGGCCTTCTCGACCCCCTCGCTGACCACCGTGCACCAGCCGCTGTTCGAAATGGGCCAGAAGGGCGCACAGCTTCTGCTGGAGAGGATCGCCAACCGGGAGAAGCAGTTCCCTGCCGAGATCGAGGTGAGCCCGGAGCTGGTAGTGCGGGAGTCGACGGGGCCGGTGAAAACGAGAAAATAGGGAATAGGGAGTAGAAAAGCCGGGCGGTTACGGCGAGGCACGCCCGTGCTGCGGCCTCGCAATCGTTCATCTTCAACTCCACTCCGCGATGAGAACAGCTAGAACGTCTTCGGACCCGGGCCTGCCGTCATCTGAGGAGCGGCCCCCTGCATCTTGCAGCTCCAATCGCCAAAGGATGTCTTCCAGCACCACCCCTGGGCAACCGGCACCGCGCTCACAACGCAGTTACGCCCTTTGGGCACCAGGCTGCCACCCCACTTGCTGCAGAAGTAGCCTGTATAGCTGCCACGCAGCGGATAAACCGGGGCATTCAGATCGATTCCTGCCAGGCCTGCATCCGTGTTGTAAACGAACGGTCGCGGCGCACCCATCTCCAGTTTTACGTCTTGAGTCAGCCCCAAACCGGTCGCGGAAAGGCCATCCATCGAGCACTGGACCATGACCGCTGCCTGCGCGGCCGAAGGCGGACTCGTCACCTTCGCGCAGGTGCGCGGCGCGCGCGCATCGTACTCAGGCAGAATCGTCAGCGGCCCGGAGATGCTGGCGGCGCTTTGGCCGGAGCCTTCGCCCCCGGCGCTCTTGCATCCGAGCGGTGTGAGAAGCGTGAAAGCAAAGAAGCAAAGCGCCATAGGGCGCGCGCACGTATTCGGATTCATCATCGACTCTCCTTTCAGGAAGCCATGGGGGAACCTGGGGAATGGGAATGCGGAGCCTCGATTCGGCGCAGCCGCCGCATGGAGATTCCGCAAGGAAGGCAGGCCAAGGGCTCGAATCCCGTCTCCCGCCTTTGGTGACAAAGCGTGTAACGCGTGCGCCGCAATTCGGCTGCGCACTCAACAAGGAAGAAAGGAAATGCCCTCGAACAGCACACGGAGGGACGGACCAGGTCAGGTAATTTTCCGCTAGGGGAAGGTGACCTGGGAATGTGGGGGATTGATCCTCCAGTGATGCTACGCTTGCGGTGGAAACGCGTCAAGAACAACCGCAGGCATCAAGCGGCGAGCGCTCAGGAGCAGGCGGCTTCGAGCCAACGGCTGATGTAGACCTGGGCGTGAGCTTCGCCGCAATAGTGGCGTGCGCCGGGCGAGCCGGCGGCTTCCTTGGTCCACTTGAGGACGGTCAACTGCGCGCTGTTGCAGTTGATGACGAGCCAGCGAACGGGATTCTGGCTCTCCTCGCCGCAGATTTCACATCGATAAATGGTGTCGATCATTACGACCTCAGGTTTCAGGTGTCAGGTTTCAGGTTTCGGGGGCCAGGGCTCAGCGATCAGATGTCCATTCTAAATTGTGGGCGTTTGAACGGGCTCTCAGACGATTGAAGCTGGGGCGACTGACACCTGACCCCTGAAACCTGACCCCTGTCCCTATTCCAGCATCTGCAGATCGAGGGGTTCGACCAACATGCACTCTAAAGCGCGCACCGGCGCCAGAGCGCGCTGCAACGCGGAGGTCTTGCAGGGCTCGACGGTGACCACGAAGGGCAGCGCGTCGGCGGGGTAGCCGGGCTTCTGCACGATGGCGCGAATGTTGATCTGCTCGTTGGCCAGCGCGGTGGTGATGGCGGCCACGATGCCGGGACGGTCACGAACGAGGAAGCGGATGTAATGCGGGACCTCGAACTCTGCGCCGACGTGCGCGGGGGCGGAGGGGATTTCGACGCGGCGCGAGCCGTGCGCAAGGGCGAGAAGATCGCTGACCACGGCGACCGCCGTAGGATGGCCGCCGGCGCCATGGCCGGAGAAGACCACGTCTCCGCCGTAGTGGCCGCTGGCGATGACCATGTTCTCAGTGCCCTGCGACCAGGCGAGCGGCGAACGCAAGGCGACAAGCATGGGACCGACGGCAGCAGCGAGACGGTCTTCCACCTGACCAGCGCGCGCGACTTGTTCCGCACGTGCTACCTGGCGAATCGTGCAGCCGAGATCGCGCGCGTAACTGAAGTCGACGGCGGCAACGGCGGTGATAGGCCGGGGCACGATCTCCTCGGGATTGACCTGCACGCGCAGCGCGAGACGCATGAGGATGGCGAGCTTGGCGCGGGCGTCGAATCCACCGACATCTTCAGTGGGATCGGCCTCGGCGTAGCCTTTGGCTTGCGCCTCGGCGAGCACGGTCGCGTATTCCGCGCCGGCCTCCATTTTGCTCAGGATGAAGTTGCAGGTGCCGTTGAGAATGCCTTCGATGCGCTCGATGCGGTCGCCGGCCATGCCCTGCTCGAGGCCGGGGATGACGGGGATGCCGCCGGCGACGGCCGCGCCGTACTTGAGATGGCCGCCCTTGGCCGCTGCCAGCCGCTCCAGGTCGATGCCGTGAAAGGCGATGAGTTTCTTGTTGGCGGTGACCACGCTCTTGCCTGCTTCAAGAGCGCGGCGCACCCAGGTTCCGGCGGGATCGAGGCCGCCGGCGAGCTCGACGATCACATCGACATCGGAGGCGAGGACCGCATCGGCGTCTTCGCTCCAGACGACGGATGAAGGTACCCAGCCGACACGCTTGCGCGCCACGCCTCGATTAAAGATGTGGGTAAGCTCGAGGCCCCGCGGTTTGGATTCGATGAGGATGCGCGCCACGGAACTGCCCACGGTGCCAAAACCGAAGAGAGCGATGCGCAGCGGCTGCGCGGAGCGGGCGTTGCGGGCGGCAGATGCGTCAAGCGATGATGCGGTGCTGTGCACTTCAGGCACTGGAAAGTCCTTCGATTGAAGTAGCGCGGCGAAAGCAAGCGTTGCTTTGATGATAAATGAGAGACGTAGTGAGCGATCTGCTAGCATCGAATCAGATGAGGCGCGGCTTCTCCATTTTCCTGATCCTGTTTTTCGGGCTCGGGCCGCTGACGGCCTTTGTGGGCGGCAGTGAGGATGCAGGCCTGCCGCCCTGTTGCCGGCGGCACGGGGCGCACCACTGCGCCATGTACGCGCAAATCATGGCCATGAGAGCGGGCCTGGGCATCGATCCGAAGCCGAGCTTTTCCGCGCCTTTCGCCTGCCCGCTCTATCACGGACCCGCATTTTCGATGCTGATGCCGGCGTACGCGCTGACGGCCGCGTCGCCAAGATTTCGCACAGAACCGACCCATGCCTTTGCTTCTCCGGCGGAACTGTCGCCGGTCTTTTCTCGCCCGAGCCTCACGCACGCAGGGCGCGGACCTCCTCGCATGAACCCCTGCTAAATTCTCCGTTGAACAAGCGGCCCTGATTTCTCCGTCCTAATTTTGAGGAGCGACTGCTTGCGTTTGCCGATCCGGGCGCGGGCTGGTTGCCTGCGTGCGCGGCGAGCGCTGGAGTTCGAAGGCGCGGAACTTTGTTCGGCGGTTCCCCAAGTGCTGCCAGGCAGCGCGTATCTGCGCGTCGAGAACGCACGACTGCCTGCGTTCGAACCAAGTGCGGAGGTCTTTCTTTTATGCGACGTTATTCATTTCTTGTGGCGGCAGCGTTGCTGGCCGCTTCCCTCCCCGCGTTCGCCACGGTGTTTGCCGCCGTGCACGGCGTGGTGCACGATCCCCAGCACCGGCCCATCGCCGGAGCCAGGATCACCTTGCAGGCCGCGGACTCGGCGTTTGTGTTGCATGGTGCGACCAGCGGCGACGGAGAGTTCGCGTTGCCGGAAGCGCCCATCGGTGTGTATCGATTGACGGTCGAGGCCCACGGTTTCAACACGGAGACGCAAACCATCAGCCTCGCATCGGGCACGAACCCGGTGCTGCATTTCATGCTGAGCGTCGGTGGAGTGACGCAGTCGGTGGTAGTGCATGGCGCGCCCAGCGCGGCCGACACGGCAACGCCGACGGTGCTGATCACGCGGCAGATGATCGACGAAACGCCGGGCGCGGATCGCACCGTGGGCACGGAGATGATTACGGATTACGTTCCCGGCGCCTACATGACGCACGACATGCTGCACATGCGCGGCGGCCACCAGACGAGCTGGCTGATCGACGGCGTGGCGATTCCCAATACCAAGATCGCGTCGAACGTGGGGCCGCAGATCGATCCCAAGGACATCGACTCGCTGGAGACGCTGAGCGGCAGCTACGACGCCGACCTGGGCGACCGCACGTACGGCATGTTCAACGTGCTGCCGCGGAACGGATTTGCGTTCAATCGCGATGGCGAATTGATGCTGTATGCGGGCAGCTTCGACACCGGCGAGGCGCAGGTTGCGCTGGGTGACCACTCGGAGAAAACGGCGTGGTACGCGAGCGCCACGGGTTCGCGGTCGAACTACGGGCTGGCAACGCCGGTGCCGGCGATCCATCACGACGCGACGAATTCAGAGAGCGGGTTCGTGTCGATTCTGCGCAACCAAACGGAGAAGGATCAGTTGCGCGTAGATGGGCAGTTGCGCGAGGACTTCTTTCAGGTTCCGTACGATCCGAGCCAGACTGATTACGAATGCACCTCGGACTACTACTGCTCATATGGGCTGAGGGATGGGCAGACCGAGCGCGACGCGTTTATGATTGCCAATTGGGTGCATACTTTTTCGCCGAAGGCGCTGGTTTCGGCGGCGCCGTTCTATCACTGGAATCAGTCGGACTACGACTCGCGCTCCAGCGACATTCCTACGGTCACAACCTGGAACCAGAACTCGAATTACGCCGGGGCGCAGGCAGATGCACGGCTGGATGCGGGCCCCAATGCATTTCTGAACAGTTTTTCAGGCGGGCTCTACTCGTTTTATCAGCGCGAGAGCGATCTGTTTGGAGCGGCGGTGCGTAGCACCACGCCGCCTTACAACGTGACGGCGACCTATCCCAACACGCCGGCCAACGCCGATGCAGGTCTGCTCGAGTTTTACGTAGGTGACCATCTGCGGCTGGGCCAATACATAACGCTGCTGGGCGGCGAGCGCTTCTCCATCTACCGCGCCTGGCTCAACGAGAGCGCAACGTATCCGCGTATCGGAATGACGGTGCGGATTCCCAGGCTGAACTGGGTGCTGCGCGGATTCTACGGACATTTCTTCCAGCCGGCGCCGATTCTGACGGTGTCGAGCGCGGTGCTGAACTACGCGAGCAGCCTGCCGGGCGGAGAGAACACCTTCACGCCGATTCCTTCAGAGCGCGACGAGGAGCACCAATTCGGCATTGAGATTCCGTACCGGGGATGGAGGTTGAACGTGGATACTTTCAAGAATCGCGTGAACAACTTCCTCGACCACTCGAATCTGGGCGAATCGAACATGTACTTCCCGATTGCAGTGGGCGGCGCGCTGGTCCGCTCGTGGGAGACGACTCTGCACTCGCGCGAGTTGTGGCAGCGCGGGCAGTTTTACGTGACTTACTCGAACCAGATTGCGCAGCAGCGCGGAAATATTATCGGCGGATTCACGTGCAGCAATTCGAGCGACCCGGCGTGCGACCTCGGACCGCAGTACATCCATCTCGACCACGACCAGCGCAACACGCTGAACACGGGATTCACGGCGAACCTGCCGCTGAGGACGTGGTTTGCGACCAATGTGTACTACGGGTCGGGGTTCTCGAACGGGCTGGCAGGGGCGCACGAGGGACCGTACAACGCAGTGTACCTGCCGGTGCACACGACGTTCGACTCGTCGATCGGCCACGCGTTCGGCGAGCGATGGAAGCTGTCGGTAACGGCGATCAATGTGACCAACCACCACGTGCTGCTGGATAACTCGATCACCATCGGAGGTTTCCATTACAACGATCCGCGGATAATTGCAGCGGAGGCGAAATACAGGTTCCATTTTTAGAAAAATAAAGTGCCGGGAATTTGCAGATTAATTCGAAGGATCGGGTAGTATGAAAATCCATGGGAAGCGTTTTCGAAAAACTCAACCTCGGAAGCCGGCAGGAGATGGTGGTGCTCGACGCTCCGGAGAGCTTTAAGCCGGAGTTGGCGCAACTGCCGGTGATCACGATCCATCACCACCTGGAATCGGTGGCGGAGGCGGGGTTCTGGCTGGCGTTTGTGACGCGCAAGAGCGAGGTCGAGTGGCTTGCGCCCGAGATCGCACGCCGCGCCAAGGGCGATGCCATCGTGTGGTTCGCCTACCCCAAAGGCACATCGAAGAAGTACACCTGCGACTTCAATCGCGACACCGGATGGGCGTCGCTGAAGAAGATGGGGTTCGATACGGTGCGGGCCGTGGCCATCGACGAGGACTGGACGGCACTGCGCTTCCGGCGGAAAGAGTTTATTAAGCGGAGTTAGCGGAGCTTGCAACTCGGCGAGTCAGCAAGCCAGCGTGGCTGGCGGTACATCCAAACAACAGTCACGTATTTTTGAACGGATCGAGAGTATCGAGACGGAGAGGAGACGTATGCAATCGACAGCGAAAGAATTGCGGCCGGCACAGAATGAGGTGCACCGCGCGGCACATGACCAGGATCTGGTGGAGGTTCCCAGGCGGGCGCAGCTGGACCGCGAGTACGACGGAGCAAGGCTGGATCTGCCTAAGCTCGAGCGGGCGGACGAGGCGGAGAAGTAGCGGGGGCAGCAAGGTTCGGCGAGCCCCACCCTTGCGGCAAACTGCGCCGCAAAGATGGGGCAACACAGCGTGTCAGGAGACGACGAATAACCCGGGGAGAACCTGGCCGGCTTTGCCTTCGACGACGTACGTGAAGGCAGAGGCGTTGAGCGGAGGCTCGGGACCGATGTAGACGGTACGTGCGCCTGCCTGGCGGGCCCAGTGGACGAAATTGGCCGCGGGATAGACCGAGCCGGAAGTGCCGATGACGAGCATCAAAGTGGATTCAGCAATTTCGCGCTCGATGCGCGGCATTTCAAGAGGGATTTCGCCGAAGAACACGATGTGCGGGCGCAGACGTCCGCCGCAAGGGCAGCGGCCGACCTCGTCGAGGCTTGCATAGACGGCACGGTCGACGATTGGTGAACGGCCGCACTCGCGCTCGCAGCGAGATTTCGCAAGCTCGCCGTGCATGTGGACCAGATTTTTGCTGCCGGCGCGCTCGTGCAGGTCGTCGACGTTTTGCGTGCACAGAAAATAGCGGCCGCCTGCATGCGATTCGAGCTGCGCTTCGAGCTCGGCCAGTGCGATGTGCGCGGGATTGGGCGCGGCCTTTGCGCAGTCGGCGCGGCGTTTGGAATAGAAGTCCCAGACAAGCGCCGGGTTGCGCCGCAAAGCCTCGGGCGTACAGATTTCTTCCACGTTGTATCCGGCCCACAAACCGTCAGACGCGCGGAAGGTGGGCAATCCGCTCTCTGCGCTGATGCCTGCGCCGGTCAGGACGAAAACGCGATCGGTGGATACGATGGAGATGTACATGGAAGTTGCCAGGTTTCAGGTTTCAGGTGTCAGGTGTCAGTCATCAGTGATCAGAACAAATGTTGCGCGAGCCAGCAAACAAGCCAATCTTAACGGCGCGCTACCCGAAGCCGAACTGCTAAGCACAAGAACTGTTCCCTGATCCCTGTTCCCCGTCTCTATGGCACCAGCAGAACCTTGCCTGTGGTTTTGCGCTCTTCGAGGTCGACCTGAGCCCGGGCCGCTTCAGCGAGCGGGTAGGTGTGCTCGGTGCGGAGCTTGAGCTCGCCCTTGGCTGCCCAGTTGAGCACTTCACTTGCGCGCCACTCGAGCTCGGCGCGCGTGGCAATGTAATGCCAGAGCGTGGGCCGGGTGAGAAAGAGCGAGCCTTTGCTGTTGAGCAGGGTGGGATCGAAGGGCGGAACGGGGCCGCTGGATGCGCCGAAGAGCGCGAGCAGACCGCGAGGGTGGAGACAGTTGAGACTACCATCGAAGGTGGTTTTGCCCACCGAGTCGTAGACCACGTCGACGCCCTTGCCGCCGGTGAGGCGCTTGACCTCGACTTCGAAATCCTTTTCGGTGTAGAGAATCACGTCGGAGGCGCCGGCCTCGCGCGAGAGCGCGGCCTTGGCCTTGGTGGAGACGGTGGTGATGACGCGCGCGCCGATGCGCGTGGCGATCTGGGTGAGCAACAGGCCTACGCCGCCGGCTCCGGCGTGCACCAGCGCGGTATCGCCGGCCTTGAGCGGATAGGTGGAGAAGGCGAGATAATGCGCCGTCATGCCTTGCAACATGGCCGCAGCCGCGTGCTCCATGCTGAGGCCTTGCGGAATTTTGACGAGCTGCGCGGCGGGAACCAGAGCGTACTCCGCATAGCTGCCGATAGCGGCGCAGGTTACGACCGCATCGCCGGCGGCAAATCCCGTAACGCCGGGGCCGAGCTCCTCAACCGTTCCGGCGGCTTCACTGCCGGGGATCATCGGCAACGCGGTCTTGTAGACGCCCTTGCGGAAATAGATCTCGATGAAGTTGACGCCGATGGCCTCGATGCGTATCAGGATCTGACCCGCTCCCGGCTCGGGAATGGGCAGATCGGCGACTTGCAGGACTTCGGGTCCGCCAGTTGAATGAAACTGGATGGCTTTCATGACTGCGATAAGGATGAACCCTGGGGGCGGATGAAAGCAAGGGAACAAAAAACAGGGAACAAGGGACCAAGGGACCGAGGGACCGAGAAGGCGGGACTGCGGGGCTACGGGAATGAGGGGCAGGCTGTCAGCTTTTAGCTGTTAGCTGTTCACTTCCCGCTGATGGCTTGGTTTCTTTTTCCCTTGTTCCCTCGTTCTCTTGTTCCCTGTCTTACAGCATGCCGTCCGGGCGCTCGGAGAGCAGGCTCTGCTCGTCGGCGGAGACCAAGCGGACCAGGCGATCGACGGAGTAGGATGCGGGGCGCTGGCTGCTGTAATAGTGGCGCACCTGCAGCTCGCCGAGCAGACCGAGGGCCAGCAACTGGATGCCGGCCACGATGAGCACCGAAGCGATGACGAACATGGGGCCGTGGTAGTGCATCACGTCCATCTGGGGATTGAAGATCTTCATGCCCAGCAGAATGGCGGCCATCACGCTCCCCGTGAGCATGCCCAGGATGCCGAAGCCACCGAAGAAATGCAGGGGCCGGCTCATGTAGCGGAGCAGGAAACGAATGGTCATCAGGTCGAAGAGGACGCGGAAGGTGCGTCCCAGGCCATAGTGGCTCTTGCCGCGCTCGCGATTCACATTGCGGATGGGAATTTCGCAGATGGAGGCGCCGTACCAGCTGGCGAGGGCGGGAATGAAGCGGTGCATTTCGCCGTAGAGCGGAATGTTCTGGATGACTTCGCGGCGATAGGCCTTGAAGGTGGTGCCGAAGTCGTGGATGGGCACGCCGGAAAGGCGAGCCATGATCCAGTTGGCGCAAGCGGATGGAATGCGGCGCAGGAAGAAATTGTCGATACGGACCCTGCGCCATCCGGAGACAACGTCGTAGCCCTCGTCGAGCTTTTCGAGAAATGCGGGAATATCGTTGGGGTCGTGCTGCAGGTCGCCATCCATGGCCAGGACGAACTCGCCCGTGGAGTGGTCGAAGCCCGCAGCCAGGGCCGAAGTCTGGCCGAAGTTGCGGCGCAGTTTGACGATCAATACGCGGCTATCGACGGCGGCAATCTCCTCGAGAAGCTTGTAGGTCCGGTCCGTCGAACCGTCGTCCACCAAGACCAATTCAAAAGAGTCGCCCACCTGCTCCATGACCTGCTTGAGGCGTGCGTAGAGAATCGTTACATTTTCTTCTTCATTGTGAAATGGCACAACAATGGAGTATTTCGCCATATTGATCCTTTAGACGCCAAATCGCCGCGCTGAGGATACTTAGCAGCCTGGGAGAAATCCACAGGGCGGCGCGAGCGCCCAAACCCGAAATGCCCGCCTCCCCAAAGCAGCCACGAGGGCTGAACTCCCAAAGGGGCTAGCGTTCGAGTTCGTCGAGCATGGCCTGCATCTCGCTGAGGGCGTGGCTGTTACCGCTGCGTGCGGCACAACCGATCCCGGCCTTCAACCGCTCGATCGCCTCGGTCTTTCTGTCCGCACCCGCCAAGGTTTGCGCGGACATGAAGTAGCCTGCAGTGTAATCCGGATCGTTGGCGAGAAGTGTATCAAATTCGGCCAGCGACGCGGCTACATCGCCACGGTTTGCCAGTTCCATGGCGATTCCATATCGGGCAAAACTGTTTCTGGGGTCCAAAGCGAGAATTTTTCTCAGTCCTGCGATCTTATCCATCGTGCTCGCATCCGGCTCGACCGTATTCGTTCGCGCCGCGGGGGATTTGCGTAAATGGCAGGGATTGCCGAAACTGGAACAGGATGCGGCAACGCAGCCAGCGGCCAGGCTCTGCCAATAGTTCTATTGTAGCTGGCCGGAGATAAAAATTGCGAAAAGAGCAGGCGAAGGGAAACGGAGCGGAGGCGCGATGAGCAGCCAGGAGAGCCATCCCATGGTGCGGACGGTGGCGAGCACCCAATCGGAGATGACGGAGATCATCCTGCCCAACGACACGAATATGCTGGGCAACCTGCTGGGCGGGCGGCTCATGCACTTTATCGATGTGACGGGCGCGATGGCGGCGTACCGGCACGCGCGCACCCACGTAGTGACGGCGTCGATGGATCACATCGATTTCATCCAGCCGGTGCGGTTGGGCGACCTGGTGACGCTGAAGTCGAGCGTGAACCGGGCGTTCACCAGCTCCATGGAAGTGGGTGTGAAGGTGTGGGCGGAGAATACGCGGACCGGCGCGGTATCGCACGTGGCCAGCGCCTACCTGGTGTTTGTGGCCGTGGACGAGCACGGGCGGCTGCAGAAGGTTCCGCAATTGAAGCCGGAGACGCCGGACGAGATCCGGCGGCATGAGGACGCACTGCGGCGGCGCGAGCACCGCGAACGCGAAAGCGCACGGCGCAAAGAGGCCCGGCTGGTGACTGCGTCGCTGAAGGATGCCGGCGCCATCGAGCCGTGAAACCCCGGTCGCCACTCGTCGCAAATAAGGAGCAACCGGGAAAGGTAAGATTTCTTATGGTGGAAGACGAACGGCTAAGAGTTCTTTCCGAGATTGCCGACTTGCTGGAAGCCGCAGGGGAATCCGATTTCGCCGCCGCATTGCGGCATGTGTGTTCTGCGCCCAATCAGGAGTTTGAGGAGTTTCTTGTTTCAAATGAGCTTTGGGGCGGGAGCGGCTCTCTAGCCGATTCGGCGTTTGCGTTCAGATCGGGTAGCGATCAAGACGAAAAAAACCGAATTCGGAGGAAGAATCGAGCAGAATTCGAAGACCTTATGATTCAGCTCGGGAGGCTTCAAATCGCCCAAGGCAAAACCAACATCCGAACATCCAGGTGGGTAGACGCATTCGAAGGGTGGAAAAACGCCGGTGTCTACGTCGATCCGGCCTAGAAGGCTAAACTGGTAGGGGAGAGTGCGATCGCGGCTTCCGCAAACGAGCCTTAAACAATTGACAAAGGAGCAACGAAAATAATGGCGCACGGAAACGCGATGCCGCAGCCTGTGGCTTTGCCGGGCGTATCAAAAATAGTCGCCGTGGGATCGGGCAAGGGCGGTGTGGGCAAAACCACGGTGGCAGTGAATCTGGCCATCGCGCTTTCCAGGCTGGGCCAGCGCGTGGGGCTGATGGACGCCGACGTGTATGGGCCGAATGTGCCGCTGATGATGGGCTCGTCGCAGCCGCCCAAGGTGGGGCCTGGCAACATGATCGAGCCCAACCTGACGCACGGAATCAAGACCATTTCGATCGGCTACATTTCCCCCGGCGACAAGCCGCTGGTGATGCGGGGACCGATGCTGCACCAGATCATTCGGCAGTTTTTGCAGCAAGTGAACTGGGGCGAGTTGGATTACCTGGTGGTGGATCTGCCGCCGGGCACCGGCGACGTGGCGATTTCATTAGTGCAAACGGTACCGCTCACCGGAGCGGTAGTGGTGTCGACGCCCAGCGACGTGAGCCTGGAAGACGCGCGCAAGGCGCTGGAGATGTTTGCCCAGGTGAACGTGGACGTGCTGGGAATCGTGGAGAACATGAGCCACTTTACCTGCCCGCACTGCCACCACGAGATCGATATCTTCTCGCGGGGCGGCGCGGAGCGCACGGCGAAACAGTTTGGCGTGCCGTTT
>Ga0181520_10007201_pt1 | contig 16525 bp, 13 predicted proteins | sample PEATcosm2014_Bin_29_FD_132451 | JGI IMG/M metagenome (GOLD analysis project Ga0181520, IMG submission 132451) | Peatland microbial communities from MTU Mesocosm Facility, Houghton, MI, USA - PEATcosm2014_Bin02_30_metaG | ecosystem: Environmental > Terrestrial > Soil > Wetlands > Peat | place... | reverse complement strand
GTTCTCGCTGGTGGTGCTGGATCCGCCGGCGTTCGCCAAGTCACGCCGCAGCCTGGACGGCGCGGCCACCGGTTACAAGGAAATCAACCTGCGCGCGCTGCGGCTTTTGGCTCCCGGCGGGATTCTGGCAACCTGCTCGTGCTCGCACCATGTGAGCGAAGCCATGCTGCTGGAACTGGTGGCCGCGGCTTCGCTCGATGCGGGCCGCACGTTGCGCGTGCTGGAACGCCGGACGCAAAGCCAGGATCACCCAATTCTGCTGACAGTGCCGGAGACACACTATCTGAAGTGTTTGATTTTGGAAGTGGTTTGAAAAAACGCGCCCGCAAGCGGGCGTTGGCAGGTTGAAACCTGCCCCACCTTTCACTCGAACAACCCGCCGCGCTCCAGGGTCAACAGGCGGCGTTTGAGCGGCAATCCGCCGCCGTATCCGACCAGTTTCCCGTCGGCGCCGATCACGCGATGGCACGGCACCACGATCGCAATTGGGTTGGCGCCATTAGCCGCGCCGACCGCGCGGACCGCCTTCGGCGCTCCAATGGCATTGGCCATTTCCTGGTAGCTGCGGGTTTCGCCGTACGGAATGCGGGTCAGCTCCAGCCACACGCGCTTCTGAAATTCGGTTCCCACCAGATCCAGTGGAAGCTCGAAGCGCCGCAAGTGGCCCGCGAAATAGGCTCGCAATTGGCGTACCGCCTCGGCCAGCAACGTGTTGCCGGCGTTCGGCGCTGCGCCGATAGCTGCGAATGGCTCGAACTCAATGGCCCGGATTCCCGCGCTGCCGGCCGTCAGCCGCAACCGTAAGTCACCCGCGAACGTCTCTTCCGTAGATTGCCACATTTGTGAAATCAGCCTGGGTTCGCCATGTGATCGCGAGTTCACAAGTGCTTCGCGCTCAATGTATTTCTGCGAAAGCCGGTACTCGCTTGTTATAATTGTACCCACGCGTCCTTATGCCGTTAAAGCCTTTCGAACCTAACTCTAGCGCGGAGAAGAAGATCTTTCTGCTCAAGCCTCGCGGCTTCTGCGCCGGTGTCGTCAGGGCCATCGATGTGGTCAAAATCGCTCTCGACCTTTATGGCCCGCCGGTCTACGTCCGCAAGGAAATTGTCCACAACAAACACGTGGTCGATGAATTGCGCCAGGCGGGAGCCATCTTCGTCGAAGAGCTGGATGAAGTGCCTGCCGGAGGGCGCGCTATTTTCAGCGCACACGGCGTTGCGCCAACTGTGCGCAAAGAGGCCAAGGAGCGGGGCCTGGACGTGATCGACGCCACCTGCCCGCTGGTCACCAAGGTTCATCTGGAAGCCGCGCGGTTCGCGCGCGATGGTTACAGCATCGTCCTCATCGGCCACAAGGACCATGACGAGGTGATCGGCACGCTGGGCGAGGTTCCGCACGCCAGCCACCTGGTGGAGACTGTCGAGGATGTCGACCGGCTCGAGCTGCCCGATTCGAGCCGCGTCCGCTATCTGACTCAGACCACCCTCAGCCTGGATGAAACGCGCGACATTATCGAACGCCTCAAGCAGCGCTTTCCCCTGCTCCAGGGCCCGCCCGCGCAGGACATCTGCTATGCCACGGAAAACCGCCAGATGGCGGTGAAGGCGATTGCCGAGGTGGTGGACCTGCTGCTGGTGGTCGGATCCGAGAACAGCTCCAATTCCAAGCGCCTAGTGGAGGTGGGCACGAATTTCGGCGTCCGCTCCTATCTGGTGAACGATCGCGGCGATGTGGATCGCGCGTGGCTGACGGGGGTCATCAACGTCGGAGTCACTGCCGGCGCCTCCGCACCCGAGCACCTGGTGGAGGAGCTGATCGCCTTCCTGCGCAATGACGGGTTCCAGCAAGTGCAAGAAATCGAGATGGTGGACGAGGATGTGCGTTTCTCGCTGCCCTCCGAGCTGATGGTCAGTCTTCGATGAATATGCAGGTGGAAACGGCCAAGTCGATCGAGACGGGCGCCGAGCTGGCCGTCAGCCGGGCGCGCGCCAGGCTGGTGGATTTGCAGGTACGCGACGGCCACTGGTGCGCCGAGCTGACCGCCGATACGACGCTCGAATCCGATTACGTTCTTTTCCAGCTCTGGCTGCATCCTCCCATGCAGGGCCGCTGGGATCCGCCCACACGCCCGTTGATCGACAAGGCCGTCCGATCGATTTTCGATCGCCAGCTCGACGATGGCGGCTTCAATATTTATGCCGAGGGACCGAGCGAAGTCAGCGCGTCGGTGAAGGCTTATGTCGCCCTGAAACTGGCCGGCGTGGAGGTCGACGATCCGCGCATGACGCGCCTGCGCGGGCGCATCCTGAGCCTGGGCGGCATTCAAGCGGCTAACAGCTACGTCAAGATCAACCTCGGCCTGTTCAACCTTTATCCGCGGCGGTACTGCCCCAGCATTCCTCCGGAGATCGTGCTGCTGCCGTTCCACCTGCTCTACCAGATGTCGGCATGGACGCGCGCGATCGTGGTCTCGCTATCCATCGTGCACGCAGCCAACCCGCACCGTCCCGTGCCCGCCGGCTTTCACCTGGACGAGATCTGGCTGCCAGGCGTCAGCCCGGGCTTGCATCGCGACCCATCATTGATCTCCTGGCACAACACGTTTCTGGCGGCGGACAGTTTCCTGAAATGGTGGGAGCGGAGCGGGCCGAAGGCCATTCGCCGCAGGGCCGTCGCGCGCGCCGCGGAATGGATGGTCGAGCGCCTCAGTTCCTCTGAGGGGCACTCCGATGGATTGGGCGCCATCTACCCGCCGATGATGTATTCGGTGATGGCTCTCGATGTGCTCGGGTACGCCGCGGACCATCCGCTGCGCGAGGAAGCTTTGCGTCAGTTCAACAGCCTGATGGTGAACGATGGCGAGCGTTTCTTCTTCCAGCCGTGCTTTTCGCCGGTGTGGGACACCGCCATCGGAGCCTATGCGGTCGCGCAGAGCGACCCTGGGGATCGCGCGGTGGCGCGTGCCGTGGACTGGCTGATCGAGCGCGAAGTGCGTCGCCAGGGCGACTGGAGCCTGAAGCGCCCCGGCACCGAACCCTCCGGCTGGGCCTTCGAATACGCCAACGAGTTCTACCCGGATATCGACGACACCGCCATGGTGATGCTGGCCCTCAGCCAGGCGCACGGTTCGGACGGCGCCGCGCAGCAGGCAGCGCAGCGGCGCGGGCTCGATTGGCTGCTCGCCATGCAGTCGCGCGATGGCGGATGGGCCGCTTTTGACGCCGACAACAATTGGGAGTTTCTGAGCCAGGTTCCGGTGGCCGACCACAACGCGATGCTCGACCCCACCTGCGCCGATATCACCGGCCGCGTGCTGGAAGCGCTGGCCGCGCACGGCCTGGGGCGCGATCATTCCGCGGTGCGCCGCGGCGTGGAATGGCTGGTCCGCCACCAGGAAGCCGATGGAAGCTGGTATGGCCGCTGGGGAGTGGCGTACATTTATGGCACCTGTTTCGCGCTGCGCGGGCTGGCCGCGTGCGGCGAAAGCGACCGCGAAGCCCACGTCCTCCGCGCCGGCGAATGGCTGCGCTCGATTCAGAACGCCGATGGCGGCTGGGGCGAAAGCTGCGCCAGTTACGACAACCGTGCCTTCACTGCCGCGCACAGTACGCCGTCGCAAACCGCCTGGGCGATCCTCGGCCTCATCGCGGGGGGCGACGATTCCAGCCTCAGCGTGCGCCACGGCATCGAGTATCTTCTCGAAACGCAACGCGCCGACGGAAGCTGGGACGAGAAACTGGCTACCGGCACCGGCTTCCCCAAGGTGTTCTACTTGAATTATCACCTATACAAGGACTACTTCCCGCTACTCGCGCTGTCTTCGTTCGTGAGGACCCGAGCCAACTCGAAAGACAGGTTATGAAATTCCCACTCTCGATGACGGCCGGCCTGGCCGGATACATTTTCAGGAACAAGATGAGGCCCCGGCCGGAGTGGCAGAAGAACGCCGTCCGCGATGCCGGCTCGGCCAATCCGTTTCGCATTCTGCCGCCCAAGGCCGGCGAGAAACACCAGCCGCATCCGATGATCGGCAAGCGCTTCCCCATCGTGCTGATGCTGGAGCCGCTGCACGCCTGCAACCTCACCTGCACCGGCTGTGGGCGCATCCGCGAGTACGAATCCACCATCACCGAGCGTGTGCCGCTCGAAGAGTGCCTGGCCGCGGTGGACGAGTGCGGCGCGCCGGTGGTATCCATCTGCGGCGGCGAGCCGATGATGTATCCGCAGATCGGCGAACTGACGGCCGGCATCCTGGAGCGCAACCGTCATATTTACCTCTGCACCAACGGCATGTTCATCAAGAAGCGGATCCGCGAATTCACGCCGGACAAGCGCTTCTACTTCAACGTCCACCTGGATGGCATGCGGAAGAACCACGACATCGCGGTGGAGCGCGAAGGCGTTTTCGATGCGGCCGTCGAGGGCATCCAGATCGCCAAGAAGGCCGGCTTCCAGGTCTGCACCAACACCACGGTCTACAAAGAGACCGACATGCGGGAAATCGAGGAGCTGTTCGAATACTTGCGGCAGTTTCATGTGGACGGGCACCAGATCGCGCCCGCCTATGGGTACTCGGCCGTCGACGACCGCGAGATTTTCCTGACGCGCGAGGACATTCGCGAAAAGTTCCGCGATTTCGATCGCATCGCCGCGAAATACCCGGTCCGCCAGACCCCGCTGTACATGGAGTTCCTGCAAGGCCGGCGCGAATTGCCGTGCACCGCCTGGGGCAATCCCACATACAACATCAAGGGCTGGAAAGGTCCGTGCTACTTGATTACCGACGGGCAGTACAAAACGTTCGAGGATCTGATGACGCGCACGCCGTGGGAGAGTTACGGCCCCGGCAACGACCCGCGTTGCGAGCACTGCATGATGCACTGCGGCTTCGAGCCTTCGGTCGCATACGGCATCAGCGCCGGGGTCGCCGACAATCTCAAGATGCTGGCATGGATGCTGCGATAGGGACGCTGTGGCGCGCGCACTCGTGCGTGCCGCGTCGGCACTCCCGCCGACGCATGGTTTGCCATGCGCGAACAGGTGTCGAGAAGAGTCTCGACACGGCACGCACGAGTGCGTGCGCCACGAGGCGGATACGGCCATGAAGCCTGTCCTGGTGACTGGCGCTTCCGGTTTCCTGGGCTGGCACGTGGCGCGCGTGGCGATCGAGCACGGCTGCGCGGTTCGCGCGCTGGTGCGGCCCGGCAGCCGTGTCGAAGAGTTGCCGGCGGAGACCTTCGCCGGCGATCTGCGCGACCGGGCTTCGCTCGAGCGCGCGGTCGCCGGCTGCGCCGTCGTCTTCCACGTAGCGGGCGACTACCGGCTGTGGGCCCGGCATCCGCGCGAACTGTACGACTCCAATGTCGAAGGCACGCGCAATTTGCTCGAAGCGGCGCGCGCGGCCGGCGTGGAGCGCGTGGTCTACACCAGCACCGTCGGCGCTATCGGCATCCCGCGCGAAGGCCTGGGAGATGAAACCACGCCGGTATCGCTCAAGGACATGACGGGCGATTATAAGCGCTCCAAATTCCTCGCCGAACAAGTGGCGCTGGAATCTGCGCGCGCCGGCATGGATATCGTCATCACGAACCCCACCGCGCCGATGGGCGATCACGATTTCAAGCCCACCCCCACCGGCCAGATCGTCCTCGATTTCCTGAAGGGCGCCTTGCCGGCCTACATCGATACAGGCCTCAACGTAGTGGATGCGCGCGACGCCGCCGAAGGCCATTGGCTGGCGTGCCAGCGGGGCCGGCGAGGAGAGCGGTACATTCTCGGTTCGGAGAACCTCACGCTCGAGGAAATCCTGAGCCAGTTGGCGGCCATCAGCAAGCGCGATCCGCCACGCCTGCGCCTCCCGTATTTTCTGGCGTGGTGCGCCGGCGCCTCCAGTACGGCATGGGCGAACCTCACCGGGGCGCCGCCACACATCTCGCTGGAATCGGTGCGCCTGGCCAAGAGCAAAATGTGGGTCAGCCACGCCAAGGCTACACGGGAACTGGGTTACCAGCCGGGGCCGGCCGCCCAGGCGCTGGCCCGCGCGGTGGAATGGTTCACCCGCGGGCAGGGGCAGGCATGAAGCTGCTGGTAGTGGCGGCGGAGGAGCGGGAGTTTCGCGGCATCCTGGCTCATGCGCGGAACGTGCGCGCGGCACAGGCAGGCGTCGATTGGGCTGGCTCGGCAGTGCTGGGAGAGTACGATCTGCTGCTGGTGGCTAACGGCGCGGGTCCGGCCAGGGCCGCCGCTACGGTGGACCGGGCAGCGTCGACTTTTCCACCCGATGCCATCATCAGCTTCGGGTTTTGCGGCGCTCTGGAAGACAAACTGGAGGTGGCCTCAGTGATCGTCGCCACCGAAGTGATGGGCGCCAACGGCCGCTTCAGGGTTCTGGCGCCTTCCGTCTCGCTTCCGCATCACCTAGGCGTGGTGCTGACCATCGATCACGTAGCCCAATCCGCCGCCGAAAAGCGCTGCCTGCGCCAAACCGGCTCGATCGCCGTGGATATGGAAGCCGCCGCCGTGGCCCAGCGTTCGGTTGCGCTGGGTTTGCCGTTTTTCTGCATCAAGGCCGTCACGGATCTGGCAGGCGAAGATTTGGCGAATGACCTGAATGCAGCGATGCGTCCGGACGGACATTTCGATACAATAAGAATCTTAGGTTCCATTTTTTGTCGTCCGCTGGTCCGGCTGCCGGAGCTGCTTCGGTTGAAGCAGCGCTCCGCCCGGGCAGCGTGTGCGTTGGGGGATTTTCTTGCAGATTGCCGGTTCTGAGTCGAACGCCATACCCGCAACTATGCATGCGGCCGTGTATCGCGGCCAGAGCCTGGTAGAGATCGAGGAAGTCCCCACGCCGGAAATCGGGCCTGGCGAAATCCTAATCCGGGTGGAAGCCTGCGGCATCTGCCATACGGACCTGAAGAAAATCGAGCACAACCTGCTGGCGCCCCCGCGCATTTTCGGCCACGAAACGGCCGGCGTGGTGGCGGCCGCAGGGTCCGCCGTCCAGCAGTTTCGCCCGGGCGACCGGGTGGTAGCCTTCCACCACATTCCCTGCATGAATTGTTTTTACTGCCGGCGCAAAGTTTACGCGCAGTGCCCCGTCTATAAGAAGGTCGGCATCACGGCTGGGTTCGAGCCCGCCGGCGGCGGCTTTGCGCAATACGTCCGCGTGATGGACTGGATCGTGGAACGTGGGGTGGAGAGGATACCCGACGGCATTTCCTTTGAGCGCGCCACGCTGGTCGAGCCGCTGAACACCTGCCTCAAAGCGGTGGTGCAGGCCGATCCGCAGCCGGACGAGTTCGTGGTGGTGCTCGGCCAGGGCCCCATCGGCCTCATGTTCACCATGCTGGTGCGGCGCACCGGTGCACGGGTTGCCGCCACCGATACGATTGCCGAGCGGCTCGCACTCTCTGCCCGCTGTGGCGCGGAGTTGACGTGGAATCCGCGTAACGTAGACGTGGCCTCCGAAGTCAAACATCTTACTGGAGGACGTGGCGCGGATTTCGTGATTGTCGCCGTTTCCACGCCCGGGATCGTGGAGCAGGCCATTGCCTGTTCGCGGCCCGGCGCCCGCATTCTTCTTTTCGCGCAAACTTCTTCGGCCGAACGCATCGAAGCTTCCGGTGCCGACATCTGTGTAGGAGAGCGAACTGTTTTCGGTTGTTATAGTGCTTCGGTGGATTTGCAGCAAGAGTCCGCCCGCCTTGTTTTTGGAGGCGAACTGCCGGTGGAGGAGTTGATTTCCCACCGTTTACCATTGGTTAAAATTTGTTCAGGATTCGATTTGGCATTGCATCCAGGATCTAAATCGTTGAAAATAATCGTTCAGCCACAGAGGTGGTCATAGTGAATAACCACATGATGGCTGCCGTGCTTTACGGCAAGGAACACTTGCAAGTGGAGCCGGTGGCCGTTCCCAGCATTCAAAGCAGAGACATCCTCGTTCGGGTAAAAGTGGCCCTGACTTGCGGCACCGACGTGAAGGTGTTCCGCCGGGGTTATCACGCTCGAATGATCGTTCCCCCTGCGGTGTTTGGGCACGAACTGGCCGGCGACGTGGTCGCGACTGGCGAGGATGTGACGAAATTCAAGATCGGCCAACGTGTAGTGGCGGCCAATTCGGCGCCATGCACCCGCTGCTTTTATTGTCAGCGGGGCCTCGAGAACCTATGCGAGGATTTGCTGTTCAATAACGGGGCGTACGCCGAATACATCCGCATTCCGGCGCGCATCGTGGAGGGCAACACCTACCTGGTTCCGCAGCATGTCGGCTACCAGGACGCAGCGCTGATTGAGCCGCTGGCGTGCGTGGTTCGCGGTTGGGAAGAAACCGCTCCGCGCCACGGGGACCAGGTGGCGGTCATCGGGCTCGGTCCTATCGGGTTGATGTTCGTCAAGTTGGCGAAGCTGCATGGCTGCCGCGTGATTGCGGTGGGCCGCCGCCGGACGCAACTCGACCGCGCGGCCGCGCTGGGCGCCGACGATCTGATCGTGGGCGAGGACGGCGTCGATCCGGTGAAGACGATTCGCGGCCTGACCGGTGGGCGCGGCGTGGATATCGCCATCGAGGCGGTAGGCAAGCCGCAGACCTGGCAGTGGGCCGTGAACATGGTGCGCCGCGGCGGCGTGGTGAACTTCTTCGGAGGCTGTCCCAACGACACTTCGGTCAATCTGGATACCGCCCTGCTGCATTACTCCGAGATTACCTGCAAGGCCAGTTTCCATCACACCCCGGCCCACGTCCGCAAGGCGCTGGACCTGGTTTCGGCGGGCCACATCCGGGCCTCGTTCTTCGTCAACCGCGAGGAGCCGCTGGCCAACCTGCTGGAAGTGATGCGCCACCTGATGAGCCACAACGGCCACTTGAAGACGGCGATTCTGCCCTAAAATGCCGCGCGCAGGGACTCCCGCGTTTCTGCCGCCGGCCCAGTTCGTACACGCTCCCGAAGCGCTCGACCGAGCCTGGTCTCAGCTCGATTCGCTTGCCTACACGCGCTGGCTGGCTACGCGCCATTACGAGAACTTCCACGTGGTGAGTTTCCTGTTGCCCAAGCGTCTCCACCAGGATTTCTACAACGTGTACGCGTATTGCCGGTGGGCGGACGACCTGGGCGATGAAATCGGCGACTGCGCGGAGAGCTTGCGGTTGCTGGAATGGTGGCGCGGCGAGCTGGATGGGATGTACCAGGGCCGTGCCGCGCACCCGGTCTTTGTTGCGCTCGAAGAGACCGTCCGTCGCCACCAGATTCCGCGGCAGCCGTTCGCCGACCTGATCCAGGCGTTCGTGCAGGACCAGACCGTGACGCGCTACGCGGGCTGGGACGAGCTGTTCGGTTATTGCCGCTGCTCGGCGAATCCGGTGGGCCGGCTGGTGCTGTACCTGTGCGGCTACTCCGATCCCGAGCGCCAGCGGCTGGCCGACTCGACCTGCACCGCGCTGCAACTCGCCAATTTCTGGCAGGACGTGACTGTCGATCTGCTCAAAGACCGCGTCTACATGCCGCTGGATGTTCTGGAGCGGCACGCCTGCCGGATGGAGGATGTGTACGCGCGGCGCTTCACGCCCGGTTTTCGCGAGGCGATGCGCGAGATGGTGGCCAAGGCGCGCGAGTTGTTCGTCGAGGGTCTTCCGCTCGTCGGCATGGTGGATCGCCGGCTGGCGCTCGATCTCGACCTGTTCAGCCGCGGCGGCCTGCGCGTGCTCGACAAAATCGAGCGGCAGGATTGCGACGTGCTGCGGGCGCGGCCGGCGATCTCGAAGTTCGAGCGCGTCGGCCTGCTGCTAGGTTCGCTGGCGCGGCTGGCCTTGCCGCGGGCGGCGTGATGAACTCGATCGAGCAGTCTTACGACTATTGCCGCCATGTAGCGCGCAGCCGCGCCAAGAATTTCTACTATTCGTTCCTCCTGCTTTCCGCGCAGCAGCGCAAAGCCATGTGCGCGATTTACGCCTTCATGCGCACCTGCGACGATTTGAGCGACGAGCCGGGCGCCAACCGCGCCGCGCTGGACCGCTGGCGCGCCGCCATGGAAGAGGCGCTGGCCGGCCGCTTCAGCGGCCATCCCCTCTGGCCCGCGTTTCATCACACCGTGCGCCGCTTTGGCATCCCGCATGAGTATTTGCGCGAAATGATCGATGGCGTGGTCTCCGACCTGGAGCCGCGCCGCTTCCAGACCTTCGACGAGCTCTACCACTACTGTTACCAGGTGGCTTCGGTGGTGGGCCTCACCGTGATTTACATCTTCGGTTTCGACACGCCCAGCGCGCCGCCACTGGCGGAGAAGTGCGGAATCGCCTTTCAACTCACCAATATTTTGCGCGACATTCGCGAGGATTCGGCTTGCGGCCGCGTCTACCTGCCGCAAGAGGACCTGGCGCGCTTCGGCGTTTCCGAAGCCGACCTGGCCAGCGGCAATCGCACTCCGGCGTTCCTGCGGCTGATGCAATTCGAGACGGACCGCGCCCACGCCTACTACCAGGAATCGCAGCCGCTGCTCGATCTGATCCACCCGCGCAGCCGGCCTTCGCTATGGGCGCTGATCACCATTTATTCCCGCCTGCTCGACCGCATCGAAGCCGGCAACTACGATGTTTTCCGCAAGCGCGTCCGGCTGTCGTCGTTGGAGAAATCCTGGATCATCGTCAAGGCGCTGCTGGGATAGCGGTGCGTGAATCATGGGTATGAATACATGACGGATGCTCAAAGGCAAAATCGCCGCCGATCCGACGGGTGCATGCGATGTCTGGCCTGCGTCATTCTGGTTGCTCTCGCTTGTGAAGCAGCCAGCGGCCAACTCGAGCGCCGAGGCCCCGAGTTCGAAGTCGCCTCGGTTAAACCGTCCCAACCGCCTACTGGAGGGCCGTTCCGGGTCGGGACAAGCGGCGGCCCGGGGAGCAAGGACCCGACACTTTGGGCTTGCGAGAACTTCAGCTTGTCCAATCTTATTACGATGGCCTACGGCATCGCCCACTACCAGCTTTCCGGTCCTGACTGGCTGGGCGCATCGATGTTCGACGTCACTGCCAGAGTGCCTGAGGGTGCCACGCGGGATCAATTCAAATTAATGCTTCAGAATCTGCTGGCCGAGCGCTTCAAATTGACGGTACACCATGAATCGAAGGACCTGCCCGTATATGAGCTGGCGATTGCGAAGGGCGGCCCGAAGTTAAAAGAGTCGGTCGAGGACGTCGCGCCCAAGGACGACACTACTGACGCAGCGCCGTCCCGCCCACCCACGCCCGCGCCCCCCAAACTCGGTAAGGACGGATATCCGGAGCTGGCGCCTGGCCGTGCAGGGATGATAGGGATGGGCGACCGTGCCCGCTGGTACGAGCCCAAGGCAACGATGGAGAGACTGCGTTCGTTCCTGGCAGCGCAACTCGGCAAGCCGATTACGGACGCAACAGGCTTGCAAGGGAAATACGATATCAGCCTGTATTGGTGCTTTGGTGGAGGCACGCGAGCTGCGCCACCGGAAGAATCGGCTTCGCCCGCCGCGCCCGAAATCGAGTCCGAGCCGACGCTTACCGTTGCCGTTCAGGAGCAGCTCGGGCTAAGGCTGATCCCTAAGAAGGGCCCTGTCGACGTTCTCGTGGTCGATCATGCCGAGAAGGTTCCGACCCAAAACTGAGGCGGCGCCGCTGGGACAGGCCCTGTCATACGGCAAGCTAAAGCATGCCCTACCTATGCCGTTTTACAATGGGTGAAGATGCCGCGAATCTCTTTTCTTGTCATTGCCACTGCCGCGCTTTGGGCGCAAACGGCCGCCCAGAAAGGCCCCGATCCGCCGCCGGATGTCGATAAGGCGCTGCGCGCGCGCGTCACCGAATTCTGCGAGCTGCACAAGCAGGGCAAATTCCGCCAGGCCGAGCAGATGGTGGCGGATGACACCAAGGATTATTTTTATAACTCGGGCAAGCCCCGCTATGTGAGTTACGAGCTTCAATCGATCACTTACAACCAGGACTTCACCAAAGCCACGGCGATGGTGATTTGCGAGCACTATCTGCCTGCCATGGGATTCCAGGGTAAGACCGTCAAGATGCTCACTCCTTTCAACTGGAAGATCGAGAACGGGCAGTGGATGTGGTACGTGGACAAAGATACGATGCTGGTGACACCGTTCGGGAAGATGGGTCTGGTCCCCCAAACGGGCCCACCGGCCGCGCCGCCGCCCGCCGGCACACTGCCGCCGCCTCCGATTCCCGCCAGTGTCGACCAGTTCTTCGCCCTGATCAAAGCGGATAAGACCGAACTCAGTCTCAAGCCGGGAGGCACCGATCGAGTCATCATCTCCAATGGCACCCCGGGGCTGATCAACCTGGAAATCTCCCGGCAGATTCCGGGCGTGGAAGCCAAGCTGGACAGCGGCACCGTTCCCGGGGGCGGCAAAGCCGTGCTCACCGTGCAGGCCGGACAGCAGCCGACCACCGGCCTCATCGGACTGCGCATCAGACCCATCGGGCCGCACATCGCCATCAAAGTCTCGGTTGAATGAACAGCGGGCAGGCGCTTTCGCCTGTCAACCCGCCATGTCCGATCCGTCACAAATGGCTGTATTCCAGTGAGTTGCAGTCATTGCTGGCGGCGTTCCGCTCACCCCTGTAATTCCCCCATTCCGATTCGAAACTCGCCGTTCGATGGATAGCTGTTCCTTTTCAATCGGTTATCGGCGCAAGATGACCTCAATCAAGGGTATTTGGGATAGCTTATGAGCACTCAGACTGTCGAACCACATGTGTCTCCGTCTGCCAACCTGGTGCAGATCGGTTCCGTTGAGGACGTAATCCAGCAACGGCTGGCCGAAGAGCGCGCGCGCCTGGAGCGTGAAGCCGGCGTGCCCAAGCAGGAAAATCATCACTTCAAGCGGCCGGTGGAGCGTCCGTTCACCAAACAGGAGCGCGCGTTCACCACGCTGCTGTTTGGAGGGCTGACCTGGAAACACGAAAAACTGGTGCATGGCGCGCTCGAAGGGCTGGGTTACAAGGCCCGGCCGGTGCCCACGCCCAACGTGCGCGCATTCCAGCTTGGCAAGGAGTACGGCAACAATGGCCAGTGCAATCCGACATACTTCACCGTCGGCAACCTGGTGCAATACTTGCAAACCCTCGAAGAGGAGGGGATGAGCAAGCAGGAGATCATCGACAACCACGTGTTCTTCACCGCCGGCGCCTGCGGCCCGTGCCGCTTCGGGATGTATGAAGCCGAATACCGCCTGGCGCTACGCAACGCCGGATTCGATGGGTTCCGCGTCCTGCTGTTCCAGCAGTCCGGCGGTCTGAGCCAGTCCGACGCCGAAGCCGGGCTGGAGATGAACCTGGATTTCTTCCTGGGCATTCTCAACGCGCTGAACTGCGGCGACGTAATGAACGAAGTCGCCTACGCGATTCGGCCGTTCGAAATAGAGGCCGGCGCGACCGACAAGGTGCTCGACGAAGGCATGGAGTTCCTGCACGAAGTCTTCAAGACCAAGCGTCCGTGGCGGCTCAACGGGAACCTGTCCCGCTATCTGGGCGGCTTCTCCGACACCGCGCAGTATGTCGGCAAATTCGCGAAACAGATCAAGGGCGACGATTACCTGCCCGCCCTCCAGCACTGCCGCGACCGGTTCGACACGATCGAGATCGATCGCCTGCGCGTCAAGCCGATCGTCAAAATCACCGGCGAATTCTGGGCGCAGACCACCGAGGGCGACGGCAACTTCAACATGTTCCGCTTCCTGCAGCGCGAGGGCGCGCAAGTGCTGGTGGAGCCGATCGGCACCTGGATCATGTACATGATCCACCAGGTGATTCAGAAATACAAAGACCTGAAGGGGCTGGAGGAAGGCGCCATCATGCCGCCGCTGTGGCGGCTCCCGACCCGCGCGAAAATCGAGATCGGTTTCCGCCAGAAAGTGGCCAAGCTGAAGCTGGCGGAAGCCATTTTCAAAAACGAATACCACAAGATCGTGGAAGCGCTGGGCGGCATCGCACACCACCTTGCCGATCAATACGAGCTGCAACGCATCGGCCATCCGTTCTATAACTCGCGCGCCGGCGGCGGCGAAGGCCACCTGGAAGTCGCCAAGAACATTTACTACTCGAACAAGGACCTGGCCCACATGGTGCTCTCCTTGAAGCCGTTCGGCTGCATGCCGTCGACGCAATCGGATGGCGCGCAATCGGCGGTGGTTTCGAGTTACAAGGAGATGATTTACCTGCCCGTAGAAACCTCGGGCGAAGGCGAGATCAATGCCCACAGCCGCGTGCAGATGGCGCTGGGCGAAGCCAAGAGCAAGGCCAAGAAAGAATTCGCCGAGGCGCTGGAACGAACCGGCCTGACGCTGGAGGCTTGCCGGGCTTGGGTCGACCAGCATCCGGAAACCAAGCGGCCGACCTACCACGTGCCGCACACCAAGGGCGTGGTCGGTCAGGCCGCCAACTTCGTCCATCACATCGCGGAAAGAATGAACTGATCGCTGATTGACCGCTCCCTTCGGTCACGGCTCCGAACGGAACGCGCACCGGACGTGGACGCATCGGAGCCGTGACCGAAGGGACCGGCCGGTGCAGAACGGAATCGCAAATGGACAGACATTTCCTCATCGGCATGGATGTTGGCTCGACCACGGTGAAAGCGGTGGTCATCGATGCCGCCACCGATCAGATTCTGTGGCAGGACTATCAGCGGCACGACACCAAGCAGCCGGAAAAGGTGCTCGAATTCTGCCGGCGTTTTGACGCGGAAATCGATGGCTTCCGCGCCGCCAACTCGCGCATTTTCGTCACTGGATCCGGCGGCAACGGGCTGGGCGGTTACCTGGGCGCCAAGTTCGTGCAGGAGGTCAACGCGGTTTCGCTCGCCGTCGAGCGCCTCTACCCGGAGTGCGGCTCGGTGATCGAACTGGGCGGGCAGGACGCCAAGATCATCATCTTCAAGAAAGACCCGGAGACCGGCCGCAAGAAGAAAATCCCGTCGATGAACGACAAGTGCGCGGGCGGCACCGGCGCGGTCATCGACAAAATCAACGCCAAGCTGCGCATCCCCGCCGAGCAGCTCTGCCAGATGGGCTATCAGGGTATGAAGCTGCATCCGGTGGCCGGCAAGTGCGGCGTGTTCGCCGAGACCGATATCAACGGCTTGCAGAAGATGGGCGTCCCGCCTAATGAGCTGATGGCTTCGCTGTTCGAGGCCATCGTGATGCAGAACCTTTCGGTGCTGACGCGCGGCAACACGCTACAGCCGGTGGTGCTGCTGTTGGGTGGCCCGAACTGTTACATCCAGGGCATGCGCGACTGCTGGAAGCACAACATCCCGAAAATCTGGGAAGAGCGGGGCACCCCCCTGCCGGAAGGCGTGCCGCCGGAGGACCTGGTCAAGACACCGGACAACGCGCAGTACTTCGCCGCCATTGGTTCGGTCGAATTCGGCAAGACGGAAGACGACGAGGTCGGCCAGTACGCCGGATGGGAGAAGCTGGCGTGGTATGTCGACATAGGCCGCGAAGAGGAGAAGTCGAAGCGCGGCGGCACCGGCGGCCTGGCCAAGGATGACGCCGATCTGGAAGCATTCAAGCGCAAGTACCGGCACAAGAAGTTCGTGCCGGCCTCCTTCCAGCCGGGCGAAATGGTGGAAGGCTTCGTCGGCATCGATGGCGGATCGACATCCACCAAGGCCGTGCTGATTTCCAAGGACCACAAGCGCCGCATTCTGGCCAAGACTTACCAGCTTTCCAAAGGCAACCCGATTGAAGACACCATCGAGGTGCTCGAAAAACTCAATCGGCAGATACTCGACCAGGGCGCGGACCTGAAGATTCTCGGCGTCGGCACCACCGGCTACGCCAAGGACATCCTCAAGGACGTGGTGGGCGCGGATGCGGCGCTGGTCGAAACGGTGGCGCACACTGAGGCTGGCCTGCATTTCTACGACGACGTGGACGTGATCTGCGACGTGGGCGGCCAGGATATCAAGATCATCATTCTCAAGCACGGCCGCGTGAAGGATTTCAAACTCAACACGCAGTGTTCGGCCGGCAACGGCTACTTCTTGCAATCCACCGCGCAGGGCTTCAACGTGCCGGTGGAAGAATACGCGGACACGGCTTTCGGCGCCAAGGGATTTCCGTCGTTCGGCTATGGCTGCGCGGTCTTCATGCAGTCCGATATCGTCGATTTCCAGCGCCAGGGATGGAAGCCGGAAGAAATCATGGCCGGCCTGTGCAACGTGCTGCCCAAGAACATCTGGCTCTACGTTTCGCAGATTCCGAATCTTTCCGCCATCGGCCGGCGCTTCCTGTTGCAGGGCGGCACGCAATATAACCTGGCGGCGGTGAAGGCGCAGGTGGATTTCATCGAGTCGCGCTTCAAGGGCAAGGACGTGCAGGCGGACGTGATCGTCCACGAACATTGCGGCGAAGCCGGCGCCATTGGGGCCGCGCTCGAAGCCGGACGGCTGTTCGACAACGGCCGTAAGTCCACGTTCATCGGCCTGGAGGCGGCGCGCGGCATCCAATACAAGACCACGCGCAATGAGAGCAC
>Ga0181520_10007199_pt1 | contig 16531 bp, 7 predicted proteins | sample PEATcosm2014_Bin_29_FD_132451 | JGI IMG/M metagenome (GOLD analysis project Ga0181520, IMG submission 132451) | Peatland microbial communities from MTU Mesocosm Facility, Houghton, MI, USA - PEATcosm2014_Bin02_30_metaG | ecosystem: Environmental > Terrestrial > Soil > Wetlands > Peat | place... | reverse complement strand
GATATGCCTGCGATTGGCGCTACAAAAATTCTTAAAGCGGCAATCATCCAGGAACAACAATTCCCTGATCATTTTTAATGAAGAAAGAAAATCAAGGAGTAAAAATGAAAACATTAAAAAGAATTTTAGTAATATTAGCTGTCATACTTTTAGGTGTTGACAGTGTATTCGCCGGTGGAGGTACCAGAAATGGTACCGGGGGCGCTTCTGAACTTATTATACCGGTCGGGGCTCAGGGAATAGCATTAGGCGGTTCAAATATAGCTACATCAGCCGGCCTGGATGCATTGTACTGGAATCCCGCAGGCTTAGCAGGAATGACAAACGCTGTATCAGCCGACTTTTCAACCATGAGCTATATCGCTGATATTGGGGTTCAATACGGCGCTGTTGGTGTTAACTTCCAGGGCTTCGGTATGGTTGCATTGGATGTAAAGTCATTGAATATAGGTTCCATTCCCGTTACAACTAATGGACAGCCGGACGGCACAGGGCAGACATTTACACCTGAATTTTTGGTTGCAGGTCTAAGTTATGCAAAGCCGTTAACTGACCGTATTTCTATTGGTATAACTTTCCATTATATATCTGAAACTATTGCCCAGGTTAGTGCGAGCGGCTTTGCTGTTAACGCTGGCGTTCAGTATAAAGATATGGGAGATATAAGCGGTTTGGATTTTGGGTTGGCAATTAACAATATAGGCCCTCAAATGACCTTCGGAGGCCCGGGCTTACTGGTAACTGCCTCTCCTACAGGCTCGTTATCTTCACCAACCGACGCCTTTCTTAGATCGCCAAGTTTTTATTCAATCAATGCTGCTGCATTCGATTTACCATCGTCAATTGATGTAGGCTTAGGTTATGACCTTCACATCGATGATATAAATGCAGTACAATTTTCCGGCACGTTCGAGAATAATAACTTTTCAGGCGACTTATATAATATCGGCGCAGAATATGGTTATAACAAGATGTTCTTTGTAAGAGCTGGTTATTCATATTCACCAAAGGATCAGGATGCTGATTATATATATGGATTTACTGCCGGCGCTGGCATTAACTATGACTTGGGCGGCGTTACTGTAAAACTTGACTATGCATACAGAAGTGTAAAATATTTTGATGCTAATCAGGTTTTCGAGATTTCTTTAGGATTCTGATTTAACTCTCAGTTAATAATAAACTGATTGTTGGATCGTTGGATTATAATCCGTCCCGGTAAAAACGGGACGGATTTTTTTATCCCGTGTTCCTAACTCCTGCTGCAATTCCATTAACTGTAGAACGAAGCAGCATAAGTAGCGATTCTTTTTTTGATTTAGAGACACTTCGTTTCCTAAACTGTTTTATAAATTTTACTTGTATAAAACTTATAGGATCAATGTAAGGATTTCGGAGCAAGAGAGACCGCTGGAGGGACTTATCATGATCTAATAAATTTTGTTCCCCCGTAATAGATAGAACTGTTCGGCAGGAAAGTTCATATTCGTAGTCAATCATATCAAAAATCTTTTTGCCTTTTTTTATGTCTTTGCATAACGAAAGATATTCGCGTCCTATTATCATATCTGTCTTCATCAATACCATCTCAATATTTGAAACAAGAACCTGGAAAAATTCCCACTCTCTATACATTTTTGTAAAATCTGCAAGGGTCGCTGTTTTGTTCTGAATACATTGGCTAATTGCTGAACCGAATCCATACCACCCCGATATTGTCTGCCTGTTTTGCGTCCATGCGAAAACCCACGGTATGGCCCTTAAATTACGCAGCTCCTTGCTTTTGTTTCTTGAAGAGGGGCGTGAACCGATTTCAATATGTTCTATTATATCTATAGGCGTAATACTCCTGAAATAATCAAAAAAATCATGATGATTTATAAGTTCTTTATAAACCAATAAGGCATTTGAAGAAATTGTTTCAAATAGGCTGCTGTAAATATCAAACTTATCTCTTGTTTTATTAAATTTTGATCCGGCGGTTGTGCTTAAAACTGCTGAAGCCATAAGTTCAAGGTTTTTTACAGCTATTTCCGGTATTAAATATTTAGATGATATCATTTCTCCTTGTTCGGTTATTTTTATTTTACCTTCAATTGTGCCTTCAGGCTGGGCAAGAATTGATTTATTAACCGGTCCGCCGCCCCTTGATATACTTCCTCCTCGTCCGTGAAATAATATTAATTCTATTCCCCTGCTCTCGCAAATTTTCTTCAAATATTTTTGAGCTTTGTACAATTCATAGTTAGAAGTAACTATCCCCCCGTCTTTATTGCTGTCGGAATATCCGAGCATTATCTTTTGAACATTCCCTCGTAATAGTATATGCTGGGAGTAAGCCGGGTTTTCGAAAAGTTCCTGCATTACAAAGTGCGCTTTTCTAAGATCATCGATTGTCTCAAACAGGGGAAGTATATCGAAATGTGAGTAAAATATTTTCTTGTCGGCGGTATTAATTAATCCGGCTTCCTTTGCTATTAATAATGCAGTGAGTACGTCACTGACGGAAGAACAGTTGCTGATTATATAATCATCACAGGTATTGAACGCAATATTGTCTTTACCCCACTTAATAACGGCAAATTCATTTATTATCTGCATCGTCTCGGAACTCAAACCACTGAATTTATTTCTTAAGGGCCGTGAGTTTAAAATTTCAGTAGTTAGTATTTTTATTTTATCCGGTTCATTTAAAGAATTAAAATCTTTTTGTAATTCCGCATAACGCAGTATTTCGCTTATAGCTGAAGCTAATAATGATGAATTCTGGCGGATATCCATTGCAGCAAATCTAAAACCGAAAGTTTTTACTTTATATATAATTGGAAGAAGATTGGTGTCTGCAATAACTTTACCTTTATTTTCGGCTAAACTCCGGTACATTAAGTATAAATCATCCAAAAATTCTAATGAATTTTTGTATCCGGCACCGGATTGAAATAATGAGTTACCCGGGAATTGTTTTGTTCCCTCAAGTTTGCGTCCTATAAGCATAAGCTTTGCCCGGTAAACTTCAGACGGATCACGGGGTATTTTATCTTCAGTATTTGCACCCAGGATCATCCTGTCTTCAACGATAGACTTGTTTAATTCTTTGCTCACGGGGATAACATTAAGTGATGAACTTAGTGAGGTGTGCAATTGTTCCAAATCTCGTTGGTACAAACCTATTATTTGCCTTTTGTTATTTAGTAAAGTATTTTTTGTAATATCAACGGTAACGAAAGGATGCCCGTCTCTGTCTCCACCTACCCACGAACCAAACTTGAATAATGACGGAGATGCATAATTTATGTCGTAAATAGACCTGAGTTTTTTGTTTAACGATTGATAAAAATCCGGTATTAAGTCATACAAAACTTCTTTAAAAAAGAATAACCCGTGCTGTATTTCATCTTTTACTGTTACTTTGCGAAAGCGAACCTCGTTTGATTGCCATAATAGTGTTATCTCCGTTTGAAGCTTAAGCTTTATTTCATCTATTTCGTCTCTGGTATTAATATTTAAATCTCTTGCTAGTAATAGGCGGCTGATTTTTAATATCTTTCTTAAAATAGTCTGCCGGGTCGCTTCAGTTGGGTGTGCAGTAAAAACAGGAATAATTTCCAATTGATTAAGAATTTTCTTTAAGTTTTCTCTGCTGATTTTATTTGATTTTAATTGCATCAGCACATTTGTAAGTGAACCTGTTTCAGGAGGCTTGTTTTGGATAGTGTTATTTCTTTGAATTCTGATCCTATGAACTTCATCAGCAGCATTTACGAGTATAAAGTAAATTGAAAAAGCTTTTACTATTTTAATTGCTTTTTCTACGCTAAGTGAATTGATTACAATTATAATCTCCTCTCTAATTAATCTGCCGCCGCTGTTCTGGGGTTCGCTTCGTAATTGTTTTGTTAGGGCGCGAAGTTTTTCTACGGTTTCATATACACCCTGCCCGGCTTGTTCCTTTAAAACATTGCCTAATATAATTCCCAATTCCTTAATATCTTTTTTTAGAGGGGCATCCTCAGTGGAATCTACAAGATGATTTAAAGACCTTTTACTCATGGGTTTTTTTTCTATTTTTACTTGTTATAATACAAATATATTATTTAAGCAGCCCATGACTTAAGTCATGGGCTGCCAGGTAAAAACTTATATCTGGTAACCGTTTCAACGGTTTTTCTGATAAAATAAAAAATAAGCTGTCAACTTGAGATCATTAAAATAAAATGCAGAACTAAAATTAACAATAATAAATCTGTAGAATTCTAATATTATAAGAACAGAAATTCTTATTACAATTTTTAGAGGCTGAAAGTATGAAACATTTCTTCTGGGTTATCAATTTTATTATTTTAGCGTCTTTTTTCTTTTTAGGGTGCAGTTCTGAACCGGTAACAAAGAATATAATCCCGGAGAAATTCAATCCCAGTATTGCTCAAAAAGTAAATGAGTTTCGAATTGATTTTGCATACCGTAAATTTAAATTTAATGTCCCATACGGATCTCAAATCGATTCTATTGAAACCGATACAATTAAAAAATCCATTATTATAGACTTTAATGTGAATTTTAGTTACCAGCCGTTTCGAAAACAAAATGTTGAAATGTTATATTCCGGGGTAAAAAGTGTTTTTGGTGATAAATTTGCAGATTATTCGTATACCATCAATACTTTAAAACGCCCTGTTGAAGATTTAATTCCTAATTATTATAGAAATGACCCGTCAAAATATGATAGTATGCGGTTGCCGGTAAGTGTTAATGTAAGGCCCCTGCCGGTTGTTCAAAATATTAGCAGGGCATATCTGCCTTCTAATGGCTTGCTTGGTAAAAATATCGTATTGTGGCCAAGTCACGGATGGTATTATAATAACAAAGTTGACCGATGGGAATGGCAGCGCCCAAGGCTTTTCCAATCAGTTGAAGATATACTGCCGTTATCGTTTGTAGTCCCTTATTTAATACCTATGCTGGAAAATGCCGGAGCGCTTGTTTTTGACCCCCGCGAACGGGATATCCAAAAAAACTCAATTGTTATTGACAATGATTCACCATCGGATATAAAATTAAAGTATTTCATTGAAAAAAGTTCTGATAAGAGTAATAAATGGAGGGGAGGAGTAACAGGATTTGCTGTCGGTAACCCCCCTTATTCTTCGGGATATAACCCTTTTACAAAAGGAACAAGCAGGATAATTTTATCGGATACTAACGAATCTGCTTCAACAATCTGGATGCCCAATATTCCGGCTGAAGGTAATTATGCCGTTTATATATCATATTCGGCATCAGATAATAATGCCGATGATGCAGAATATACGGTTTTTCACGAAGGTATAGAAACAAACTTCAGAGTAAATCAACAGGTTGGGGGCAGCACATGGATTTATCTGGGAGAATTTAGCTTTGATAAGGGCTATAATCCCGGAAAAGACAAGGTCGTTTTATCTAATAAAAGTTCGGAAAAAGGAAAAATAATCTCCGCTGATGCGGTTCGGTTCGGGGGTGGTGAAGGAATTATTGAAAGGGGGGGAAGTACTAGTAACCGGCCGAAAATTTTTGAAGCTGCACGGTATTATTTGCAGTATGCAGGTATGCCGGATACCTTGGTTTATAATTTAGACCATGATACTAGTGATTATACCGATGATTATAAATCCCGTGCAGAATATGTTAATTATCTTTATGGTAGGCCTTTTGGCCCTAATAAGGATAGGGATGCAAAGGGACTTGGTATCCCAATTGATCTTTCCCTTGCTTTTCACACTGATGCTGGAATAGTGCATGGTGATACTTCAGTCGGTACACTTGCAATTTATAGCATTCCCGATGAAAAAAAGAAAGACGAATTTCCCGGTGGTACGTCGAGATTTGTTAACAGGGATTTTGCAGATATAATTCAAACTCAAATTGTTAGCGATATCCGTGCAAAATATGATTCAACATGGACAAGAAGACCGCTTGAGAATTCAGACTATAGCGAAGTAGTCCGTTCAAATGTCCCTTCGGTTTTGATCGAACTATTGTCCCATCAGAATTTCAATGATATGAAACTTGCTCTTGATCCGGGTTTTCGTTTCGATGTTTCAAGAGCAATCTATAAAGGGATTTTACGATTCTTGTCGGCACAGTATAAAACATCATATATTGTACAACCTCTTCCGGTTAAAAATTTCAGCTCCTCGTTTGACAAGAATGGCAATGTTAACCTTAAATGGAAACCAACGGATGACGCACTTGAACCAACCGCTATACCTGAAAAATATATTATTTATACCCGGATTAACAACGGCAGTTTTGATAATGGAAAAATTGTAAATGATCCGGATGCCATTATGACTAATATTTTACCCGGAATTATTTATAGTTATAAAGTTACTGCCGTTAATAAAGGCGGGGAAAGTTTTCCTTCGGAGATACTTTCAGTATGTAGAATGGATAATAATAAGCAGCAGGTATTAATAATAAATGGATTTTATAGAGTTTCCGGGCCGGCAATTATAGAAGATTCTAAATATAATGGTTTTTTCAACACTGTCGACCCCGGAATTCCGGATAAATATGATTTAAGCTTTACTGGGAATCAATATGATTTTGACTCTACGCATCAATTTATTTCTAATGATAACCCCGGATGGGGAGCAAGTTATTCCGACAATGAAGCAAAAATAGTTGCAGGTAATACTTTTGATTATCCGTATGTTCACGGCGTATCAATAAAGGAATCGGGATATTCTTTTGTTTCTGATGGAGCTGGGGCAGTTGAAGATAGTTCTGTTGACCTCTCGAATTATAAATTTGTTGATTTAATCTTGGGTGAACAGAAATTTACAAATATTCAAAAAGAAAAAATTGATGACACAGAACTGGCAAATTATAAGACTTATCCAAAAAAACTTCAAAAAATAATTGATAATTACACTCAAACCGGGGGAAATTTGTTTATTTCCGGTTCTTATGTCGCAAGTGATTTATTTAATAATAATAAAAAAGATAGTTCGGATGTAAATTTCGCAACAACAGTTCTTAAATATAATTTGGATGCGGATCATGCTTCAAAAAACGGTGAAGTATATTCTGTAAATTCTGATTTTATTAATGGATTTAATCATATCTCTTATAATACGGATTTTAATGATTCTATTTATACAGTGCAGGCTTCTGATGCAATAAATAGTACCGGCGGCAGTAGAGTAATACTTCGTTACAATGAGAATGGATTTCCGGCAGCTATTGCATATAAGGCAAAATATGGAGTTGTAGTTTTTGGATTTCCTTTTGAAACAATAATAAAGGAGACCGTTAGAAATGAAATGATGAAGGAAGTAATCAATTATCTTCTTAAATGAAAAAGTACTAATTTCTAAGACACTATTTATTGTTGTTGATAATTAGATTATTTTTTGCTAAACTTGTACAATAAATGGAATTACAATAAATTTTTACTTAGAACTTTTTTATAAATTACTAAGTCCTAAAATTCCGCAATAATGAAGGGGGCTGAATCATGAATTTAACTTACAGGGTTCTATTTATTGCACTTCTTTTCTCTCAAATTATACTCAATGCTACAAATCAAATAACTATTCAGAACCCGGGTGTTTGGGGTACCAAACCCGGATATATTGATAAGGCAACTTTAGTAATTGAGCCAATGGGTGGATATGTTCAGCAATCTCTGTATCTAACCTATTCAGATCATAATCAATTTCCTTCCGGTACTCAATTGGAAATTGAACACAGTTTTGAACTCCCTCCGGGTTCGGTTATTACCGATTTATGGCTGTGGATTGGCGATAGTGTTATGGATGCGGTAATGATGAATACATGGAAAGCCAGATCAATTTACGATAGTATTGTGGTTATTAAGCATGATCCGGCTTTATTAACTGTGAACGCAAATCAGTATGATTTGCAAATTTATCCGCTAACTCCGGGAAGTACCCGCAGGGTAAAAATAACATTTATTACCCCTACTACATGGTTTGGGAATACAGCCTCGGCAGTCACAGCGTTTAATATGCTTAATTCAAATAATGCATCTGTAAAACCATTGCAAGTCTTTTTTAAAGTTACAAGTGATGTTTGGGGAGTACCTTCTCTAATTGAGGTACCGCAGGCAAATTTTCAGAACTTCGTTGATACATTAGGATATATTTATAAATATTATCAAATTAATGATATAAGCAGTCTGCCGAGTTTGACACTGTCATATCAAACTTATTTTACAAACGGATATTTTTTTAGCGGCTACAAAAAACCGAATGATTATACTTATTTCCAGTTGGGAGTATCTCCGGGAAAGCTTTTTAATTTAGTTAATGATACTACTTCACGTAAATGTTTAGTTGGTATTGATCTTAGCGGAGGGCATGACAAAAATCTTGCGACACTGATTCCGAATCTGAAAGGAGCGTTGAAATCAGCTTTAAAATCAAATGACTATTTTAATATTATAGTTACCGGAATTGGTCAGATTAAAAAACTTTCCCCTAATTGGGTTCATGCCGCCCCGGATTCCATAAACGCAATACTAAATCTTTTTTCCAATAGTTCATTTGCAGACTCTGTTAACAGCTCAACTCTTCCAACAATTGTTTACTGCGATGGAGATGCTGCAAACGGCTGGCAGTTCCCCGGCATTAATGCCTATGCATTAGTCCAGACTTATCCCGATATTCAAACAGCATCACAATATTTTTCACAAGCAAATGTTGTTGCTACTTACCAGGAGGGCTATGATAACCTGATGAATACTACTACCTTTAATGCAATCCTTCCTTCTCTGGATTCCTTATTTGCACGGGGCGGGCGTGTTTTATGTTATTACGACTTTAATCGTAATGGGAGGGAATTATTAGCATCTCATTATATAAACGGCTTGTCAACCTTGGCTGTTGAGCACGATGAGGTAGAATTATACCGGAATATAAATGGTAATATTGGAAGTTATTTCCCCGAAACCTTAGAACATGATGCATCTTACTTTTTAACTTATGCAGATACTTCTGTGAAAGTTGAATTGATGGACCAAAACGGAAGAGCTGCTGTAATTTCTAAGAAAATTAAAAATGGCCTGTTAGTTGTATCTGGAATCTGGGAACTAGCTGATGACGGGGGAATGAAAGAAACACTTGATATCCCTCTGCTTGGATTAAATACTGCATCAAACTATTTTCAATTAGTCCAATTACTTAATGATATTAGAACCGAATATAATGCCGGAAAATTTGATAGGGTGCTGATTTTTAGTAACTCGGATTCATTAATTCAAAAATACGATGCCATTTCATCCATAAGTTCTTATTTATCAGGTTTTTCTAATGGAAAGCCTGTATTTAATAGTATTAATTTATTGAATGGCAGCGATTTTACTCCGGCTTCTTTAACAGATGGAGGAACAACATATTTTGGCAGCGGGTACTTTACTAATGTATTATCAGATTCTACTAATGGAATGCATTTTGAAACCGGCACTTCTAACTGGAATTATATTGATACTTCATTATCGCCTTATTCACCGCCTTTAAGTGAAAACTTCACAATCATTGCCGGAGATTCTGTTCACAGCACATTGATGAATATTAGGGAAATAAATCCCGTTGCAAATGACCCGGCCAAACCAAAATTTTATATTGGTTCTACTACGGCAACTGACAGCTTAATATTAAATGTTTCGTCTGAATTTATAAATCTGCCGGGCACCAGGAATGCCCATCTTAATCTGAGTATCAGCCATGATACTTCAGCAGACGAAAGTGTTATCCCGTCGATGCTGGGTAATGAAAAACTTAAAGACTTATTTGCTAATGCAAGTTACGATACTTCCCAAATTGTAAGCTTGGCCCTGCAGTACAGGCTGTTGTGCAATTATACTGCGTTGCTCGCTTTGATGCCTAATGATACTCTTCACTTTATACTAAATCCCAATGATGAAGGAAGTTATATTTCAACCGGTGTAAAAAACAACGATGAAAAATCTGATTCTCTTAGCTTGGATATTTATCCAAATCCCTTTAACAGTTCAACTATAATTTTAGTAACTACCGCTTCGCCGTCCGAGGTTAGTTTGGTTATTTATAATATTTTAGGTCAGAAAATAAGAGAATTTAATATGCCGGGATTAGTTAATGGGAGGGAAACATTTTTTTGGGACGGTAAAAATGATTTTAATAGGAGTGTTGGTACAGGAGTTTATTTCGCTAGAGCTGTAATAAAGGTAAGCTCCACTAATAAAATGATTGTTAAAATAAAAAAAATGATCATGCTGAAATAGCGGCAACTATCGCCTATGTAACGATTAATTATGAGAAAATACTGAAGGTAAATATTAAACATAGAATAGTTTATATTTATAATTGGAGTATTGATGAAATCAAAGTATAATAAATTTCTCTTATTTATACCTGTTTCAGCAATTTCTTTTATCCTGGGCGCAGTATTTGTCGGTACTTATGAAAATGCTCCGGTTACAAAAGAAGTGATTAGAACAGCAGAAAAAATGATCGGCTTAAAATTTACGGAAGTTCAACAGGATACAATGCTGGATTTACTTAATGATCATTTAAGGAATTATGAAAGTATAAGGGACATAAACCTTCCAAATAGTATACCTCCTGCGGTTCTATTTAACCCAATTCCCGAAGGATTCAATGCTCCGGTAGGTAAATCCGCAATTGTGTTAAGCGATTATTCAAAAACTAAATTACCTGATGATAAAAATGATCTGGCCTTTTACTCCGTAGGCCAGCTTGGGTTTTTACTTAAAACTAGGCAGATTAAATCGGTAGAGTTAACAAGTCTGTTTTTGAATAGGCTAAAAAAATTTGGACCGGGCTTACATTGTATAATTACTTTAACAGAAGATCTGGCCATGGAAGAAGCTAAAAATGCTGATAAAGAAATTGCTGCGGGTAAATACCGCGGACTACTGCATGGTATTCCTTTCGGTGTTAAAGATTTATTCGATACAAAATTCTATAAGACCACGTGGGGTGCTGCACCTTATCAGGATCAAATCTTTGATGAAGATGCAACTATTATTAAGAAATTAAGAGATGCAGGTGCTGTCCTAATCGCAAAGCTTTCTATGGGTGAATTGGCTATGGATGACGTCTGGTTTGGCGGACTTACTAGAAACCCTTGGGATACAACACAGGGTTCAAGTGGTTCATCGGCAGGCTCTGCTGCTGCTGTATCTGCCGGTCTTGTCCCCTTTGCTATAGGTACTGAAACATGGGGGTCAATTGTTTCGCCGTCTACAAGGTGCGGTGATACAGGCTTAAGGCCATCCTATGGTCGTGTAAGCCGGCACGGAGCAATGGCATTAAGCTGGTCAATGGACAAAATTGGCCCGATTTGCCGAAATGTGGAAGATTGTGCAATTGTTTTTAATTATATATATGGACCTGATGGATTTGACCAAACTCTTTATAATTATCCTTTTAATTATTCGCCTAAAATAAATCTGAAGGGAATGAGAATTGGCTTCCTCGAGGATGATTTTAATAGTACATATCCGTTTAAAACTAACGATTCATTAACTATTGCAGAAATGAAAATGCTTGGCGCTGTCCTTGTTCCGATAAAACTTCCGGATATCCCGGTAAATGACATTGCTTTGATACTTGATTCTGAGGCAGGCGCTTCTTTTGATGAGCTGACAAGGAGTGGAAAGGATGCTTTGCTTGCAAGGCAGGGTAAAGATAATTGGCCCAATATCTTTCGTTCATCGAGATTTATTCCCGCCGTTGAATATCTTAATGCAAATCGCATACGTTATTTGCTCATCCAGGAAATGGAAAAACTATTTAACCAGAATATGATCGATATTTATCTGGCGCCATCCGATGAAGGCGATAATTCATTAACTACCAATCTGACAGGTCATCCGCTGGTTGTTGTTCCCAACGGTACCACAGATGGAATACATCCTTCTAGTATTACATTTGTTGGTCGGCTGTTTGATGAAGGATATATTCTTGCAGTTGCTAAAGCTTATCAGGATGCAACCGGATATCATTTAAAACATCCTTCGATGTTTAAATGACTTATGTAACTATAATTTTAATATTATTATTGAATAATAAATGTATTAATTCCAATTCTAAAATTGTTTTCACCTCTATAATTTAATCGCCAGGCAAAATCAAATTGAATTGGGAACAATACCTGTCCTATGCTGAATCCCATTTCATAAAACGGATGTGTAAATTCCTGCAATGGGTAAGGTGATATAGCTTTTGATTTTTCATCGGCATCAGAGTAGGCTATATTTAGAAATCCGGTAAGTTGAAATTCCCATTTTATTAAATTCGTTAAATTAACAAGCCTGAACAGGTCATCGCCGATATAATCTTCTATATTTAATGTAAAAACACGGCTGCCGAGAATTTCATTAAGGTTTAAAGTCCTGAATGAATAATCCTGGCCTGTTGAGCTTATATTACCGGGAACTGAATATAACATTTGATAAGGTAAAGTCCCGTTTGTGACCATTCCGAAAATTTTAAAATTAAGTTGCTCTGATTTTATAGTATTAATCATTCCGTCAAGTTTCATTTTATATATGGTGAAGTCGTTCTCACTATTTAAAAATGTCTTATCGGCATATTGTATCTCTGCGCCGAAAGTAGCATAACTTTTATCTTCTGAAATTCTTCTTCTGGTAAATCCATCTTCAATGTAATCTCTAAAATCAAAATTGAATCCGGCCGTTAATGCATTTATTTTGGTATCATAAATGGCAGGATTGTCGGAGAACTGTTTATTCCTTTCAAAAAATGAAAAATCAGAATTTTTAACTGCACTATTATCTGTATGATTTAAAAAACCGGCATTTAAACTAAGAACAGGGAATACTTCACCGGATGCTGCCAAACCAAAACCTTTTGTATAATAATAATTTCTAAAATCATATTTTGTAAATAGTGCTAGTATAGTCGAAATAAAATCATTATAGTCGTTCGAATTGCCGAATAGTTCGGTTATCTTGTTATAAGCATTCGCAGATATTTTATAAGTACGGTAATCTCCTAACAGGTAAGACGCATCAAAGTCTGCCTTGTACTTTTTATCGGCGAATCCATACGAAGATAGAAAAAATGAATTTAATCTTTGATCCGCTGCATCATCAAGAAAAAGCCCAAAATCCAATGCATTTCCTTCAACCCGGTTAAAATGATACATACTTAAAGGTGCGCTGATCGAAAAATTGTCGAACAGCATAAGCTTTGAGGAAAGAGGAGAAAGTTTATTCCAGAAAGTACGCGGAACGTTGTTTAGGCTGTCAATTCTTTTATATGCAGTTTGTTCCTCTGTAGTGTTGGGAATTGTAGTCACACTTTTCCAATAAGCCGTGTCTTTATTGTCGGCATGAGGCAGAACGGTTATTAATGCTTTACTGAATAAGCTGTCGTTAATAACAGAATTTATTTTATAATCATAAAGAATAGTATTCAGTTCAAAACCAAGTTTAGCCAGGTTGAGAACATTCAACATTCCAAATAAACGGTAGTCAACAGGCATATATATCGAATCTTTAATCATTGAAAACTGCTGAAAAACCAGTAGAGTATCAAACAAGCCTCCTGTATTTGCAGCACGGTTTATATTCAATTCTACTTTAATTAAATCAAATGTGCTGTCGGTTATAAAAATATTCCCCGTAAAACCCGGATCATTCGGATTTTTGGGAGAAATAAATATTTGATACACAACTTTATGATCAATAGCTAATGTATTACGGATGTAGTAATCATAATATTCTAATGCATTATTAGCCAGGGGGCCTGGTATTTCCTTATCTAAAAGATTGATTTGATCGTCATAAAAATTTTTAACTATTTTTCCGCCGGCAAGAGTATTTACCGAGGGTGGAAAATTGGAACTTTGTTTCCTGGCAATAATCTCTTCTTTATAAAAGTCAGGTATTTTAAAAAATCCCTTACTTTCACTTTCAAGTATTGCTGATATTTTTAATGCTGAACTGTCTTTCTTGAAATTTAAGTTTAAGCTGTTATCTTTTGCACTTATATCTTTTTGAGTCCTTATGATTCCTTTTGTGTATGCTTCAAACTCAAAACTAAACAATTTACTAGTTCGTATTTTTTTTCTCTCAATTGCATTCTTAATAATCCGAAGAGCCGGGTTTTCACCGGGGTTAACCGTAATTTCGGGTAAATTAATATTAGTTTGTTCTAAAGAAAAATTTATATTAAATAGGCTTTTATTAAGATCAATTGATATAGTGTCGGAATTAAATCCTATACAGGAAGCAATTAAAGAATAAGATCCGCTATTAAGTTTTATTTCAAATTCCCCGTTTTTATTTGCAGCCGTTCCCGATGTTTGATTCATTACTCTTATATTTGCATAACTGATTGGGCTGTTGCTGGATTTGTCAATTACTTTTCCTCTCACAAAAAATTGCTGGGAGAAAGATTGAATGCTGCAAATGCTGATAATAAGTAATAAATAAATGTTGAACTTCATATGGCCCTTTTGTTATTATTAACTGAAGTTACGCAAATGATATTTAAAGTAGCCCCGGCATTTATACCGGGGACTTGAAATTACAAATCAGTGTCGGCTTAGCCAAAATGATTTGATAATTGGGTATAAAACCAATAATGACCGGGTCTCTAATATTTCACTAAATTCAAATATTGATAGTGTTGCCAAAAACTTGGCGTTATTCAATAAAATATTTAATATTTGAGTAACTTGAGTTAGTTTTTATTCAGTAGCTTCTTTTAATATTAAAAAGCAATAATATCCCAATTATTATGCCAATTTTTTAATTATATTAAATTATTTATTAAACTTTTATAAAAATAAATTGAATACTTTGGAATACAAATAATGTTGGAAAATAGACAATCAAATATTTTGAAATATGGATTTGTGAAATGTAATCCTCAATCCATAATACTTTATAATTAATATAATATTAATCACTTTCATAATAAATATAAACAGTCTTCGGTGCGAAGGATTTAGTAGCCCCGGGTTTTACAGCCTGTGTGAAAATTAGAACTATATATCATAAATATTCATAATTTTATTTTCCTATTTTTCCAATAGCTAAGGGTAAACCGTTAAGACGGTTCGAAATTTTTAAGTGCTGCATCATTAACACCGCGATTAATCGCGATGTTAATGATATTAAAAAACTTGTTTTTAACTGTTTTACCTGTCCGCCTCTGGAGGAACAGTTTACCACCCGCTTTATAAGAATACACACAATATACTTTTAGTATATTTATTCATGCAAATATAATTTTCAAACAGCCTTTTTAACCCGGGGATCGATAGATACAAACAAATTCCAGGACTTTAGTCCATTAATTATCTCATTTTAACGAAATCCAAAGAATATTTTAGCTATTTCTTACATGGTTTATTAAATTTCAACAGAGATTTCAAAAGTCATGACAATTTGCAACAACCTGCTCTGAAGGAACGGTTTTTTTGATATAATAAAAATTTGTGACCAACTTGAGTTAATAAAGCATTCCATTTAATTAAACCGGTATTATTATTAAATTTAAATAATGGGGAAATAAATTTATAAAAGTATGTTGATAACAAAATTATTCTCACTGATAATTATTATATATTGTTTTGGTTATACATTAAGCTTTGATTCAAACAAAACTTTTCAATCAGTAAATCACGTTGAAAAAAATTTAGGTAAAGGATCCAATAATGATATTCGCAGAACAGGGAATTTAATTTCATTAGGAGCTAAAGATATCTGGAATAATTATATAAATGCTCTCGGCGGCCCGGTTAGTATAAAGAATTTGAACGATAAAACTGTTATTATGGAAAGCAAGATAAATGGACAAAAAATTGTTGTAGAGACCTATCAAAAGGCGCCCGACAAGATGAAGCAGATACTAACAACTTCTTCAATCTTACAATACATTTATTTTGATGGTGTTAAAGGCGTTATAATGATTAGCGGAAAGGAAATAAATATTGCCGGTAGTGAATTGGAGAAATTGAAATACGACTCAATGATTAATTTTGTAATTAATATAGATTCTCTTGGAATTAAATTAATTTCGGATGGAATTGAAAAAGTTAATAATATTGATTGTTATAAAATCAAAGTTATCTTTCCATCAGGATCCGGGATCATTCAGTATTTTGATGTAAATTCATTTTTAAAAATTAAACAAATTGAAAATGTTACTGTAACTCATACTGTTTTTGTACAGGAAACCTATTTTAGTGATTACCGTGAAGTTAATGGAATAAAATATCCGTTTATGATCAAAGAAATATTAGGATCACAAATTATGGATTTATCCGTTACATCAATTAAAGTTAATACGGGTTTGTCGGATGTTTTTTTTAGTATTAAATAATTGAGTTACTGAAGTTACGCAAATGATATTTAAAGTAGCCCCGGCATTTAGAGCCTGTCCCGATTCGATCGCATAGGCGTCAACTTAAAAAAAAAGTTGCTGTTTGTTCCAAGAATAGTAAATTATTGTATTGCAAGCAATAAGGACTATTCAATGAAGCCAAACAG
>Ga0181520_10007198_pt1 | contig 16532 bp, 9 predicted proteins | sample PEATcosm2014_Bin_29_FD_132451 | JGI IMG/M metagenome (GOLD analysis project Ga0181520, IMG submission 132451) | Peatland microbial communities from MTU Mesocosm Facility, Houghton, MI, USA - PEATcosm2014_Bin02_30_metaG | ecosystem: Environmental > Terrestrial > Soil > Wetlands > Peat | place... | reverse complement strand
CTATAACGGCATTGAATGTTCCCGGGTAGAGTGCCAGTCCCTTTCGGATCTCGATCTGCATAGCACCGGATCCCTGCTGCACTGAGGAGGATAAGGATCCGGCCATGAGGGGGGTGAAAGTGAAGGGACGGTGGAGGGTGACGCAATAGTCCGATTCTTTATAGCATCACTTTTAGACCGATGGTCTAATTCTCTATTCTCAAATTTTATTAGAATTAATAAGGTTCATACCTTTAGAACCAATTTCAAATAATCAAGAGCCGGGTGGCACATCCATATTAGAATCTTCATTCTTTAACGTGTGATCATCCTTCCACCAGAATTTAAACTTACTATGCCAATCGGACATGATACTTTTTTTCAGCGATTTTATATCATTGGGATTATTGTAATATTCTTCTAAATGTTTGGGTGTAATCTCAGTCAAACCCCGGTAAAGATAACGATAAATAAGCCGCTTAGAAACGATTTTTATACACAACATGGAGAAAATAATGGCAAAGTTGCTATAGTTCGATAATGATTTATTCCAAATTGCCATTGCAATTAAATTATTTTTACTATTGCGATGCTGTCTTTTTGAGCGATAAACATCTAATGGGTTAAAAGATAATCTGGCATTTACCATGTGAAATAACTCGGTGTCCGTAATAAGGATCTTTCTATAACACCAAACAAAACCTATTATAACAATTATTGGCAAAATAACCCAATAATCTATCGTATTTTGTATACTCTCAAAGACTGGTATAAGATTAAAACCTAAAACAATTAAAATTATTATAAATATTACAAAAAGCCATTCGAGAAATCTTGAAAGCAATTCTTTGATAAAAATAGTTCCATCCACAACATAATTTAAATAATGCATGACAAACGCACGCGGATCAACTTTTAGTGATTCCTGTCTAAAAGCGGTGATACGTTCTTCCCATTTCTTTTTACCTAAAGATACATTTTTTCTCAATTTGGGATTTTGATACATTTCTTTCACATGGGCTTTGTAAATTTTAAGTAAATCCTCTCGAATTTCATAATGTTTTATTAAGGAAACAAAAGGTTGAACAAAGAAACGTTTAATTCTAAAAGAATATTTCGAAATTTTTGGTTTGAGTTTACGATTTTCTCGTTTGGTTTTTGTTTGGACATGAGGGGTACTAGAATGAGATTTCGTCTTTTTTTGTAATTTCCTAGTTTTCAATTTTTTCATTCTCATCTACTATCCAATTTGGATTGTATACCTAATCTGTGAACCTTATTTCCTCATCTTTGAACGCTATATCGTGCCCGCGACCGTTTTATTTTTTCTTCAAACTTATTTTTTGGTTTGGCAAAATTTCGAGTACATTAAATTTAATCATCTCGTCAATCACGTGGGGAATTCTTTCAACTATTTTTTTTGTCGCCTTCAATCCCAAACACCGTGCGACCGGGCCAGCGATGTCATCCTTCGATGTCGCAAATTGGTTGTTAAGAACGAAGAATATCGCCAACCCGATTTCTGGATCGCAAATTCGATCAATATCAGGTTTTTGATTAGGCAATCTTCGACGCAGATAATTATCCGGTGTTTCGGGTCTCCAAAGAAAGTCACCAATTTTCTTTACCGCATTCCTGTCGATTGCATACCCAATAGCGGAATAGAGGTGCCCTCTCATTTTTGGTCCCATTCTTCGTATGCCACTGAGTGCTTGTATCCTGTCTATAACATCATCGACATGAACGGGACTTTCGATATTGACAATTTCAACAATCGCATCGGCAATGTAGTAGAGATTTACTGAGGTTACGTCTTCAGGAACTCCTCTGGACAATTGGGTACATTGACGATATACTGGGATATCAGATTCAATACCGATGTCCGTGTGATTTTGATTAGTCGTTTCTAATTGCTCATGCTCTTCAGGGGGGATTTCCTTGAAAACCTCTATTTTTGGAGGATTACGTTCAGATTGATTTACTTGATTTAGTTTAACGTTTTCAATGGCTTCAAGTAACGATTTTTTTGCAAATTCTGGAGAACGGTACCAATCCGTTGACCAGACGCGATATATTTGCCAACCGAGACCTTCGAGAATCTGTTGACGGAGGCGGTCGCGGTCCCTGGCAACTTTTGAAGAATGATATTGCGCTCCATCACACTCTATACCAATGAGATACTTTCCGGGTTCACTTGGATCAATAATTGCAAGATCAATCCGGAACCCGGCACACCCAACCTGTTTCTGGAGTTGATGCCCATGATCCCGCAAGACCTCATAAACAGATTCTTCAAAAGGCGATTCCACCTCTCCTCCGGGGGTCATTACGACAGGAGGAACACCGGTTTCAGCGTATTCGAGGAATAATTTAAGGGTTTTTAACCCGATAGGAGACGATTCAGTGATCGTCAAGTCTCTCGATGTAAAATTTGAAAAGACTACACAGCGTTCCCGTGCCCGGGTAATGAGGACATTAAGTCGGCGTTCTCCACCATCCTGATTCAACGGGCCGAAATTCTGGTTCAGCTTGCCAAATGCATCTTTTCCAAAACCAATACTTAAGAAGATTACATCACGTTCATCGCCTTGGATGGTTTCAAGGTTTTTAACAAAAAAATCTTCTCCTTTTTCATTTTTGAACAAATGCTGAATATCCGGATTCTGTTGTAACAGAACCTCGATCTCTTCCTGAATTGCCAGCTGTTGTTTGATATTGAAGGCTCCAACTCCCAGACTCTTTTCCGGGAACCGCATGAAGTGTTCAATAACTGCTTTTGCGACTTCGCGAGCTTCCCCACGATTTATCGAACTGCCTCCTCTATCATACGTATGTTGAGGAAGGTGAACAAATTTCAATCCCAGTTCCGGAGTGTCCCTCATAGGTGATGGATATACGAAAAGTGCATTATCATAAAACCTTGAATTCGATAATGCAATGAGAGACTCATGACGGCTTCTGTAATGCCAGCGCAGAACCTTTGTTGGAAACCCCATTTTACACAAGTTAAGAATACTCTCGATATCTGAAGACATTGTAACCGTTTCGTCCACAGAGTCGGGGTCTGCCTCAACAACCTTATCGAAGAACGACGTTGGCGGCAATTGACGCGAATCTCCAATAACCACAGCCTGATTACCTCGCATTAAGGATCCCAGTGCATCTTCAGGTCGGACTTGACTAGCTTCATCAAAAATGATCGCATCAAATTTTACGGTCTGTGGATCGAGAAATTGCGCTACAGACAGGGGGCTCATCATAAAACAGGGTTTAATATTCTGGATGAGTCCCCCGGCATTTTTCATCAGAACCCGTATGGGCATATGCCGTTTTTTCTTGATGAATTCTGCAAGTAAGATGCCCATCTCGGAATCCCGGGAAGCACCATCTTTCATTTTTGGCATACTCTGCCAGAGTTTCCACATCAGACGAAGACGATTGCCCAGGATAATTTTTTTATCTAATTCGATGAACCTCTCGATCCGCTTTTCATGACTATCACCGATAAAGTTGGCAAGAGCCGGGCGTTCAATAAACGCCTGCTCCAACAGCGAGTCAACATAATTTCCCGTGAATGTCGGTAGGATATCCTCCGCTGCCAGATTCCGGATCTCGATTTCCGGGACCATTGACCGGCCGATGCTTTCATTAAGACGGATAAGTCCGTTGTTATAGTGGCTCCAGTCGACAAGAGAGGGGACTGCTAAATTCCACGCATTTATCCAATGATCATAATCATCGAAGGTGACAAATTCTGGATTTTTCCCGGTATTTTTCTGAATATCAAATGAAAGTCTCTCGAAAAGTTCATCACAGGACAATCTGAATTTTTCTAATGATGCTTGCGCTTCGCTGGCAGATTGTTCTATTAAATCCTGAGCTACGCCCCGACTGAGCATATCGACTGTCCGATCGGTAAATACTTCAAGGATCATCTGGTGGCGGAATTCCACGATCCATCGGGAGAATCGTTCAAGTTGTTCAGGATCGCTTTCTTCATCCTTCCATAACGACCCGAACAGAGATTTGCCCAGAACCCCATCATAAAGAATAGATTTTCTGATTTTGAAGCATTCAATTACATTGGACAAATCCCTGACGATTGATTCATCTGATAGATTTTCTTCGGATTTGTATAACAGAAGAATTACCTGACGCATTGATCGATATTTTGAATCGATGAGTTTGAGCAGGAAAAACCGGTTTGATAGGGGCTGGAATTCGTTCAGTATCGATTCCACGTCTTCGTTGAGGATTCGATCTTTGAATTTACCCAGGACAACTTTCCGCCTTGCGGAAAAGTCTCTTATTTTCGTTGTTAATGGTGCAACTGCCGGGTGAGGATGATCCCAAGCCTTGTTAATTAACAGATCACGATCGACGGGATTAGATGATGCAATAAGTTTTGTTGCCCCGATCGCATCTTCGAGTTCTTTTATGCTTTTCGGTGAAGCGATTCCACCGGCATTAGTAAGAACGGCAATTTTTTCTTTGAGATCCAATAGCGATTTTCGAGATGATTCAATCATTTTCCTGATCTGGTCGACATGAGCAGGAAGGACCAGGCCGGGACTTGTCCCATACCATGGATTCTGGTTTACCGGTCTAACTCTCGGCAGTAATTCGGCTATATTGGTCAGTAATCCAGTGGCCTCAGCCCATTCTTGTTCAGTGCAGTCTTCCGGACTGGGGAAATTAATTCTTGGCATCTGGCGGTTGACACGAGCAAAATGTTTCCGCACAGTCTCGCTAGTGCCAAAAAGATTGTAAGGAGATATCTTACGATTACCGATAGGCAATTCAAGTGCACGGGTATAATCATTCAGCTCGGCTTTGGTTTTTTCCAGTTGGGTTATATCCTCATCCAGTAATATCTGCCGTGGGGCCGGCAGGTTCAATGTCCTCTGCAACTCTTGTAATACTTCCCGTTTGTTGGATTTCCTGCTGTGTAGGGCAAGGCAGTAATCACCCAAACCCGCTACATCTAATCGTTTTTTAACAACCTCAAGGGCTGCCATCTTTTCACTGATGAACAGGACACTTTTTTCCTGAGCTAGAAGCTCAGCGATCGCATTGGCAATCGTCTGGGATTTTCCCGTTCCTGGAGGTCCCTCAACGACAAGATTTTTTGTTGCCTTGATATCCTCGATAACAGCGATCTGGGACGAATCCGCGTCCATGATATGATAGAGATCATGAGCAGAAAGTTTCTGATCAACTTCATCTTCTGAAAAACCAACTCCCTGTGACAAATCCATCGATGGTGAAAAAATGAGGTTGAGCAGAGGATGTGTTGCCGGTCCCATTCCCTCAGGCCACGAGGCTGCATCCAGATCTTTGAACATGATAAATTTTGTAAAACTGAAAAAATCGAGATGAATATCTGACAGGACGTGCCAGTTGGGAAATTTTTTTATTGCATCAAGGGTTGCCCTGAAATATTCATCTATTGCCCCTTTATCTTCAGGCATATCAAAATCGGGAAGGATTATTCCCTGTTCTTTAAGTTTTTCCTTGAGTGAGATATTACTGATGATATCTTCATTTGTCCACTCAATACGGTAAGACGTCCGGTCATTGTCCCGCTTCATATCAATGGGTATGAGGATGAGTGGGGCTTTGTTGGGTTTCTGAGATGCGGGACTTTCATACCATTCCAGAAATCCGAGAGCGAGGTATAAGATTGTGTAGCCTTGTTCTTCGAGGACAGAGGTCGATTCATGATAGGTGGCAAAAAGACGTTTCTGTAACGATTCCCTGTCAAAATCTGTTTGCAGAGTGAGGCTTTTGTGTCGTTCGGGTAGTTCGTTGCCATTCTTGAAATCGGATGGCAGAATTTCTGTATTTTCTTTTATAATGTCTTCAGTTACGGTGATATTAGGGTGTGAAAAAAGGGGTGTTTTCTCCCCACTCAATGCAGATTCTACTTTTGGCAGAAACCGCAGGGCTTTGCCTTTTAAGACAAGCATATCATATATTTCGCGAGGATTTTCATCGATAACCTTGATCGATCGCGTTTTTGCAGGCCGATAATTTATCAATCGGTTTCGAAGTGTAAGATCTAGTAATTTTGTTCTTGCATTTTCGATATGATCGGTTAGGGTTACCATAATGTTCAGAGTATATTTTTAATAATACTATTTTTTTAATCGAGTTTAAGATATCGATTTGTTTGTGGATTTCATGAGATGATTTTGACCCATAAAAAAATTACATTACTTATCCTTTTCCACAATTCCTCCAATCAAATCACTACTTATATCGTTTATCGCTAAATGAAATATATATTGGATTGGAAATTTTTGGAGTACGTGAATACACATGAAAAATTTCAACGATAAAGTCAACTTCATTTGGTCAATCGCAGAGCTCCTTCGAGGACCCTATAAACCCAATCAATACAAGGATGTTATGCTTCCCTTGGTTGTTCTGCGACGCCTTGATTGCGTGCTGGAACCGACCAAAGATGCGGTTCTGGAAAAATATCAGTCAATGAAAGGCGGCAAGGTCCAGAACCTCGATCCTATTCTGAACAAGGTTGCCAGGCAAGATTTTCACAATGTCAGTAAATTCACCTTTAAAAAACTCAAAGGAGACCCCGAAAACATTGCTGCAAATCTCACTGCATATACCAAGGGTTTTTCCACCAATGCCCGGGACATATTCGACAAATTCAGCTTTGAGAAAGAGATTGAAAAACTTGACAAGAGCGATCGCCTGTTCTTAGTAATATCGAAATTTGCCGATGATATCGACCTGCACCCAGACAAGGTCTCCAATATCGATATGGGGTATATTTTTGAAGAACTCATCCGCAGGTTCAATGAAGCGAGCAACGAGGAGGCTGGCGACCACTTCACACCTCGTGAAGTAATACGGTTGATGGTTGATCTGATATTCACTCCAGATGGGGAAGTACTGACCAAGCGTGGCATCATCAAGACGCTCTATGACCCTGCATGCGGTACCGGCGGGATGCTCTCTGTATCTGAGGAATATGTCCACGAGCTTAACCCTGATGCACGACTCGAATTGTTCGGAGAGGATCTGAACGAACAGGCATACGCTATCTGCGGCTCTGATCTGATGATTAAAGGAGAGAATCTGGATCACATCCATTTCGGTGACAGCATTAAGGACAATTTTTTCATGGGGAAAACGTTCGATTATATGCTCGCCAATCCCCCGTTCGGTGTCGAGTGGAAACCCCAACAGGTGGCTATCCAGAAAGAACACGATGAGCAGGGATTTGGTGGCAGGTATGGTGCGGGGTTGCCCCGCATCAGCGATGGTTCATTTCTATTCCTCATGAACATGATTAGCAAGATGAAACCTGCCAAGGAAGGGGGTAGTCGTCTCGCAATTGTATTCAACGGCTCTCCACTGTTCACCGGCTCTGCAGGTTCTGGGGAAAGTGAGATAAGGCGCTGGATCATCGAAAACGACTGGCTAGAAGCGATTGTAGCTCTACCGGACCAACTCTTCTACAATACCGGGATCTCTACTTACCTTTGGATTGTAACGAATCGCAAAGAACAGAAACGGAAAGGCAAAATCCAGATGGTCAATGCTACAAGTTTCTTTAAAAAGATGCGTAAGAGTCTCGGCAACAAGCGCAATGAAATCTGCGAGGATCAGCGTAACAAAATCACCAAACTTTACGGGGATTTCAAAGAAAATGAGTTCGTCCGGATTTTCGATTCTACGGAATTCGGGTACCGGCGCATCACAGTTGAACGTCCAACCCGCAGGAATTATGTAGTAAATGACGAACGGCTTGAACGGCTACAGCAAGGCAGTAAGTTTGTTGAACTTGCAACTAGCAAGAAACGCAAAGATGCAAAGGAGATTGCCGCTGAAAAGGCTACAGGCAGTCAACTGCAACAGGCAATCATCACCGCAATTACACCTTTGAAGAGTCTCGGGGTCGTCAAGAGCAGAGAGAAGTTTACAAAATCACTTAAGGATGCCCTCAAAAAATCCAACGTCGCGATATCTGCACCGTTGTTTAAGGAGATCTTTGATTCCCTATCTGAGCGCGATGATACTGCCGATGTCTGTGTTGATAGCAAGGGCAATCCAGAACCAGATTCAGAACTGCGCGACTACGAGAATGTACCCCTCAAAGAAGATATCTCATCCTACATGAAACGCGAGGTTCTACCACATGTGCCCGATGCCTGGGTCGATGACAGCAAGACCAAGGTCGGGTTCGAGATTAATTTTAACCGGTATTTTTACAAATATGCGCCACCGCGACCGCTGGAGGAGATTGAGGCTGATTTGCTAAAAATAGAAAATGAGATTGCAGATTTATTGAAACGTGTGGCGTAATGATCGCAACTGTAAATGGGCATTTAAAGCGAGCACACATTTGGCAGCGCTATCATGCGTATAAGCCATCGGGAATCGCGTGGCTGGGCGAAATACCAAACGAATGGAAGATACTTAAGCTGAAGTTCATCTCTTCCATCAGACTTGGGACCGTTGACAAGAAAACTGAAGAGGGTGAGATATCGATCCGATTATGTAACTATGTAGATGTTTACTATAATGATTTCATATCGACAGATTTGGATTTCATGGAAGCAACCGCTTCCTCTGACGAAATTAAAAAATTCGCGCTTCGAAAAGGGGACGTTCTCATCACTAAAGATTCAGAGGAATGGAGAGATATTGCAGTATCAGCGTACGTTAAAACTGATCTCCCGGGGATTCTATGTGGGTACCACCTTGCCCATATTAGACCGGATAATAAATTGGTTGATGGCGAGTATCTGTTCCGATCTTTCCAAGCATATGGTATCAATGATCAGTTTCGAGTGGCCGCTAATGGTATCACTCGTTATGGAATTGGAAAAACTTCAATTGACAGTTCACTTTTTCTCGTACCTCCAATCCCCGAACAAACAACCATCGCCGCTTTCCTCAATCACGAAATGGCCCGCATCGATGCCCTATTAAAAAAGAAAAAGAAGCAGATCGAATTGTTACAGGAAAAGCGTACTGCCCTCGTGAGCCATGCGATGACCAAGGGGCTTAACCCGTCAGTGCCGATGAAGGATTCGGGGATCGAATGGCTAGGGAGGGTGCCAGAGCAATGGCACGTAAAACAGTTACGCCGAGTTGTGTCAAAATTTGTTGATTATCGTGGGAAAACTCCAGAAAAAGTAGATTCGGGAAGATTATTGATCACTGCAAGGGTTGTTAAAAATGGCCAGATCGATTTTTCCTTGTCAGAAGAGTTCATTAAAGAGGAGGATTATGATGCATGGATGATCAGGGGATTCCCGAGTATCGGGGATGTTTTAATCACAACCGAAGCGCCCTTAGGTGAAGTTGCTCAGATTACTGATACAAAAATTGCCCTTGCACAACGTATCATCTTGTTAAAAGCAGAAAAAAGGAAAATCCTCAATGAATTTTTGAAATTTCAATTAATGTCTGAATTTGGCAAGGGAGAATTGTGGTCACGGGCAACAGGATCAACTGCAATCGGCATTAAGGCTGAACACTTACGCTCGGTATTGATAGCTGTTCCTCCTCTCGATGAACAAGAATGTATAATCCAGCACATTAACACGGAAATCTCCAAAATTGAGCCCCCCATCAGCCAAATTCTGAAAAGCATTGATCTCCTCCAAGAATACCGCTCCGCCCTCATTTCCGCTGCGGTGACCGGTAAGATCGATGTGCGGCATGAGGTGACAGCATGAGCCACTGGCGGCGATATCCCTTATATAAGCCATCGGTAGTTGAGTGGCTGGGGGATGTGCCAGACGAATGGAAACAATCGAGACTTCGATTTTTGTGCTCAATAACCACTGGAAGTAAGAATACCGAAAATAGTGACCCCACAGGTCAATACCCATTTTTTGTCCGTGCCGACACAGTTGAACGGCTACATACATATTCTTTTGATGAGGAAGCAATTTTGACGGCGGGCGATGGTGTTGGCGTTGCAAAAGTGTTTCACTATTATAAGGGAAAATTTGATGTTCATCAAAGGGTCTATGTATTAACCAAATTCAAAGGAATCCTCGCTAATTTTTTATTTCTTTATTTTAAACAAAATTTAGCCGATGAAGTACTAAAATTATCAGCGAAGAGCACTGTTGATTCATTGCGATTACCGATGTTGCAAAATTTCCCGGTATTGATCCCTTCGATTCCTGAGCAAAACGCCATCGCTGCACTCCTCAACTGCGAGACCACCCGCATCGATGCTCTTATACAGAAAAAAGAGCGACAGATCGAACTATTGCAGGAGAGATGCACCGCTCTCATCAGTCACGCGGTTACAAAAGGGCTCGATCCCTCGGTACCGATAAAAGATTCTGGGGTTGAGTGGCTGGGCACGATACCGGAAGGGTGGAATGTAACAAAATTCAGCAGAGCTGCCTTCTACCAAGAAGGTCCCGGGCTAAGGTATTGGCAATTTTCAGATTCTGGGATACGAGTGATTTGTGTCACAAACATCACGGATAAAGGAATTGATTTTTCTAATTATGAAAAGTTTATTTCTAATGATGATTACGAAGAGAATTATCAACATTTCACAGTGAAAAAAAACGACCTTCTTCTGTCAAGTTCGGGAAATTCCTGGGGAAAAGTGGCCAGATACTTATCTGATGAGAAGGTTATCCTTAACACAAGTACCATTCGAATTAATGAATTGACCCCATCAAAAATGATACTATCCTTTATCAATCTTATTTTACAATCAAAACCCTGTAGGGAGCAATTAGGGTTAATGATGACCGGCTCCTGCCAACCAAACTTTGGTCCTTCGCATTTATCTCAATTGATTGTACCGTTACCTCCAATAGAAGATCAAATAAAAATTGCTCGTCACGTTGACAAATTATTGCAAAACGATGAGATAATTATATCAAAAATTGGCAAAAGTGTAACAATACTTAAGGAATACCGCTCCGCCCTCATTTCCGCTGCAGTGACCGGAAAGATTGACCTGCGGCATGAGGTGCAGGCATGAAACGGGATATGGATCTGGTGCGGAAAATCCTATTGGCAATGGAAGAGAATCCAGATGGCTTTTTCAATGGAATACCTGCAATCAAAGGATACTCTGCCGATCAAGTGGGATATCATGTCTACCTTATGTTGCAGGCTGGGCTAGTCGAAGGTTCAGATGTTACCCCCTGTGGACGTCAGAGCCCGGTAGCGATCCCTTCGTGCTTAACTTGGCAAGGTCATGAGTTCCTTGATGCCTGCCGAAATGAGCGCGTATGGGCAAAAGCAAAAGAGAAACTAAAATTAATTGGAGGAGATGCGCCGATTGAGGTCATCAAGGTATTACTTATCGAATTGACGAAAAAACAGTTGGGGATGTGAACTGGGATGGTGATTGAGATTATTGGCAAGATCAAACGGGTTCCATTACGTGAGGTATGGAAACACGAAGCTCTGGATTTTACGAAAGGGCTCGAAGACAACATTGACGTAGTTTCTGAGAAGATCGGGATACCATTATCAAATGCCATTCGGGAAAAAAATGCAGGGGATTTTAGTGTCGATCTCCTTGCCAAAGATGAGAGTGGGAACCCGGTGATTATAGAAAATCAACTTGAGAAGAGCAATCACGATCATCTGGGAAAACTTATCACCTACCTGGTAGCTGTTGAAGCAAAAGCAGCTATCTGGATTGTTTCCGAGCCCCGCCCTGAACATATCGCTGCAATATCTTGGCTCAATGAATCTCGTTTGGCCTCTTTTTATCTTATCCAAGTTCAAGCAATCCGGATAGACGATTCAAAACCCGCACCGCTCTTGACCCTTATTGTCGGACTGACTGAAGAATCGAGGCGGATCGGTGAGCAGAAAAAAGAAATGGTAGAACGTTACACGATCCGTGAGAAATTTTGGACGCAGTTCCTTACATACTCCCAAACACAGACTAAGTTATACTCTGCAATTTCACCAACAACGAGTAATTGGATTTCTATTACATCTGGACTGAGAGGGCTAGGATATAATTATTTCATAACACAGAACGAGACATATGTTGAACTTTATATCGACAGAGGCAAAGACTCCGAGGAAGAAAATCTGAATATTTTCAGGGAGTTATCAGATAATCGCCAAGAGATCGAAAAAATTTTCGGCGAGCCCCTCATATGGGATGATATGCCGGGTCGACGAGCATGTCGGATCCGCAAAATCATCGATGGTGGTTACTGTAATCCAGAATTAGAATGGTTTGAGATTCATAAGAAAATGGCAGAAGCAATGATTCGGTTGGAAAAAGCGTTGTCTCCATTTATTAAAAAATTGAATACGGGGCACTGAAAATGCCAGCCGATCACCGCGAGATCGCATTCGAAAAAACCATCGAATATCATCTCGTCGATCACGGTTATATTAAGGGGAGCCCGGAGACATTCGACCGCGAACGATGTATCGATCCCGGCACATTTCTCGCCTTCATCCAGAAGACCCAAACCGCAGAATGGGAATATCTCAAGAACATCCAGAAAGATCGTGCAGAGGAGATACTGCTTGCCGATCTCTGCAAAGCACTGGACTCCCCTCATGAAGGCTGCCTATCAGTGCTCCGTCACGGTTTCAAATGTTTCGGCAAACTCTTCCGGATCGCCTACTTCAAACCCGCAAGCGGACTCAACCCTGAAACCATCCGGCTTTACAATGAAAACATTCTGACAGTCACCCGTCAGCTCATGTATTCACCGAGGCACAACAACAAAATTGATGTCGTGTTGAGCCTCAATGGTTTACCCATGGTCACGCTGGAACTCAAGAACCCGATGACCGGCCAAACCTGGCGGAATGCCCAACACCAGTACCAGAACGATCGTGACCCTAACGATCTTATCTTCCAGTTCCGGAAACGGACTCTCGTGCATTTTGCCGTAGATACCGATGAAGCCTATATGACAACGCAGATGATGGGTAAGAGTACCCATTTCCTACCGTTCAACAAGGGCAATAATGGCGGTGCAGGAAATCCCAACAACCCGGGCAACTACAAGACTGCTTATCTCTGGGAAGAGTCATTGCAGCACGACAGTCTCCTCGATATACTCGCTCGATTCATCCATATTCAGGTTGAAGAGAAGAAGATGGGCACCAAGATCGTAAAGCGGGAGTCTATGATCTTCCCGCGTTATCACCAGCTTGACGCAGTCCGGCGCATTGTTGATGATGCACAAACGATCGGAGTCGGAAATAACTACCTAGTACAACATTCTGCTGGCAGCGGAAAGAGTAACACTATTGCATGGCTTGCCCATAGGCTGGCCAGTCTACATACCAAGGATGATAGGAAAATATTTGATTCCGTTATTGTCATCACTGACCGTCTTGTCCTTGACCAACAGCTGCAGAACACCGTCTATCAGTTTGAACATAAGAGCGGTGTCGTACAGAAGATCGATGAGAACTCTACCCAACTTGCCCAATCCCTAGGGAGTGCAATACCGATCATCATCACCACTCTCCAGAAATTCCCGTTTGTCACTGAAAAGATCGGAGAACTGCCGTCCCGGCACTACGCGGTTATCATTGATGAAGCCCACAGCTCACAGGGTGGCGAAAGCGCCATTGAGATCAAAAAAGTTCTTTCCTCTTCTGCCATTAAAGAAGAAATCAAGACCATAAAAGATGAGGAAAAAATCCCCGACCACGAAGAAGAAATACTCCAGACAATGCTCAAACGCGGTCGCCAGAAGAACATCAGCTTCTTTGCATTCACAGCAACCCCAAAGTACAAAACCCTGGAGGTGTTTGGCAGGACCGGTGCAGACAACAAACCCCACCCATTCCACCTCTACACCATGCGGCAGGCAATCGAGGAGGGATTCATCCTTGACGTTCTGAAAAATTACACCACTTACAAGACCTATTACCGGCTTATCAAATCCGTTGAGAACGACCCGGAAGTTGATAAAAGGAAAGCTGCCCGCGCGCTGGCACGGTTTATGAGCCTTCACCCACACAACATCTCCCAGAAAACCGAAGTGATGGTCGAGCATTTCCGCCGGTTCACGATGCACAAAATCGGGGGACGAGCAAAAGCCATGGTAGTTACCGAGAGCCGTCTCCATGCAGTACGGTACAAACAAGAATTCGATAAGTACATCGCTGAAAAAGATTACAAAGGCATCAAAACGCTCGTGGCATTCTCGGGAACTGTTATCGACCCAGACTTTCATGATGTCGAATATACCGAAGTCGGCATGAACAACGGCATCCGGGAAAAAGAACTTCCCGAACGGTTCGCTTCCGATGAGTATCAGGTCCTGCTGGTTGCAGAGAAATACCAGACCGGGTTTGATCAACCACTCCTGCATACCATGTATGTGGACAAGCGACTTGCTGATGTACAGGCAGTCCAGACCCTTTCACGGCTTAATCGCACGCATCAGGGAAAAGACGATACCTTTGTCCTCGATTTTATCAATAAACCCGAAGATATCCAGAAAGCATTCCAGCCCTACTACGAACAGACCCTGATTGGGGAACAGGCAGAGGCTCGCCAGCTCTATGAACTTCAGGCAAAGCTCGATGCATATCAGGTTTACTACAAGAATGAAGTCGAAGAGTTTGCAAGGGTATTCTATACCCCGCGGCAGAACCAGACCCCCACCGACCATGCAAAAATGAACGCATGCATTGACCCAGCAGTAACCCGGTTCAAAAACCTCGGTGACCACGTAAAGGAAGAGTTCCGCACAACACTCATCGCATACCGTAATTTGTATGCATTCCTCTCGCAAATAATCCCATTCCAAGACTCCGATCTTGAGAAACTCTACACTTATATAAGGCTCCTGCTCACTAAACTCCCCCGTCGGAATCTTGGACCAGCCTTAAATCTTGATGATGAAGTCGCGCTCAAATACTACCGTCTCCAGAAAATCAGTGATGGATCAATCGTTCTGGAAAAGGGGAAAGGTGGCGAAGTCACGGCCCCAACCGAAATCGGTACTGGAGATGCATCAGAGGTGAAAATCGAGCTTTCCCAGCTTATCGATATCCTCAATAACCGGTTCGGGACTGAGTTTAAACCCGGTGATCAGTTGTTTTTCGATTCGATCCGGGAGGATGCAGTGTCAGATACCTACCTGCGTGAAGCGGCGAAGGCAAACACCATGGAAAATTTCGGTTATGCATTTCGCAAACAGCTGGAGGGTTTATTCATCAACAGGATGGACCAGAACGAGGAGATCACCGCCAAGTTCATGAACGAAAAAGAGTTCCAGGATGCTGTCGGGAAATACCTCTTGAAGACAGTATACGATCAGATACGGTCGGAGAAAGTCGAGAGTTCGTAACAATACATTAATTCTGGTGAATCAAAATTTAATCGACAAATCGGTCTGGATACACAAGAATTATGAAAATTGTAAATATCATTGCCACTGTCACACTGACTTCTCCGCTCGATCTCAAGTTAATTCATGAGCGACTTCCCCAGACAGAGGTACCGGGAAAATCTCCATGGCTTAAGATGAGATTGCCGCCCAATAATACGTACATCGCATTTTACAAGTCAGGAAAATTTCTTATAACCTCAAAAGATCCTGAAAAGATCGATGCAATTGCTGAAGACGTTCTAACTCTACTCCACAAGATCGATCTTGATGTTCAAATAGCGCAGATTCAGATCCATAATATTGTAATGCAGACGAAAATCCCTTTGAATCGTTCTCTTGAATCAATAATCGTGAATCTCGATTCAAAAAAGGGCAGTTTCGAACCAGAGCAATTCCCCGGTATGGTTTACAAAGACTGGGGGGTGAGTTTTCTATTGTTCTCGACCGGGAGTTGCATTATATCTGGGTTGAAAGATGTAAAAGATGCAGAGTCAATACTCGAACGGTTTAAAGAAGTGATTGGTGTAATGTAAAGTGTTTTGTCCGTCCAGTTTCACAAAGTTCTGAAGTACGGTTGCGAGCAAGTATTGTGATTCGATCAAGTTCAATCGAATCAGACATGGAAAAACCTTTATCATTATCCCGTTATTAATTAAAATTGATAGTTTTTTTAGAAGAAGAGATGTATCCTTATGTATATCGAAGATTGAGACAATTATAGCCTTAATATTTAGAATGGGAAATTTTCAGGCAGGACACAGGGGAATGAATTCGAATTGATTTTGTCACTCAAAAATCATATCGGAATAAAATTCAAAGAGTGATTTGTGAAGTAAAAAAAGGATCTCGGATAGCACTTGCGGATATTCCGCCGACATCCTAAATTTCCGCTTTTTAAAAAGAGATTACGATCATTTCCGATGATTATGAATCCAGCTCAACAAAACCTTAAGGAATCGAAGGACGCAACCTGTTCAGTTTGACGTTTCAGATCCTAGGAATTACACCTTTTTCGGTCTGCCTCGTCCCCTCTTTGAACCATCGACAGGTTTTGTATCAGCGGTCTTGACTTTACGCGGTCTGCCTCGGGGTCTCTTCTCTTTTCGTTCGATTTTAACTTTGCGCGGCCTTCCTCTTTTTCGTTTCTCGCCATCAGATGTGGATGTTAATGATTTTCCATCGGGAATTACTTTGATT
>Ga0181520_10007197_pt1 | contig 16537 bp, 13 predicted proteins | sample PEATcosm2014_Bin_29_FD_132451 | JGI IMG/M metagenome (GOLD analysis project Ga0181520, IMG submission 132451) | Peatland microbial communities from MTU Mesocosm Facility, Houghton, MI, USA - PEATcosm2014_Bin02_30_metaG | ecosystem: Environmental > Terrestrial > Soil > Wetlands > Peat | place... | reverse complement strand
GCCGGGTGGGAACAATCCGGTGAACAACCCCGCGCAGATGAGACCGGGAGCGGGCGGAAGTCCAGCCGAGATCCGGCCTGGGGTGGAAAGTCCGGCGGTGATGCGGCCCGGTATGAATCAGGCTGAGCGGCCCGGCCATCTGGCGGACTGGATGAACAACCATCGGAATTTGACGCCGCAGCAACAGGAAGATGAGCTGCGCCGGGAGCCGGGGTTCAACCGGCTGGCGCCGGAGCAGCAGCAGCGGGTGCTGCAACGGTTGCGGACGCTGAATGCGCGGCCTCCGGAGCAGCAGCAGCGGATTATGCAGCGCAACGAGATGTTCGAGGGACTTTCTTCGCAGCAGAAGACGGATGTGCGGACCTCGGCGCAGTCGCTGGCGGGGATGGCGCCCGACCGGCAGCGCATGGTGCGGCAGGCGTTCGTGGACTTGCGGCAGGTTCCCCCGGACCAGCGAGCGCAGATTCTGAACTCGGCGCGGTTCTCGCAGACATTCTCGCCCGACGAACGGCACGTGTTGGGGAGCTTGCTTTCGATCGAGCCGTACGAGCCGCGATAAAGCAGGGATTAGAGGGCGGGGCGCTCCGGAAGGGGCGACTTTGGTTGGTGGGAGCGTCTGGTTGAGCCTTCTTACTTGGGGAGGAAGTTCTCGCGGGACGTTGGCAATCCCTAATTGTGGTGCATCAACAGGTTGTTCCTGTCCAGGCCGGAGCGGCTGATGGGCGTTCGCCGTTTCCGGCTTTTCTACACCCTGTCCGCTAAAGGCTTGTCGCGGAATACCGCGCGGCGGCATGTTAATCTGACAGCTGTCCCGCCGCCCCTCCGGGGGTTGAAAAGGGCGCATAACTCAGCGGTAGAGTGCCACCTTCACACGGTGGAAGTCGCAGGTTCGAATCCTGCTGCGCCCACCATAAAATCAATAACTTACAAGGGAATCACGGCGTTGGCTGCTCCATAACTGGAGCAATTTTTGCTACCAAAACGCTACAAATCACGCTCAGATGTAACGCATCTCTTTGATTCCGCGCCAGAGACAGGCGCGAAGACCACTCTGACCTGCACCGCGCTTGAATGGGGGTCAGACCTCAAGATGCCTCATGCATCGTGGTTACCAAGGCGGAAGAGAGATAGTTGCGACGGGCAGGATAACCTTGGCCAAAGTGATGATCGCCCGGCCAGAATGGCCGCAAGCAACGCCGCCGCTGCCGCGCGCGTTGGGGAAATAGCGATACAGCAGGTAGCCGATGGATCAGCGAGCCTGCGACCGGGAACAGGAGGCGTCGCCAGGGAGCACCGCCGACCGGGTAGAGCCGCATCCCAAATCGTTCCGTCAGCACAATGAAGGCGGCGACCGCGAAGCCGGTCAGTGCGCCGATCACGATTGCCAGAACCAGAAAAATCTGGTTCTCAGATTGCCGCAGTCCAGCCAGGCGGGTCAGCAGTAAGGTTTTCAACCGGACCCGGCTCGTTACGGGCGAGTTTTCGACGTTTTCACCCATTTCCGCAGAAATGCTCCACGACAGGATACCCCGCTGGATTAATGGCGAAAGACGGCAAGGGTTCATGAATCCTGCTCATAACCTCACCGCATCTTGTTGCGTCATCGGTCCGGAAATCGCCGATCCGCTCTTCGAAACAATTGCGACGCGGCGGTGAGGGGAAGTTTCGCCGATTCTGGATGGATTACAACCCAGAAGTAATTGGGGCCCGTCGTCGCTGGCCCGATTCGAGTGCCCGCAAGTAGCCGACCAGCTCGCGTGTCAGTTTGCCTCGCCAGCTCGGCAGATCGCATGGCGGGATTGTAAATCGATGCAAACGAAATGGTTTGGAGTGGATCGCTCACCCGCATATTGGGAAAACGTCCAACCGTGTGGCATCATAACCAGAGCACGGTGACTATCGCACGCCCCACCTCATACCGCGACAAAACTCCAAGCTTTCGCGCTCTCGCGTTTGGACTGGTGTTGCTGGCTGTGTGCGTGTTCGCGTGGGGCCTGAAGTACAAGCTTTCGCTCTACGATCCGCCCCGCGCGGTCTCCCACCACATGCCTGCGGCGAAGCTGTTGACGGGAAAAGAGCGCAGTGCGGTTTCTCTTGCCGGCGCCCAGCTCCTGGCGAATCTGGCTGTCCCGCCCCTGTTGAGCGCTCTGGTGCTCGCGTTCCTGACGCTGTCAGCTGCCAAATCGCGCGTCGGCTTCGGCGGCTGGATCGGGAGACCGTCGCCTGTCCGCATCGTGCCGGCGTGCGCTCGATCCAGGAATTCTTTCGTTCGTCCCCCGCCGCGCACCCGCTAATCCACATCTAAGTACGCGCCAGCCGCCACGCTGCCTCGCCAAAAACCCGGCGCCGCGAGCGCGCCAGCGCTTCCTTTTCCGGTCAATCTTCCGATCAGGCCCGGGCCTTCAATTCACAGGAAGGTAGTTTTCTGATATGCGCAAACGTTTATGGATCGTCATTTCTGCGGTGGTTGCCGTTATCGGTATCGTCGCTTTGATTGGGTATGGTCATCGCCGGCCTGCGACAGTCGAGGCCGCGCCTGGGCCGCCCGCGGCGCAAGTGGCTATGGTGCAGCGCGGCAATATCGAACAGCTGCTCACTCTGGCCGGACAGTTCCAACCCTACCAGGTCGTCGATGTGCATCCGAAAGTCTCCGGCTTCATCCGACACATCTACGTCGACATCGGCGACCGCGTGCACCAGGGGCAAACGCTGGCAGTTCTGGAAATTCCCGAGCTCAAGGCCCAGCTCGCAGGCACCGTTTCCGAAGTGGCGCGCAGCAGCGACGAGATCGTGCGTGCCCAGCATGAAGTGAAGCGCGCCGAGTCAACGTACGATGCGCTGCATTCGGATTATCAGCGCCTCCTCCAAACTTCGCAGGCTCAACCTGGACTGGTGGCGCAGCAGGAACTGGACGACGCGCGGGCGAAAGACCTGTCGTCCGGCGCGGAGGTGGATGCGGCAAAGGCGGCTCTCGCCGCTGCCGGGAAGGGGATGGAAGTCTCGAAGGCCGATAACCAGCGGGTGAGCGCGATCGAAGATTACACAAACCTTGTCGCGCCTCTCGACGGCGTCATTGTCTGGCGCTACGCGGATGCAGGCGCGCTGATCCAGTCCGGCGTCGGCTCCAACAGCCAGGACCTGCCCATCGTGAAACTCGCCCAGAGCGGAGTCATGCGTCTGCGGCTGCCGGTACCGGAGGCGTACGTCCGCTATGTGCACCTCGGCGACACGGTCAAGGTGCGCGTAGACGCGCTGGGCCGCTCCTTCACCGGAACTGTGGCGCGCTTCACGCGCGAGCTGAATTTTGAGACGCGCACCATGGAGACCGAAGTCGACGTTTCCAACCAGGACCTCTCCATCGACTCCGGCATGTATGCGAATGCTTTGCTTCGCCTCAACCATGCGGACAACGTGCTCACAATTCCCGCAGGAGCAATCGTGCAGCACGACAACCAACAGCAGGTGTATGTGCTCGACAGCGGCAATCAGGTGCACATTCGCCGTGTGGATGTCGGCATCGAGGGTAATCAGCTCGCGGAGATCTGGGGCGGCCTCAACCCCGGCGATCGCGTGATTCTCGCCGCCCAGGCGAAATACTCCGAAGACGAGGCGGTCACCCCGGTGGTGGAGAAGACGCCCGCGTCGGACACAGCTCCCCAATCCGGCGGCATGATCGACATGAACTCCCAGACCAACTCTGCGAGCGAGGGCCCTCAGTAAATGCCAAAGTTCGCGCTGCGCTTTCCGTATTTCGTGCTCATGCTCTGCCTGATGATATTTCTCGTCGGCATCGTGAATCTGTTCTCCATGCCGGTGGATTTGTTCCCGGACATCGATATGCCCGTGGTGGTGGTAGCCACGTTCTATAACGGCATGCCGCCCCAGCAAATTGAAGCGGACATCACCAACACGTTCGAGCGATTCTTTACCCTCGCCGCCAACGTGGATCACAGCGAATCCCGCTCCCTCACCGGCGTCAGCCTCATCAAGATCTACTTCAAGCCGGGTACCGATCCCAACGCGGCGTTGAGCAACGTGGCGAATCTGGCGATGGCCGACCTGAGGCGTCTGCCGCCAGGAACGTTGCCGCCCGTGGTGCTGGGCCTCACGGCTTCGACCCAGCCGGTTTGTCTGGTCACGCTCGAAGGCAAGGGGCTGAATGAGACGCAGTTGAAGGATCTGGCGCAGTTCCAGGTGCGCAACCAGATTTCCAATGTCCAGGGCGCCTCCGTTCCTCAGCCGTACGGCGGCACCTATCGGCAGATCCAGGTGTATGTCGATCCACTGAAGCTGGAGGCGCGCAACCTGAGCTTGAGCGATGTGGTGCAGTCGGTCAACAGTTCGAACTTTATTCTTCCGGCAGGCGACGTGCGCATCGGAGACAAGGATTTCAATATTTATGCAAACAGTCAGTTTCCCGATGCCGAATCGATGAACCAGATGCCCCTGAAATCCGTCGGAAACGGCTCGGTGCTGGTAGCCGACGTGGGCCATGCTGTTGACTCCGGCGCGTTGCAGTACAACATTGTGCGCATCGATGGCCAGCGGTCGGTGTATGTTCCCGTTTTCAAGCAGGGCGGCAACAGCAACACCATCACCATCGTGAACGGGATGAAGAATGCCATTAAGCACCTGGTGGATATCCCGGCGTCGCTCAGGACCGCGGTGGTCTTCGACCAGTCCGTCTTTGTGAAGCTGGCGCTGAAACAGCTGGTCAATGAGGCTGTCATCGGCCTGGTGCTCACCGGGCTGATGATCCTGCTGTTTCTCGGCAGCCCGCGCGCCACGGTGGCGGTGATGCTGTCGGTTCCCCTGTCAGCGGTCGCCTGTCTGCTGATGGCCAACGTCCTCGGAGGGACCATCAACACGATGATCCTCGGCGGTCTGGCGCTGGCCTTCTCGCGCCTCATCGACAACGGCATCGTCGTGCTCGAGAACATCTTCCGCTACATGGAATTGGGAGAGCCGCCGCGCCTCGCCGCGGAGAAAGGCGGAACCGAAGTCTCGCTGGCGGTGCTCGCGGCCACCGTCACCACGTCCATCGTGTTCCTCCCTGTAGCTGCTCTTTCCGGAGTGAGCAAGTATCTGTTCACTCCACTGGCGCTCGGCGTCGTGCTTTCCATGTTTGCCTCGTACGCTTTCGCCATGACTGTGATCCCGCTGTTCTGCGCGTTGTTCCTGCGCGGGTACGGTCACGGCGAGCGCGACGATACTGGTGAACTCGTCGACCAGCACGAGCCGAAACCCAAACGCCGCTTCGGTCTGGAGCCCATAGTTACGAAGTTCAACGAATATTTCGTGCGCATGGTGAATTGGTACGAGCGCCTGGTGCGACGATGGCTGCAACGGCCGGGGCTGACCACCGCAGGCATCCTGGGTGGCGTGGTGGTGCTGCTGCTTGTGACCTTTCCCTTCCTGGGGCGCGCCTATTTTCCGCGGACCGATCCGGGACAGTTCGTCGTTAACGTGCGCATGCCCAGCGGCACGCGGCTGGAGGTCAGCGACCAGTACATTGCCCGGGTAGAGCAGATCATTCGCGAGGAAGTCCGGCCGAAGGATCTGGGCATGATCGTCTCCAATATCGGCGTCTATCCGGATCTCTCCGCCATCTTCACTTCCAACGCCTCGATGGACACGGCCTTCGTGCAGACCAGCCTGAAAGAGGGCCATTCCATCGGCAGCTATGAATACATGCAGCGCGTACGCGACCGCCTCTCGCGCGAGATGCCCGAGCTGACGACGTTCTTCCAGGCAGGCGGCCTGATCGACGGCGTCATCAATCAGGGCCTGCCCGCGCCCATCGACGTACAGGTCAGCTCTATGGACATGAACGGGGCCTACGCCCTCGCCGAACAGCTGGCCGCGAAGATCAGGACCTTTCCCGATGTCAGCGGTACCTACATTCCCCAGGACGTGAACTACCCCGGTATCGCGCTGAACATCGATCGTGAAAAGGCCAGCCTGATCGGTCTTTCGGCGAAGGATGTCGTGGATAACGTCATCACTGCCCTTACCTCCGACGGCATGGTCGCGCCGAGCTACTGGATCGATCCCAAAAGCGGCAACAACTACATGGTGACCGTCCAGTATGCGAATCGCTGGATCGACAACATGACCATGCAGGATTTCGCGAACATCCCGCTGCGCGGTTTGCCTCCCGCGGGCTACAGCCCGCTCGACGAAGCCCTTCAGGCCTCGGATACCAGCCCGGTGCAGTGGGTTGGCTCCCACCGAGCCGGCTATACGCCGCTCGGCTCCGTCGCGAACATGAAGCTGATCAATACGCCCACGGAAGTGGATCACTACCAGATCCGGCGTGTGATCGACGTCTATGTGGCGACAAAGTCCGAGGCGCTGGGCCAAACTGGCAAGCGAATTCGCGATCTGATGGCGAATACCAAAACCGACCGGGATACGCTGCTCACTTTGCGCGGCGCTGTGGTCAACATGAATGACGCCTTCGAGGACTTTGGATTAGGGCTGGTGATCGCGGTGGGTCTGGTGTATCTGGTGCTGATGGCCCAGTTCGCTTCGTTCGTCGACCCTTTCATCATTCTCATGGCGATCCCCCCGGGCATCGCCGGCGTCGTGCTGCTGTTGCTGGCGACGGGCAGCACCCTCAACATCATGTCGCTGATGGGAATGATCATGATGACCGGCATCGTGGTGTCGAACAGCATTCTCATCGTCGATTTCTCCAACATCCTGCACGGCCAGGGCCTGCTCCTGCCTGAAGCCACCGTCGAAGCCTGCAAGATGCGCCTTCGCCCCATCCTGATGACCTCCATGGCCACGCTGCTGGGTATGATTCCCATGGCCATCGGCGCCGAGGCGGGCAGCGAACAGTACGCGCCGCTGGCTCGCGCTGTCATCGGCGGTCTCGGTATCTCCGTCGTGGTCACCATGTTCCTCGTCCCAGCGGTCTATCTCGCAGTTCATACGCGACAGGAGCGCAGAGCGAACGAACGCCGAGGAGCCGAGGCATGAGGAGAACTCCGATCCTGATCGCCGCTGCGCTCGCCGGTTGCGGATGGCTCTCCGCGCAGTCTGCGCTGCCCGCCGCGCCTGGTCCCCGCGTCATCGCCGTGCCGCAAGCCCAGCCCGGTGTGAAACCGGCCTTCCTTGCGCAGGCGGCGGCGGCCGGCCAGACGCCCGCGCCCACCATCGCCGCACCCTCCGCCACCGCAAGTCTTCTCCAACTCACGCTGGCCCAGGCCGAGCAAATGGCGATTCGCAACAACCCCCGCGTCAGCGCTGGCAAGTTGCTGGCCCTCGCCCAGCACGAAGTCACTCGCGAGGCGAAATCCGCCGAACTGCCCACCGCCAATGCCGCCGCGACCGCCGTGCAGGCCGAAGAAGGCAGCCGCCTTTCCGCCGGATCGCTGACCGCCTCACGCCTGCTCCAGCACGTAGGCGGCGGCGCAAACTTCACCCAGCTCATCTATGACTTCGGCCACACCTCCAACCTCGTGCTTTCCCGCAAGCTGGAGGAGAAGGCGTCGAACGCCAGCGCGCTCGCGACGGCCGAGGAAATCGTGCTGGCCACCGACCAGGCCTTCTACGATGCCCTGACCGCGCAGGCGGAGCTGAACGTGGCGCGTCAAACCGTCGATGCACGCCAGGCCACCGAGACCCAGGTAGGCGAGATGACGCGCAACAAACTCAAGTCCACGCTGGACCTCAGCTTCGCCGACGTGGATCTGTCCCAGGCCCAGCTCTTCCAGCTGGACGCGCAGGACAACGCCGACGCCACCATGGCAGCACTGGACGCGGTGCTGGGCATCGACCATAATGTCCAGTACGCGCTCGTCGAGGATACGACGCCCCCGCCGCCACCGCCCGCGCCCGAGCCACTCATCCAAACCGCGCTGCAGCAGCGCCCGGATTTGCAGTCTCTCAGCTATGACACCCAGTCCGCGCAGAAGTTCGCGCGCGCCCAGTGGGACCAGCTTCTGCCCTCGATTTCGGCAGCGGGAACCGCGGGCATCGTCCCGGTTCACCCGGGCACTTATTACATCGCCAACTGGTGGGGCGCGATCGGGGGCAACGTGAATATTCCGATCTTCAACGGTTTCCTGTACACGTCTGAGGCGAAAGAGGCGAAGTATCGCGCCCAGGCGGCGGCCGAAAATACCCGTGATCTGCGCGACCGCATCGTCCGCGACGTGCGCACCTCGTGGCTCCAGGCCAATATGGGCTGGCAACGGATGAAAGTCACCGCCCAGCTGGCGCAACAAGCCAACCTGGCCATGAATCTGGCGCAGACCCGCTACAAGCTGGGGTTGAGTTCGATTGTGGAGTTAAGCCAGGCCCAACTGCAGCAAACCAGCGCGCAGATTCAGGACACCAGCGCGCGCTACCAATACCGCCTGTCCCTCGCAACATTGAGTTACGAAACGGGCGTCAGACCGTAGATGCAGATATGCGACCCGGCCTGCCTCCTGTTCTTCTCGCCGCTCGCTGAGACCGAAAAGTAGGCCGCCCACGCCTCAGCCCCTTGACCCACTTGTTTTTTTTGGTGGCAATTTGGTAGCAAATGGCGCCGAGAATACCGGTTTCGTGCCATTCCACCGGCTTTCAACTCCTTTATTGCCTTCATCCGGTTACTCCAGCGCCACCTTCACACGGTGGGTCGTAGGTTCGAATCCTGCTGCGCCCACCATTCCATCCACACCCCAAAAAATTGGCGCCCGGCAGCCACCGCCTCCCGCGTACCCGGCATCTCGTTTAAACGTTGCTCAACTACCAAGCCAGGATTCCCGAATGTTCAAACTCGGCAAGCCCGAAACACCCTTCCAGTGGATCGCCCACGTCGTACTCGCCGTCGTTGCGCTGTTTCTTGTCTGGTGGATGCTCCGCGTCTATGTCCTCTAGCGCGTCGTTCGGATGGTGAATCGCGTCCAGGGCCTCGCGTTTGCGATCGTCCACCTGAACACGCAGCGGCACTCCGGCAGGAATGGTGGTTTGCGCGAGCATGGGCAGCGCCGCGAAATACAAGACGCACCCAGGAAAAACAGCCGCTGAAAAGACCCTCACTCCGGATTTAGACTGGCTCCCGAGCAAAACGGCCCCTCGCCGCACTCACTCACCGTCCCACCACCAGAATTTCAAACGTCCCGGGCTTGGCCCTCGGCCGTCCTGTCGTCGCGGGTTCCAGCTCCGCCGTCGGCAAAAAGATTTCGTGCCTCGCCGCATCGACGCCCATCGTCCGGGCGCCCGCCGCCGTCTGCACCGTCTGCACCACCTCATAATTCCCCGACTTCTCCGCCACCACCGTCAGCGAACCATCCCGGCAGCTCGCAAACGCCTGCGCCCCATCGACCTTCGTCGCATCCACGCCCACGCCGATCGGCAGCGCCGCCAGCACCTTCCCGTCCTCCGCGCTCATCACGATCATCTTCTGTGGATTCCGGCACCCCACAAACAGCCGATGCGTCTTCGCATCGAGCGCCATGCCCACCGGATGTCCACCCGGAGCCACTGGCCATCGCGCCACCACTGTCCGCGTATGCAGGTCCACGACCGCAACCACGTCCTTGTCCTCGAGGTTGACGTAGGCCTTCCCCTTCCCATCGCTCGCCAGAAACTCCGGCTTCCCGCCCAGATCAATCGGCGCATCCATCTTCCCGTTCGCCGGATCGATGTCCGGCTTGAACGTCATCAGCACCCCGCCATCTCCCGAAACCGCCAGCACCTCATTCATCGCCGCGTCGTAAATGATCCCGTCCGAATCCGGAACCGTCGGGATCGTCCCCATCACCGCATAGGTCTTCAGATCGAAGACCACAATGGCGCCGCTCCCGCCGCCGTCCGTGATAAACCCGCGCCCCACCTTCGACACCACAGCCACGCCGTGCGAAACCTTCTGCCCCGGAATATCCCCCAGAACCTTCCCCGTCTCCTCATCGATTGCCTGGGTGTGCGTCGTCCGTGTCACGAAGATCCGGTGCGCCTCCGCATCCACCGTGACGTAATCCCACCCGCCATCCCCGCCCACGTGGAACGTCTTCGTGACCTGCCAGCTCGCCTGGCCAAACGCCGGCGCCATCCCAGCGCACAACGCCAGAGCCTCAATCGCCAAAACCAAACGATTCGCCCGCACAGGAATTCTCCTCAGTCAATTGATTGAAAGAAACAAGCGCAAAAGCACGCCCCGAAAGGCAACAGCCCTCGGGACGAGCTAACTCTAAGCCCGCTCCCTGAATCCTTCCTGAAGATGGAAAGTTGTGAAGATTGAAACCGTGTGAATTTCGCGGCAAGCGAATGTAGGCAGCCGAAGCCGCTGCCAGCATCATGGCGGATGCATTCCCAATCAGCTTTTTTCTGAGCCCTGAGCGCTGGTTTTGTTTGAACGCTGAACGCTGGTCTTATCCGAGCGCCGGACGCCGAGCCTTTTCTGAACGCTGAACGGAGCGCTGCCTTCTCAGGCGCTCTGCCGATCGTCGCCGCGCAGCACCAGTTCCAGGTCGGACTCATGCGCCAGCTTCTTTGGCGGCAAGTGATTCCCATCCAGCTGAACCACGTACATATCCTGCAGATAAGCGAGCTTCCTGGCTACCACTCCGCTCGCCTGCCCGCCCTTCACACGTACCTGCTGCCCTTCACTGAATGCCATGTCGCCCATCTTGCACTGATTCCCGAATTGGAACAATGGCCAAATGGGGACACCCTCGATCCCTCCAGCGTGTAGCCGTGTGCCATTACCAATCTGCCCCTGGAGTTCGGTTACCACCGTCCTATAGTTTCTGCCGTAACCTCCCACCCCGCCGGCACGCGAAATTCGCCGGACTCCCGCACTTTCCTTGCCACATTCGACGCGAGCCCAGCGGCCGCTCCTTTCGGCGGAAGCCCTCCCCTGTCGCCTGTGCGTCCCATCACATACCACGGGCCCCAATGGTCTGCGAAAATAAATGGTGATCAACACTCTCGAAGCTCCCTCCGCCAAACCGCCCCTGCTTCCCATCACCGCGATCGCCCGCAAGCTCGGCCTGCGCGAGGAGGACTTCGATCAGCTCGGTCCGTGGTTCGCCAAGCTCCACCTCGACATCCTTTGCGACCCTTCACGGCCGCCGCGCGGGAAACTGATCCTCGTGACCGCCACCACCCCCACCACGTCCGGCGAGGGTAAGACCGTCACCTCCATCGGTCTCGTGCAGGGCCTTGAGCGCCTTGGAAAAAAAGCTATCATCACCTCGCGCGAGCCTTCCCTCGGCCCCGTCTTCGGTATGAAGGGCGGCGCGGCTGGCGGAGGCCTCTCCCAGATCGAGCCCAGCCAGAAGGTCAATCTTCACTTCACGGGCGATTTTCACGCCATCACCTCCGCGCACAACCTGCTCGCGGCGCTGATCGATGCGCACCTGTTTCACGGCAACGACCTTCATCTCGACCCCGCCAATATCTGGTGGCCGCGCGCCATGGACATGAATGATCGCGCCCTGCGCAGGATCACCGTCGAAGTCGGCGGCAAGCGCGACGGCGCCAATCGCAGCACCGGCTTTGTCATCACCGCGGCCTCTGAGATCATGGCCATCCTCGCGCTGGCCAAAGATCGCGCCGACTTGCGCCGCCGTCTCGCCTCGATCGTCATCGGCGGCACCCGCGACGGCAAACCCATCCGCGCGGACGACCTCCACGCCACCGGCGCCATGATGGCTCTCCTCGCCGACGCTATTGAACCGAACCTCGTGCAGACCACCGAAGGCACGCCTGCGCTCGTGCATGCGGGTCCTTTCGGCAACATCGCGCACGGCACCAGCAGCATCATCGCCCAGCAAATTGGCCTGCGCCTGGCCGACTACGTGGTCAACGAAGCCGGTTTCGCCGCCGACCTCGGCGCGGAAAAATACATCGACATCGTCATGGGCGTCTCCGGCACGAGCCCCTCCGCCGCCGTTCTCGTCACGACGGTGCAGAGCCTCCGCAATCAGGGCGAAGGCGACCTCGCCAAAGGCTTCCCCAATCTCGCCCGCCACGCACAAAACCTCCAGCACTCTGGCCTGCCCACGCTCGTCGCCATCAACCGGTTCCCCCAAGACACGCAGCAGGACCTCGACCAGGTGCGCGCCTTCTGCGATCGGCTCGGCGTGCCCACTGCCCACACCGATCCCTTCATCAAGGGCGGAGAAGGATCGGAAGCTCTGGCGCGCGCCGTCGTCGACCTCATCGATCGCAATCTCAACGCCGCCGCGCATCCCATCTACGATCTCTCCGACACGTACGAAGAGAAACTCAACAAAGTCGCAACCGGGATCTACGGGGCCGACGGCGTCACCTTCAGCGACACAGCGCGCACGAAGCTCAGCCGGTTCGTCGACTGGGGCTATGCAGGCCTGCCCATTTGCGTCGCGAAAACCCAGTACTCTTTCTCTGACAATCCGAAGCTGTTCGGCGCGCCCACCGGATGGACCCTCGCCATCAACGACGTCTCGCTGTCGGCAGGCGCCGGATTTCTGGTCTGCATCGCCGGCAACATGATGCTCATGCCGGGCCTCCCAAAAATTTCGCGCGCAGAGGAAATCGACGTCGACGACCAGGGTGAAATCCTCGGCGTCTGAACTTCGATTGAGTCTCCAGTCTCCAGGCCCCAGTCTCCAGTCTCCAGGCTTCCGGCTTCAGGCTTCAGGCTTCCGGCTTCAGGCTTCCCGCATCCCACTCTGTATGATTCGCAAGCTCAAATCGGGCGAATTCCGCCTCTACTCCCGCAAGAAGGACGCGTCCACCGGCAAGCGCCGCAACCTCGGCACCTTCGACTCTCTGGAGAAGGCCAAACGACACGAACGCGAAGTCCAGTACTTCAAGAGGCATTAGCCGTGGCTACAAAGAAGTCCGCTTCAGCAAAGAAGACTGCCGCGTCGAAGAAGCGCTGGGTAAAGGACGTCACTACCGACTCCACGCACCCACCCAAAGATCTCTTCACTCAGAGCGCGCCAATCATCGCCCGCTCGCTGGCCTCAAAGAAGGTCTCCCCCAGGGGCCCAGGCTCGGGCATGCGCATGCTGACCTACTTCATCAACCGCGCCGGGAAAGGTCTGAGCGACTCACGCCGCCAAACCCTCAAGCGCGCCAAGGAACTGCTGCACGAGCATATCGAGAAAGAGAAACGGAAGAACGCCGCCTGATCAGCTATTCGCTATTGGCTATTGGCTACCGCCGCACGCTTCCTCTTTCCCATCCGGAACGTCACCACCCCCGCCGCAATCAGCACTACCGTCGACGCCAGCACCTTGGCTACAGCCAGCGGCTTGTTCGGCTCCTCAGCGGCGGGAATTACCGACAGCACAATGGTCACCGACGTTGATACAAGTCCCACGACTGCCAGCAATAACGCCACTGGCCGCCCACCCGGAACTCGCCGCACCTCCGGCCCCGCCGGCCGCTGCTGCAGCTTCGCCATCGCCGCAAACATCAGCAGATACGGCAGGAAGTACGTGATGATCCCCATGCTCACCAGCACGTCGTATGCCCCGCGCACCGTGGTCCCCGCCTGTCCGAGCGCCGCCACCACCATTCCCGCCAGTCCGTAGATGCCGATTGCCACCCACGGCGTTCGAAAGCGGGGATGCACGTGCCCAAACACGGGTGGCAGATAGCGATCGATGCCTGCCACGAAGGGCAGCCGCGACGTCGAGGACAGAAACGCCGCCGTTCCTCCGATCGCATTCAGCGCCATCAGCCCTGCCATCAGCGCCACCATCCAGGCAAGGTGCAGCCGCGCACAAAGCACCGCCATCCCGCGCATGAAGCCGTCCACACCCGACACCGCGTCGGAAGGCAGCGCCGTCAGCAACGCCACCGTCCCCGCGAAGTACCCCAGCGTCATCACGGTGCCGCCTGTCAGCAGCGCCCATGGAATCGTCTTCCGCGGGTTCTCGATTTCCTCGCCCATGAACGACCCGCTCTCGCATCCCGCAAACGCGAAGAAGATCGTCGACCAGAAGACCGCATTCTTCAGCGACCAGTGCGGCGTCATCGTGGCCACATCGATATGACTCGCGATCCCAAACCGCCGCGCCGAGACCCCGGCGAACACCACGAGAATCGCAATCGGCAGCCAGCCGCCGATCGATCCTATATTGCTCAGCCACTTTCCTTCCTCGAGCCCGACGATGTTCAACGCCGTGATGATCGCCAGCCACACCACAGCGAAGGTCATGAAGTACCAGGGACTCGCCGACAGCGCATGCCCGCGCTCGCCCGCCACAAACAGCATCGCCCCCGCCCCGAAATACAGGAACGACGCGAAATACGGCAGGTTCGACATCCAGTACATCCACGAGCTCAGGAAGCCCGCCGAATCTCCGAACGCCTCCCGCGTCCACACATAGAGCCCACCCTCCTGCGGATAGCGCGACGACAGTTCCATCACGCTCGCCGCGAGCGGCACAAAAAATCCAATCAGCGCGAAAATCCACACCACCAGCGCCGATGGTCCCCCAGCGGCCGCTGTCGCTACCCAGCGCACGCTCAGTCCGGTAGCAACATAGAACGCCGCAAGGTCGCGGAACCGCAGCGCCCGCTTCAGTCGTGGTTGTGAGGCAACAGCCCCGGCCACCACCGGAGTCTCAGCCACGCGCGCCGCTTTCCAGATCCTTGAGCACCGCCATCGCCGCATTCCGCCCGTTCACGCCAATCACGCTTCCCCCCGGATGCGTGCACGCCCCGCACAAATACACGCCCTTCATCGGCGTCCGCGCCGTCAGCCTCTTCGCACCCATATAAGGAGGCAAGCATTCACCCTGGAAAATGTGGCCGCCCGTCAGCCCCACCTTCTGCTCGATGTCGGGAGGCCCCAGCACCTGCGCCTCCAGCACTGCTTGCTCCATGTTGGAACAGAACCGCCCCAGCGACCCAAGCGCCAGGCGCCGCACCTCGTCTCTGTGCTCGTCCCAACTTCCCTTCGCAAATTTGTACGGAACATACTGCGCGAACACGCTCATCGTGTGCATTCCCTCCGGCGCCACGCTGCGGTCATGCGCGCTCTGGAAATAAAGCTCACACCACAGCGCCTCCGGCAACTCCCCGCGCTTCGCCGCCGCAAACCCCGCCTTCCACTCTGTCTTCGTCAACGGTGCATTGATCTGTCCATAATGGTGCGCTTCATTTGTGCCTGGTCTTGATACAAAATTCGGCAGCTCCCGCAGCAGCACGTTCAGCTTCACCGTGCAGCCTTCAATCGGAATCTCCTCGATACGCGCCTTCCAGGCCCCATCCGCAGCCCCACCCAGCAGCCGCAGCGTCACCCGAGGATCCGCATTCGAAACCACCGTCCGCGCCGCAATCCGTTCTCCGCCCTCGAGCCGCACACCTTCCCCAGGCACAATCTCCGCAACACCAATCCCCGAAGCCACCACCGCACCCGCCTCGCGCGCCGCGTCGCAAAAATAGAACGACACCATCCCCATGCCGCCCTTCACGTACCCCCACATCCCCGGCATTCCGCCCAGCCTCCCGGACGCATGATGGAACCGGATCGACGCCGTTCCCGCATCGAACGGGCTCGCATTCGTCCCAATCACCCCCTGTCCCAGACACGCAATTTGTAACCGCTCCTCCTGCAAATAGCGCTCGACGAACTCCGCCATCGACCACTCGTAGAGCAGCTTTCGAGCCTCCTCATCGCCGCCCAGCCTTTCGTCAATTTCCTCCGCGGTCGGCGCCTCCCCAATCCACGCGTCACGCTCGTCCGCCGGACGCAGCTCGTCCCGCAGCCTCGCCAGCGTTGCGTTCATTGCCTTCCAGCCCTCCACATCCCCAGGAGCAAATCGCCGCACCTCCGCTTCGCACGCGGCGTCGTCGTCCCAAAGCTGGATACTTGACCCGTCCAAAAACGGCACAAACAAACCATTCACCGCTGGAGTCCAATGAAATCCCCGCGCCGGGAGATTCAGCTCCTCGACCACCAGCGGATGCAGCAACCCCGCAAGATAAGCGCATGGCGACATCCGCACCCCAGGATGCGTCTCCGGAAACGGCTCCTCAATCGTGCATGCCCCGCCCACGCGCTCGCGGCTTTCGAGCACCAGCACTCGCTTCCCGGCCCGCGCCATGTAGGCCGCACACGCGAGGCCATTGTGCCCTGCCCCCACCACAATCACGTCCCATGTCCGCGCCGCCAGCTCCCGCACCGGCGCAGGCAATCCCACTTTCCCTAAAACCGCAGCTGTCGCCGAACCACTCAGACTCCACCCCCGTTAGGTTTGCTGCCAGTATCCACACCGGCGCACCAATCCGAAAGCAAATTGCGAAATCGACCCGCATCACGATCCGGTACACCATCCACCCCTAGCAACCTATACTGTCGCTTCGTCTGCACCACGCTCTCCGAGGACTCCATGAAACACCTTCGCATTCCAGCGCACCTGATCTTTCTCGCTCTCCTTGCCGCCTTCATTCTGATCCCATCCTCCGCTCCCGCCCAGCAAACGGCGCAACCCTGGCTCAAGACCGACCTCCCCATCGATCAGCGCGTCGACGCCCTCATCTCCCAAATGTCCCTCGAAGAAAAGGTTCAGCAGATGCGCGACCACTCTCCTGCCAT
>Ga0181520_10007194_pt1 | contig 16545 bp, 18 predicted proteins | sample PEATcosm2014_Bin_29_FD_132451 | JGI IMG/M metagenome (GOLD analysis project Ga0181520, IMG submission 132451) | Peatland microbial communities from MTU Mesocosm Facility, Houghton, MI, USA - PEATcosm2014_Bin02_30_metaG | ecosystem: Environmental > Terrestrial > Soil > Wetlands > Peat | place... | reverse complement strand
GTAATATTGGCTTATCTAGATTCAATATATTCTGAAATATTCAACAACGAAAATTAAATGTAAGATCGACGGTAAACCCCATCGATTTTTTTGTGCCGATATTAAGAATCGCTCAGTTCAGGTTTTAAATTGACACCGATGCAAGTAATTTGTTTTATGATAAAATTTCTATTATAATTTTTTGCTCTTTCTCCTTTTGGCGAGGTTATAAATGGGTGCTGAATTAAATCATATCAAGGTCAAGCTGGTTATGCCTGTACTTTATTCCGACCAGGCCCTTTTGTCAGGGGCGGATGAAAGGCTGCAGGAATTATATGGGGAAACGGATTTTAAAAGCCCTGTCCTGCCATTCGATTACACCCAATATTATAATCAGGAAATGGAATCAAAGGAAATTAAACGCATTTTCTTCTCTTATAAAAACCTGATTGAAATTACCGACCTGGCAAAGATAAAAAAAGAAACAAACAGGATTGAGCTCGAACTCTCAGTTGACGGCCGCAGGCATGTAAATTTAGATCCCGGGTATCTCGAACTCGGAAAGTTCGTGCTGGCGACAACAAAGGACCAGCAGCACCGGCTCTATATCGCCTCCGGTATTTACGAAGAGATCACCCTTTATTTTAAAGACAGGCAATGGCGAAGCTGGGACTGGACCTACCCTGATTACAGGAGCCAGGATTATAAAGATATTCTCCTGAAAATCAGGGAAATCTATAAAGCCCAGATAAAATAAGGGGGGCGCTTTATAAGGCTAAATTGCAATTCGCAGGATGATATTTTATAATCATGAGCTGTTTTACATTATCATTTAAGGAGAATAAATGGCTTTCAGCTTTTTCCCCCGGGAAGATAAATTCTTCGACATTTTCGACCGCCAGGCTAAAGCGATATTAAATACTTCGAATTATTTCAAGGACCTTGTCAGGGAAGGCGTCTTCGATGACGTCAGCGTCCTGAAAATGCATGACTACGAGCATGAATGCGATGTAAATACCCATGATATAATCGGGCTCTTAAACCGCAGTTTCATCACCCCGTTCGACCGCGAAGATATTCACCAGCTAGCGCAGGAATTAGATAACATAGTGGACATGATCTATTCCATTACAAAAAGGATCAATCTATACAAGATCAAGGGCTTTAGCCAGGACCTGCTTCAATTTGCGGATTATATAGTGCAGGCCGCCTCTGCGCTTGAAAAGGCATTGAACTGTTTGAGGAGGCAGAGGATTATCCGGCCTATTCTCGACAGCTGCATAGAGATAAACAAGCTTGAAAATCTCGGGGACCAGCTCAAGGACGCACTGGTCGGGAAATTGCTTGACCAGAACCCTGACGCGATTACTTTTATTAAATGGAAGGAAATCTTCGAAGGTACGGAAACTGTTCTGGATATATGCGAGGATGTCGCCAATGTTATCGAGACAATCCTTGTAAAACAAGCCTGAAATGGGACGAAGGTAGAATCGTATGATTTTCATTATTTTTCTGGTCTTCCTCGCCCTCGCCTTTGATTTCATCAACGGCTTCCATGATTCGGCCAATTCTGTCGCGACAATAGTCTCTACAAGGGTCCTTTCCCCGAAATACGCCGTTATATGGGCTTCTTTTTTTAATTTTATAGCTTTCTTTTTCTTCGGTCTTAATGTCTCAAGGACGATAAGCCAGGGTATTATCGATATTTCGGTCATCGATTCGATGGTGATATTTTCAACCCTGTCGGGCGCAATAATCTGGAATCTGATAACCTGGTATGTCGGCATACCTTCCAGTTCATCCCATGCCCTTATAGGCGGATTGATCGGTTCGGCTATCATAAAGACCGGCAGCATTAAAGCCCTTATCTGGAGCGGAATTATCAAGACAACCCTTTTCATATTCATTTCGCCTATATTCGGGCTGATCCTAGGTGTAATTATAGGATGGGCCATATACTGGATCTTCAGAAAAAAAAGCCCCATGCAGGTGGATAACTTTTTCAGGATAGGACAGTTTTTCTCGGCCGCCCTTTACAGCATCGGCCATGGCGGAAACGACGCCCAGAAGACAATGGGCATAATCGCATCACTTTTGTTCGGAGCCGGCCTGCTCGGAAAGGAATTTTCAATCCCGTTCTGGGTTGTGCTCGCATGCTATTTATCAATGGCGCTGGGCACCGCAACCGGCGGGTGGAGAATTGTGAAGACCATGGGCCAGAAGGTCGTAAAGCTCAGGCCGGTGGATGGTTTCTGCGCGGAACTCGGGGCCGCTGTATCCCTGGCGACGTCGACTTTCATGGGAATACCCGTCAGCACTACCCAGACGATAGCCGGATCGATAATGGGTATAGGAATGCTCAAGCGGTTCACATCTGTCAGGTGGCAGGTCGCCCGGGGGCTGGCCTATGCATGGATACTCACTATCCCATGTTCGGCCGTTCTCTCTTCGCTGTTTTATTTATTGATCAGGCATTTCAAAATCTAAAAACCCTAAATTCCCGTGAGCGGCTTTTTAAGAAAACTTCCGATCGTGCCGCCCTGGGGCTTGGCGGGTTTATAAACAGGCTCCTTCTCTTTCGGCGCTCTTGCTGCAACATTCCTGACGTAAGAAGAGGGTCTGGCCGCAGGCGAAGGCCCCTTAGCTGCCGAATATTCCGCATGACAGGAATTCTTCTTCAGGGAAAGGGATATCCTCTTCCTGACCGGATCGATATCTATGATCTTGAAATCCTTGATATCCCCGACTTTTAAAACATCCATCGGATTTTTAACATAATTATCGCTGAACTCTGAGATATGTATAAGCGCCGTCTCTTTGATGCCGACATCGACAAAAGCGCCGAAATCGACAACATTTTTAACCTTGCCTTTGATCGGCATCCCAGGTTTAAGGTCCTCGAATTTTACGACTTCTTTCTGGAGAACCGGGGCAGGATAACCCTCGCGCGGGTCCCTGTTAGGTTTCTTCAGCTCATCGATAATATCTTTTACTGTCGTTTCGCCCATTCCGTATTTATTTATGAGTTCAAGCCTTTTTTCCCTTGAAATTTCTTTATTAGCCTTGATATCTCCAAGTATCTGCCTTGCCGCGGCATAATTTTCCGGGTGAACCCAGGTATTGTCAAGTTCTTCAGCGCTTTCAGGTATCTTCAGAAATCCGGCGGCCTGTTCGAAGGTTTTATCTCCGAAACCGGGGATATTCATCAGGTCATCTCTTGAAAGTATAAGTCCCTTGCTGTCCCTGTAGGAGACAATGTTTCTTGAGAGGGTTGTCGATACACCTGAAACATATCTCAGGAGAGCGATAGAAGCGGTGTTAAGATTCACCCCGACATTATTCACTACCGATTCCACCACTTCCGTCAGGCTTTCGCTGAGCGCTTTCTGGTTGACGTCATGCTGGTAGAGACCGACGCCTATCGATTTGGGATCGATCTTGACAAATTCCGCAAGCGGGTCCTGTATTCTTCTTCCGATAGAAATTGCCCCGCGGATTGTCAGATCTAATTCCGGAAATTCCTCTATCGCTATGTCGGATGCGGAGTAAACTGAAGCACCGTCCTCCGAGACTACCGTATATTCAACCGGAAGGCTGTATTCGGTTATGGCCCCGGCAACAACTTCCTGCACCTCATGAGAGCCTGTCCCGTTGCCGACGGCTATCAGGGCTATGTTGTATTTCAGGACGGCATCTTTAATTGCTTTGATCGAGGCGTCCCTGTTATTCTGGAAAAACAGGAAATAACTCAGGAATTTCCCGTTTTCATCGAGTGCCGCGGCTTTGGTCCCGGTCCTTATGCCGGGGTCCACACCGAGCACTCTTGTTCTCTTTATCGGGGGCTGCATCAGCAGGCCTTTAAGGTTTTCGGCAAAAACAGAAATGCCATGATTGTCGGCATTTTCGCTCTGATACCCTCTTATCTCCCTTGTAACCGAGGGTATTAAAAGCCTTTTCAGGGAGTCCTCGACTGCCGATCGATGATAGGGATTGGCAATGGCTACGAGTTTAAGCATTATCTCCCGGGACTTTTCTTCATTAAACTCTATGGCCGATTCAAGCTCTTCTTCCCTGACTCCCCTGTTGATAGCAAGAATCCTGTGGGGTTTTATTTCAGAAATCCTTTCACGGTAGTCGTAATACATCTTGTAAACGCTGGCGTCTTTATCTTTTTTACCCTTAACGGCAAGTTCTCCCTGGCTCCTTACAAAGTCCAGCAGAACCTTCCTGTTATCAATATCCTGGGCAAACCTTTCAGCTAAGATATCCATAGCCCCCTGAAGGGCTTCTTCGGCATTATTAACCCCTTTTTCAGGATCGATAAACCTCCGGGCTTCTTTTTCAATATCTGAAATTGAAGCCATCAGGTCAGCCAAGCCGCTTAGTCCTTTTTCGATTGCTATCATCGCACGCGTTTTCTTTTTCTTTTTATACGGGGCGTACAATTCTTCCAGCTCGCTTAATGTATCGCATTTTTTAATGTTATTATACAGATCTTCCGTTAATTTTCCCTGGGAGAAAATTCCTCTGAGTACTTCCAGCCTTCTTTGTTCTAAGTTTTCGAGGTAAGAGAGTTTATGTGAAATATCCCTGACCTGGATTTCGTCAAGAGTCCCGGTCGCCTCTTTTCTGTACCTTGATATGAATGGGATAGTGTTTCCCTCCTTTAGAAGGGAAACTGTCGCCAGAGCCTTCCATTCCTCGATCCCGATATCCGAAGCAATCTTCTTAATAATTTCCTTCACGCTTATTTCAAGTCCGTTGATAAAAGCCTCATTAAGCTCCATGAAAATTCACTCCTTTACAAAAAATATGTCCTACAACAGGCTCCTGATTTCATCCCCGTTTTCGGGATCCGCAGCCTTTTCCGACAGAACCCACTCTTCTGTATGAGTCATCGGCAGGCCGGGGTTAAGCAGGTAAATGGGACTGAGCGTCTCGAGCTCGTAAAAAGATTTGCAGGTGTAGATTTCAACGGCGCAGTTATCGTCCGGATAATTGCCCGAGTAAATGTAATTGTACTTTTTAATAAAAGTATAATTTTTTTGCGCTATTCCGATAAATCCTTCATAGCCCGCTCCGCCGACCTTTCCTACCCTGCCGTTTGGTTTGACAAGGAAAAGGTCCGGCGTCTGCACATACTGCCTGCTTTTTATATTTGTTTTTTGTTTTGACCATTTCTGCCAGTAAATTATCTTGCAAAGCTGCCATTTTCCCGGACTTGCCCACGGGAAAAATATAGTACCGGAATCTGCGCGGACGCATGACAGGCCCCACAGGCCGGCGCTGTAAACCATTTTCCCGGTATTCATGAGAACGTGATCGACATGGAAACGGGAGTTTTTCTCGCTGATTACCAGGCTTTTTTCGAGATGCAGATCCCTGTCGGTTGCTGTGACTGTCAGGCATCCGTCTTTAATTACGGCCTGGCATGGATTGTTATCCGCTTTAGACGTAAATTTTGTCTCGGGCGAAAGCCAGAATCTATGCCCCCCGTAATTGCGGAAGCCTTTTACCTTTTTCACTGGTTTGTTTTCAACATACATGATGTTCCCCGTCTTTTCAGTACCGTAATACAATATTCTGGGCCCGAAACCGGAAGCCACAACCATTTTCTGATTGCCTATGGTCAGTTCATAACAACCATTGTAGCCCTCAAAAACTGTCTGTTTAATATTCATACCTGCACTCCTAAACACGGGATCATCCCCGTCATATTAATCAGATTATTGTATATCAAAGGGCCTGTTTTGTCTAAAGAAAGGCCCCCTGAAAAATTTGCAATATTTCCTGCCTGAAAGTAGGATACTACAATTAATTCCGGAGGAAATGATGATCAGGACCGCATATTATATAATACATATTTTCTTTGTTTTCGTGTTTTCTCTTATATCCCTTATTCCTTTTCTATTAATAAGAGTTATCTCCGGAGATAAGGTATGGGAGAAATTCCTGTGCGCAGACCTGTCCGTCTGGGCTAGATTCGGGCTATGGGGCACAGGATCAACATTCGAAGTGTCCGGGCTTGAAAACCTGCCTGAAGGCAACGCGGTTTTCATGTCAAACCACCAGAGCAATTTCGATATTTTCATAGTTATCAGCTATTTCAAAAAATTAGTCGGCTTCATCGCCAAATACGAACTCCGTCATGTTCCGATATTAAACCTGTGGATAACCCTGACCCATGGGATTTTTATAAACAGGAAAAATATGAGGGACTCCTATAATACAATAGAAGAAGGCATCAAATCCCTCAAAGACGGGAATTCGCTTGTTATTTTTCCGGAAGGACACAGAAGCAAGGGTCCCGTGCCGGGAAATTTCAAAAGCGGAAGTTTTAAATTAGCCCTGCTGTCCAATACAAGAATTGTTCCGGTTACCATAAAGGACTCGTATAAAATTTATGAGGAAACCGGTTTTATTAAACCTGCTCATATAAAGGTAACGATACATCCGCCGGTCGAGACAAAGGGGTTATCTGAAGAACAGAAGCGAACTCTGCCCGCCCTTGTCGCCGATATAATAAAATCGGCCCTGTAATTTTTTTTGGATAAGGATATGCTTAAACTGCAGAATATCAAAAAATACTATAAAATCGCGGGTCTGAGGAAAGTCATCCTTGATGACATATCGTTCAATCTGGAAAAAGGCGAAATAATATCCCTGACCGGAAAATCGGGCTCCGGAAAAACCACCCTGTTAAATGTGATATCAGGGCTGACAAGGCCATCGTCCGGATCTGTCTTTCTCGAAGGCAGGAAAATAAAATATTTTCTGGATATCATGCCTTCAAGGATGCGCAACAGGAAATTCGGTTTCGTTTTCCAGTCTTTCAGGCTTCTTCCCGGTGAAACCGCCTGGTCGAATATCCTCCTCCCTGCCCGCATATCCGGTCTGATCACCCGAAAAACACTGGAAAGAGCGGAGGAGATCCTTGAAAAACTCGGCCTCACCGAATATAAAAACACGAGAACCCTGCTCCTTTCGGGCGGACAGAAACAAAGGACGGCGCTCGCCAGGGCCCTGATAAATGACCCTGACATTATCCTTGCCGACGAACCTACGGCAAACCTCGACAGCGAAACGGCTGAAGAGATCCACAGCTTTCTTGTTGACTTTGCCAGGGCTGGAAAATCAGTCCTGGTTGTCACTCACAATGAATATATGTTTTCACATTCCGACAAGATATATTCTCTTGCCGATGGAAATATAAAGGAAATGAGGAAAAAGGTTAAATAATGACAGAGAAAATTTATTTGATTATCAAAGAATGTTTCTCCGGCAGGTTTGTTTCAATCGTCGTTTTCATCGTTACCGCAGCTGCGGCTTTTTCTATCGGTTCGTTTGTAATTATTGTACAGAGCGTTGAAAATTCCGTTATCCGGAAATTCGAATCGGCAATACCTCCAGGTGAAATTAAAGTCAGCCGGAATACAAAGGAACTGAACGGAAAATCCCTCGCATGGCTTTCCGGAATTAAAGGGGTAAAGGCGGTTTATCCCCTGAGCGCCTCGCAGATACCGATGCAGGCTGTCATCTCAATTTTCGGCTTAAACTACAGGACAGACCTTGTCTGCATAGGAGCCCCCGCGGAATTTGTCCGTGCGGATATCGAGGGAGCGGAAAATAGATCAGATTGGCTGAACTGGAAACCGGGAATGGAACTGCCGGTGCTTATACCCGGAATTCTCATTGAAGCGTATAACAATAGCATGGCCGAACCTAACGGACTGCCTGAAATAAAACCCGATATGGCGGTAGGGAGGGAACTCCGTATAATTTTCGGTAAATCCTCGGTTAAAGAAATAGACGGTTATTCGCCCGAATTATCAAGAGTAGCCGGCTTTACAGATAAAATAAAGAGCATATGCCTGGTCATTCCGCTGCAGGCGGTAAAATTTTATAATAATAAATTTAAGGATAAGACCGCAGGAGATTCCTATATAAGCGCGTATGTGCTTGTTGAAAGCCACAAAATGCTGCTCGGAGTGGCAGAAAAGATTGAAAAGGCCGGCCTGACCGCCCAGACAGATAAAACCCTGTCTGAAGAAATGCTTTCATTTAAAAGGAAGCTTGAATCGGTATTTTTTCTTATGACTTTTATTGTGTTTATCCTGGCTTTGTTTTCGGTAATATTTTCAACGATGATAGCAGCTTTGCACAGAATGGATTACTACCGCCTGCTCAGGGTCCTGGGCGCCTCGCGCATATTCATTACAATTTCACTCCTGTTTAAATATTCATTAATAGGATTTGCCGGTTCATTCGCCGGATTTATAATTATGCGCAGCCTTCTCGGAATTTTTATTTCATCTCTTAAAATTCAGGGTTTTGAAATATTGATGGGAAATGCCGGATCAGCAGATGTCTGGAAAGCTGCCGGCGCAGGGGGTTTAATATCATTTCTTGCAGCTCTTCCGGCCCTCTTCATGGTACACTCAGGGAAGATGAACTTAGATCAATGATTCATTCCGTATTTTTCCATGATCTTTTCATAGTCGACACCCTTCCGGTATCCGCAGAACTGGTCTTTACCCAAAGATTTGGCATGATAACAGGCGTAATCGGCCTGTTTCTGGACAGAATGGTACATTTTCAAAATATCCTTGTTGAATATCTGCCCGCCTGCCGAATAACTGACATTAAATGACGCTCCCCCGATACTTGCAGTTATCCTGATAAAACCGCCCGAACCGGCGGGAATACGGATTTTCCTGATCTCATTTATCAATTTCTGGGCATATTTTTCAGCTCCGTCTAACTCGGTTACGGGCAGGACAATATCAAATTCTTCCCCTCCGAACCTGAAAAGGTAATCGGTCGGACGCGATACTTTCTTCATAGCCCTGGCGACGGCTATCAGGACATCGTCGCCTGCGGCATGCCCGTATATATTGTTGACCTTGCTGAAATCGTCGAGGTCCATTCTCAGGTACGATAAAGGCAGGACTGCAGATTTCTTGCTTGACTGCCAGTATCGTGATATCGCCTTAACAATATTAACAAGTAAAGCCTCATTGTATTTAAGAAGTGATGTTTTATTATCAATATTTATCCTTTCTTCAAGAACTTCATATTTTTTGAGAAGCGTGTAATGCTCCATCTGGATTTCTCTGAGAAGTTCTATAACTTCCTCATCAATATTATCCTGAAGGGCGAGATGAGAAAGTATTTTCAGGGCTATGACCTCGAAATCACTTATTGATTTCTTCTTTTTACCGGGATTAGTTTTCATACCATCGGTCCTCGTATAATTATTATTTTAATTTTCGGAATAATTTTTAATTCTGTTACTAATATGACGATTTATTATAAAAGTTTTACATTTTTTTTGCCGAAGAATCTGGAAAAGGATGAGGAAAATGGGGGAAAAGAAACGTATAATATAGGGTCCTATTTTTTCCCGCCGGTCTGCGTCAATAAATCTACCAGCTCTTCCTTTGTAATACCCTGCGCTTCTATTACTTTATTCCTTGAACTCATTCCTCTCAGGATCGATATGTTTTTCTGAGGTAAGGACAACAGTCCCGACAAATACCTGATAAGCTCGCGGTTTGCCATTCCCTCTGCCGGGGCCGATTTTAATTTCACAGAAATATTGTCTCCCGTAAGGCTTATCTGGTTGATTCCGCTCTTCGGGTAGACTCTGACATCAAAAAGGACGCCTTGAGATTTCTGGCTTATCATATTTACCTGTAATTGTTCATTAGAGCCTGCAGGGCAAACTGAACGAGCTGGAGAAATATGAACACATAAAGCGGGGATAAATCAAACATTCCGATCCTTAACGGAGGAAGCACCTTCAGAAAAAAATTCTGGACTGGAGCGCATATGCTTTCCGTAATCCTTACAAGCGGATTATCCGGTTCGAGATTGAAATAACTCAATAGAATAAAAAACAAAAAGACATACATATATATCTCTGAAAATATATAAAGGAATTGCAGGATTGAATATACAGGCATCTATTTTTCCCCCATTTCTCTGGAACGCGCAGCAGCCGCTCTTACCGCATTTATGACAGTAGCGTTAAATGCGCCGTTTTCAAGGGCTAAAAGCCCTGCGGCCGTGGTTCCGCCAGGCGATGTCACCCTGTCCTTTAGTTCTCCCATATGTATTCCGGCTTCAACAGATTCAGCCGCCATCGCGGCAGAGCCGCTGACCGTATAAACGGCAAGTCTCCTTGCAACATCTCTTGGAAGTCCCTCGAGGACTCCAGCGTCGGCAAGCGCATTGATAAAGGCAAATACATAGGCCGGCCCCGACCCTGATAAACCGGTAATAGCATCGAGAAGCTCTTCCTTTTTGACTATTTCAGCTATTCCTATAGAATGAAAAATATCTAAAACGCTTTTTATCTGTGCTTCCGTAAAAGGACCGTCAAAATAGACTCCGGAAACACCCTCTCCTACCAGGGCAGGCGTATTAGGCATCGCTCTGGCAATAAGCGCCTTTTTCAGATGTTTTCTCATCACTGAAACCTTGATACCGGCGGCAATTGAAATCAGTATTTTCCCCGGTGAATCGAATGACTTCCTGATATCCGCCAGCGCTTTTTCGATATCATGCGGTTTTACCGCAATGATCAATACCTGGGAGCCCCCGGCAAGCTCCTCTGTGCTTTCAGCCGGTTTAACCGACCACCTGCCGACCGCTTCCTTTACTTTAAGGGCGTCTATATCGTAAACACGGATCTCATAAGCATTTTCCCTTGACAGCCCCGCAATCAGCGCACAGCCCATATTCCCGCATCCGATAATTCCTAATTTCATTTCAATCCTCCGGGGGTCAATATTTTGATGTAACGCTGTATGTCTCCAGCAATAGCGCCAGTTTTTCACAAAAATAATCTATTTCTTTCCTTGTAATCGTAAATGGCGGCAGAAGCCTCAGAACATTTTCTCCGGCCCTCAGCGCAAGAATCCCGGAGTCAAGGAGGCCCTTGACGGCATCTTTAACAGGGTAAGCAGGGTTAAGTTCGATACCGATCATAAGACCGAAAATCCGGTTTTCTTTTATCAGGTCTTTATATTTACCTTTGAGCTCCTCGAGTTTCTTCAGGAAGTATTCTGAAAGGCTGTTTATCATTGAAAGCATTCCTGAGTTCAACTCATCCATAACGGCGCATCCCGCAGCGCATGCCAGGAAATTTCCCCCGAAAGTCGATGCATGCATACCCGCTTCCATGAAAGCGGCCACATCTTTTACAGCCAGGACCGCACCTATTGGAAAACCGTTCCCCAGTGCCTTGGCCATAGTTATCATATCAGGCACGATGTCAAAATTCTGGTAGCCGAAATTCCTGCCAGTCCTTCCCAGGCCGGTCTGGACTTCGTCAAATATTATCAGAAAATCGAACTTTTTCGAAAGATCCCTGACTTTTTTTATGAAAGCGCTCGAAAGAGGATTGATCCCCCCTTCACCCTGGACAGCCTCGAGAAAAACAGCGCATACATCGTCGCCCATCTTTTTTTCCAGTTCGCTCTCATCGTTAAATCCTATGAAATCAACGCCCGGCAGAAGGGGTTCAAACCCGCGCCTGTATTTTTCCTGGCCGGTCATGCTTATCGTTGCAATCGTTCTGCCGTGAAATGATCCTGAAAGGGAAAGCACCCTGCTTTTACCCGGGTTCCTCTTGATGCCCCGTATGCGAGCCATTTTCAGCGCAGCCTCGTTTGCTTCCGCCCCGCTGTTGCAGAAAAACAACTTCCCGGGGAAGGCCGCATTGCAGATCTTTTCAGCTAATTCCGCCTGTCCCGGTATGATGAACAGATTGGATATATGGGATATTTTATCGAGCTGTCTTTTTATCGCGTCGTTTATCCTCCGGTTCGAATGTCCGAAACCGGTAACCCCGATACCCGATGTCAAATCGAGATATTTATCGCCTCTTTCGTCATAAACCCAGTGGTCATGACCGCTGACAATAGCTATGGGAGTCCTCGAATAGAAGGGTATTAAAAATTCAGCCGAATTCCTGATCAGGTCTTTCATATTAAACTACCTATTACGCCCTGCGGGCTTTTTTAGAAGTGCGCCTAATTATAAATTATTTTTTGCGATTATAAAAATAATCGTAAAAACAGATAATTTGACAACCTGAATCGCCTGAAATAGAATTTCACTAAGAACAGAATCAAGAGGTTAAAGAATATGAAGTGTTTTACTGCATTGATCCTTGCTTCGCTTCCCGTTTTCGCCCTTATAGCATCATGCGGGGCTCCCTTAGGGGAAGCGGCGATCAGGGGTGATGCAGCGTTTATAAAGAACTACAAGGGCGATGTCAACGTATCGGAAGCCTCTTACGGCATGCCGGCGCTTGTTTTAGCGGCCAGAGCCGGACACAAGGAAGCTGTCAAAGCCCTGCTCGAAGCAGGGGCCAATGTCAATTCCAGAGACAGCGAGGGTAATACAGCCCTTATAACGGCAGTTTTTTATGGAAGAACGGACGTTGTTGAAACTTTGCTCGCGGCGGGAGCCGATACGAATGCGATATCCACCATGATTTACGATATCAAAGAAGGTTCACAATATTACTACGGGCCGATGACCGCCCTGGACATCGCAATGAAGAAGAATTTTACTGCGATAGTAAAACTGCTCAAGCAGGGGAAATAAGGCAGGGCTCATGCATTCGCTTTTAGCGGACGCATGGAGCTCCTCTTCCATAATGTTAAATGCTATGAAAGGATTGAATTCATGAATTTTAAAGCTGTAATTTTCGATCTCGACGGTACTCTTCTTGACACACTCGATGATTTAGCCGATTCAATGAATATCGTATTAGGCAGACTGGGCTTCCCGTCTCATGAAAGAGCCGAATATAAGATATTCGTAGGTGACGGAATGAGGAAATTAGTTATCAGGGCCCTGCCTGCTCAGCAAGACCCGGGAACCGGTAACCTTATCGATAAGGCCTTGGGTATGATGAAAAAGGAATATAACCGCAGGTGCTTTTTAAAAACCAGGCCTTACGAAGGAATGGCCGGCACCCTGAAAAAACTTTATTCCGGAGGCATTAAACTCGCCATTCTGTCAAACAAGCCGGAAGCATTCACCCGGAAAACAGTCAGGCGCCTTTTGCCGCGAAACTATTTTTCAATCGTAACCGGCCAGAAAGAGGGCTTTCCTCTGAAGCCCGATCCGGCCGGAGCCCTTGAAATTTCTTCGAGGCTTATTATTCCTCCCCGGGAAATCCTGTACTTAGGGGATACTTCCACGGATATCATAACGGCTAAAGCGGCCGGGATGCTCCCGGCAGGAGCTCTCTGGGGATTCAGGACCCGTGAAGAGCTCGCAGGCAGCGGAGCCGCCGTTCTGTTCCAGTCGCCGATGGAACTGCCTGAGTACCTGGGTTTTTGAATATATCGCTAATTTGAAGTTTCTCCGATCAGCTCTTTTTTAAAAAAGGCGCCGGCTTCTGTCGCTTTGTAGGTTTTCCAGTCAGAAAATAAGGGCATAGGCCAGTATTTGTTTTTATAAAACACAAAAGCCGTCCAGGAAATATTTCTTTCCCTGGCGAAATTTACCGCCTTTTCCCCCCAGGAGGGGTCTTCTTTAAATGAGGATGGTTCGATGGTATCGTTCCTGTCAAAGCCGAATTCTGTAATTATAATCGGGTAATCCTTGCAAAGATACCCCCAGGCTGCCGTCCAGTTAGTTTCAGGCGGCAATTTAGCAGCAGTTGATGATTTCATATAGGTTCCGGGGTATATGTGCACTGCCAGAGCGACCCCTTTATTCCGCAGAGGAAAAGATCTGAAATCCCGAAGGTCGGAAGCGTATGCGAGGCCCGATACCAGAGGGATAGCCCTTGGATTTACAGCGTATATCTGATCGATAATTCCGTCGGCAAAATCCCTCCAGTCCTTCCAGGCGAGTGAATTATCGAAACCATGCGGCTCATTGAAAATCTCATAAAATGCAACCGCCGGGCGGTCTTTGTATCTCGACGCAGCCTCCTTCCAGAAAGCCGACATTTCTTCCCTCGAAGTGATGAACCCATTATAAGTCTTATCGAAGAGGTTATGAATTAAATCGCCCTCGGAATGCCAGTCTATGATTACATACATTCCATATCTTTCACAAAAGCCGACCGCTTTATCTAAAACCTTGAACGAGTCTTCATCTCCATGCTTGCGGAAATTTCCCGGACTTACAGGAATGCGGATCAATCCGGCTCCCCAATCGGCGGCTTTATGAAAATAGTCTTCCGTCAAATGGCCCTGATCGTACAGGTCGAGCAGATCACCGATGTTCATACCCTTCAGGATAATCCGCCTGCCGGCAGATGTGACTATTTGGTTCCCTTTAACCTTTAAAAGCGGCAGGGGGTTATCCGAAACACTGATATTCAGGTCCGGCACTTCCGGAATTGCTTCAGCAAAAGGCTGAATCGGGCTGTTATAACATCCGGTAAAAAAAACCATTGCTAAACAAAGAACAACCGGGCTGAATATAGCGGCTTTGTAATATTTTTTCCTTCCGGTCATTTTTTTCTCTCCTTCCCCCTGAGACGCAGTGATTATACCATTGCCAAAATATCATGTCAAACCGGGGGGAGAGGTCAAAACTCTCATAATACCGGCTGCATTATTTTTTCCCGGATAATATTTTTATCGAGGCAGTATCTGATAATGTTTTTGAAACCCGGTTGAAACCTGCTATAATCCATATCCTGGCCGGGGAATAAATTTTGCGTTTCCGTTAAATCAAAATTATGGGATTCCTCCAGGTAAGGCAGGAACAGGCTTAATTCGGGTATAAATCTATCTTTAAATCCAGGTTCATCGCTTATAGGTATAAAATTCGGTATTTTTACATTGAGTTCAGAACATATAAAGCAGATCAGCTCTTTTATTTTTACATTTGTCTTGCTTGTGATATTGTATATGTTCCCGATAGTATCGGGCCTCTCGCCGATCTTGAACATAAGATTGAGAAAGAAATCGATTGGTATTATATTCAATGAAGTATCAGGGTTACAGGGAAATTCATTCATTAACTCTCTTGAAAGCTTAAATAAAAATAAATACAAAATATTTGTGGTGGTTATTTCCCCTGTTTTTGAATTTCCGGATATTATAGACGGTCTGTAAATAGTGACAGGGAGTATTTTTTTACTGTATTCTATAACCAATTTTTCCGCTTCGTCCTTTGACGATTCATATGAGTTTATAAATTCTTTCTGGAAATTATCTGTTTTTTTGCTTTTTATGCCGCTAACATAGGCTGTGCTGATATGATTGAGTCTTTTAAAACATCCGGCTGCCTGGCATTCTTTAGAAAATTCAAGGATATTATACGTGCTGTTCACATTAATTTCTTTGGTCTTTTCTACGGTTAAATCAAAGCGGATAGTAGCCGCACAGTGATAGATAACATGAATGGATTCGCATAATTCCTTATAAATAGTTTTTTGAAGGCCAAAATCTTTATTAATAATGTCGCCCTCGACAACTCTTATCTGTTTTAAAGCTTTTTCATATCTATCACCGGAAAGTAATGATCTAAGCATTTTATCGACCCTGGAAGATGCCGGTATGCCTTTCTTTTTATCGTTTCTTACCAGAAGAACTATATTGTCGTTCGTTCCTTTTACCAGTAATTCTTTAAGGATATATCTTCCGACAAACCCTGTCGAACCGGTTATCATAATATTATTTTGCATTCAGCCCGCCTCGTATTTTATCATTGCCGGTTAAAAAAACCGGCAGAGAAGTAAGGGATTATAGCAGGACTGAAACATCGTGTCAAACCATCTGTTTTGAAAATGAGGTTTTGAACCGGACTTATACCTGAACTGAGCGATTCTTTTTATCGAGACAAAAAAATCGACGGGGTTTACCGTCGATCATACAGTAGTTTTTCAATATTTGAATTTTATGGTTTTGTCAAAACATCATTGACTAATATTACAGAAAATATTAATGCCAAACAGTTTTCGACCGCAGTTTCCCTATATATTTCAATAGATGGTTTATTCAATCGTTACACCGGACAGGCCGAGGTACATTTTTTCCAAAGCTCGAACAAATTCAACTGTTTAATTACTTCTTCCCGGAATTTAATTATAATCTTTCCACCGCTTTTAACTATCTTTCCGGCTATATCGATAAACAGACGCCTTACTGTATCCGGATAACTGCATACTGGAATTATTGGAGAAAGCACGTCTGTCTGAAATGCGGTCAGCAAGTCATATGATATTAAAGATAAATAATAATATACCCCATTCGAATCAAATCTTTTTAAAAGGCAGCGTTTCATCGGAAAATTCCTTCAAGCCTCTGTTTACAAGTTCATCTTTTGCCCTCATCCGGTAAAGTCTGATAATTTGCTCCACTTCAAGGTACTTTCTGAAGCTTATTTTTTTGCGCCCGTCCTTGATTTCGAGGTTGGTATAGATCAATGTTTCGGGCCTGTCAAACTCAAGATGAAGCTCTCCGTCAGTATCCGCCTGTTTCATGTATATAGCCCTGTAATCTTTCTTCCAATTGTCACGCTTATCGCGAAAGTCCAGATATTCTATTGTGTTATGATAATTTCTGTTTTCAATATGGTATT
>Ga0181520_10007192_pt1 | contig 16547 bp, 16 predicted proteins | sample PEATcosm2014_Bin_29_FD_132451 | JGI IMG/M metagenome (GOLD analysis project Ga0181520, IMG submission 132451) | Peatland microbial communities from MTU Mesocosm Facility, Houghton, MI, USA - PEATcosm2014_Bin02_30_metaG | ecosystem: Environmental > Terrestrial > Soil > Wetlands > Peat | place... | reverse complement strand
CTGATCAAGCCGGCGGCAAGGGCGTAGCACTTGGTGGTTGTTACGCTGAAGCTGCGCGAAAGCGGGGTCTGTGGACCACCCGGCATTTATCCGACTAAATCCCACTAAATCCCACTAAAAAAATTCAAAATGACCCAGCATGTCAAAAAACAACAGTTCGTAAAGGCTGCCGCCGCCACCGTCAGGCTCCAACCGTCTTCCTGTAGGGCACGACGTGAGAAGTGCTTTTCGGCAGCGATTCTGCCATCAAATCGCATTGACGCAATCGGCGCGCTTCCGGTATGCTGCGCGGCTCGTTAACTCATTTTTATTGTGAATGTATCTGTTGAAATTTTGGCCCCGTGCAAGAAACTCGTGCGGGTGGAACTGGACGCCGCCGCCGTGGACACGGCTTTCGACGCCATCGTGAAGGATTACCAGAAACAGGCCGCGCTGCCGGGTTTCCGTCCGGGCAAGGCGCCCCGCGACATGGTGGTCAGGAAATACAGCACGGAAATCAAGGAGGAGGCCAAGCGCAAACTCATTGGCGACAATTACCGCAAGGCCATCGAAGAGCAAAAGCTCCAGGTCATCGGCTATCCCGACATCGAGGAAGTCCAGTTTGAACGCGGCCAGCCCTTGCAGTTCACCGCCACCGTGGAGACCGCCCCGGAATTTCAGATGCCCGAATACAAGGGCCTCCCCGCCCAGCTTGAATCCAAGACCGTCACCGACGCGGACGTGGCCCGCGCGCTGGAACTGCTGCGCGGCCAGCATGCCAAATTTGAAACCGTCGCGCGTCCGCTGGCCGGCGGCGACATCGCCGTGGTCAATTACACCGGCGCCACCGACGGCAAGCCCCTCACGGAACTCGCGCCCACCGCCAAAGGGTTGACCGAGCAGAAAAATTTCTGGGTGGAGACCGAGGGCGGTTCGTTCATTCCCGGTTTTGCGGCGCAGCTCATCGGCGCGCAGGCCGGCGAGAAACGCACGGTCACCGTGGATTTTCCCGCCGACTTCGTGACGCCCCAATTGCAGGGCAAAAAGGCCGTTTACGAAGTTGAACTGGTGGAGGTGAAGGAAAAAGTCCTCCCGCCGCTCGACGACGAGCTGGCCAAAAAATTCGGCGCGGAAAATCTCGAGAAGCTCAATGTCGGCGTCCGCACGGACCTGGAAAACGAGCTGAAATATTCGCAGTCCAAGGCCATCCGCGCCCAGACGGTGCGCGCCCTGCTGGGCCGGGTGAATTTTGATCTGCCGGAGACGGCCGTCGCGGCGGAGACGCGCAATGTGGTTTACGACATCGTGCGCCAGAACACGCAGCGCGGCATCGGCCGCGAACTGATTGAGAAACAGAAGGACGAAATCTATTCGGCGGCGGCGGTCAATGCGAAGGAACGCGTAAAGCTGGCGTTCATCGTGCAGCGCATCGCCGAGCAGGAAAAAATCACGGTCTCGCAGGAGGACGCGCTCAAACGCGCCCAACAACTGGCGATGATGTACCAGATGCCGTTCGACCAGTTCCTCAAGGATTTGCAGAAGCGCAACGCGGTCAACGAGCTTTACGACCAAGTGCTCCAGGAAAAAGTGCTGGACTTCCTGGAAAAAAATGCGGTCATTTCAGAAGGCACGCCGGCCAAATAACCTTTCGGTTACTTTGCGGGAGCGCGCGGCGTCTGGTTTTCCAAAATGATTAAAATCGGTGCCTGTTGGTTGTTGTCCGGCCTCGTGTCGGCGGCGGTGGCGCAGACCAGTGCGCCTCCCGGCGACCCGTCGCCCGTCATCGTCTTCCCGCCGGTCATTTTGCCGGATTCGCTGCCGACGAATGCGCCGGCGCGGCCGTTGTCGCTGCCGGATTGCATTGCGGAGGCGCTCCAGCACAACTTTGACGTGCGGGTGGAACGCTATGCGCCGGAGGAGGCGCAACTGAGCCTGGCGGAGGCCTATGCAGGCTACGATCCGACGTTGAACATCGCCGGGCAGCACAATTACAATCATTCGGGCGGGGAATTTCTCAACGGCCTGCTGGTGCCCTCCCAAATTTCAGATGAAAATTATTTCAACTCCTCGCTGGGCGGTTCACTGCCGTCGGGGATGCAATATACTTTAAGCGGCAATGTGGGCGAAAGTTACGGCGCCACGGGGGGCAGCCCGTTTGACAGCACGAGCGGCAACATTGGAGTGAACTTCACGCAACCGCTGTTGAAAAATCTCTGGATAGACGGCACGCGCCTGGCCATCACCAGCGCCAAAAACCAGTTGAAACAGTCGGTGCAGGGCTTGCGTGCGCAGCTCATCACCACGGTCAGCGCGGTGGAAAACGCCTATTTCGAACTGATCTACGCCATCGAAAACGTGACCGTGCAGGAGCAGGCGCTGTATCTCGCGCAGACGCAACTGGACCAGGACCGGCAGCGCGTGCAGGTGGGCAGTCTTGCGCCGCTGGACGTGCAGCAGGACCAGGCGCAGGTGGCCCAGAGCAAGGCGAACTTGATTTCCGCGGTGAGCACGCTGGGCACCGACCAGCGGGTGCTGAAAAATCTCATCACCGACGAATATTCCACAACGTTTGCGGCCGACATCCAGCCAACCATGACGCTGGACGCACCGCTGCAATTATTCGACCTGCAGGACAGTTGGAGCAAAGGCATGACCGAGCGGCCGGATTTGTTGCAGGCGAGATTGACGCTGGAACAGCAGGGAATCCAGTTGAAATACGACCGCAATCAGTTGTTTCCCGAACTCGATTTGGTGGGCAGTTATGGCTTCAACGGCACCGGCAAGGAATTCAGCGACGCCTTTGGCCAATACGCCGAGGGCAACCGGCCGTTTTACAGTTACGGCGGACAGTTGTCGGTGCCGTTGAGCAATCTCAAGGCGCGCAGCGTTCTCAAGGCGGACAAAGCCGTCGAGCAGCAGGATCTGCTCAAGCTCAAGCAGCTTGAGCAAAACATCCTGGTGGAAATTGACAATGCCGTCGGCGTGGCGCGGTCGGATTACGAAAGCGTGCAGGCCACGAAGGAGGCGCGCATCTATGCCGAGGCCGCGCTCGACGCCGAGCAGCGGAAATACGCCGTGGGCAAAAGCACCACCTTCACCGTGCTGCAACTCCAAAACACGCTCACCAGCGACCGCGCGGCGGAAATCCGCGCGCTGGCCAATTACCAGGAGGCGCTCACCGCGCTGGCCCAGCAGGAAGGCAGCACCCTGGAACGCCGGAACGTGACTGTGACGGCGAAGTGACGCCCGCGCGGCGTGGCCTCATTGGTACCACGCGGCTGACCCGGCTTCACCAGAAATTCCATGCGCCGCGCCAGACCACCCAGAGGCCGAGCAGGCAGTTGGTAATGGCGTGCGCCGTCATGGCATCGCCGAGGCGGTTTTTCCGCAATACCAGCCATTGATAGGCCGCGCCGCAGACGATGCCGGCCAGCCACTCGTTATGTGAAAATCCGAAAACCGCCGCCGTCGCCAGAAACGGCCCGGGCAAAAACCGGTTCAGCGGCACGTTCAGGAAATTTTGCTGCGCGATGTACCGATACACAAAAGAACGATAAAACACCTCCTCCAGCGGCGGCACGATCAAGCTCGAGCCCAGCACCCGCGTGGCAATGAACAGCCCGGCGAGCGCGGAGCCGGAGCCAAATTGTGCGATGGGATTCCAGGCGGGCGATGGGTGGTTTGAGGTGTGCGAAATTCCGAGTTTGACCCACAAGGAGTTTTGCGTGGTCCATTCGCCGCTGATGCCAACCCACACCGCGAAAATCCCGACGCCCACCGCGACGGCTTCCCAACTGAAAGCCCAGCGCATTTCCAGCACCAGCGGGTGGATTTCCAAAATCAGCCAGAGGCCGACGAAAGTTTTGGCAAAATAAAACCAATAGGCCGACGCGGGGCCAAATTTCCCCTGGGCCGCAGTGAGCAAAACAAACAAAACGAACGGCGCCACACGGGCCGCCACGGGCGAGCGGGAGAGAATTTTTCGCAACGGCATTGGGTCAATCGTCCATGCCGATCTTAACTTCTTTCTTGTCCGGCCCAACGAGGATCACGGCATATTTGGAGATGGCCTTGACGCGATATTGGCCGTAGTGGTCGCCCGGATGGACGGTTTTGCCGTCAATAATGGCGGATGGCGCCGAGGGCGAGTAGAAAATGCCCTGCAGCTTGGGCAAGTCCGGCGCCGTGACCGGCGGCGGCTCATCCACCGGATGGGGTTTGACGACCGGCAGGAAAACGGCGGTCTGTTGCGTGGCGGCAATGGCTTCGGGCCCGGCGACAATCGTGTGAACGGTGTGATGGGCCACCGCCCAGCCGATGAAGAAGATCGCAGCCACAATCAGGAGGATCACGACGGCTGGCAACAGCCATGCGGCCACCGGCGAGGATTCGTCGGCTGCCGGCTGCAGCGGCGGCAGCGAGCTGGGCGTATTGCGGGGCGGCGCTTTCCGCGCCTGCTTCAACGCGTCGTTGATTAGGCTCATGCGTGAATGTCTCCTTCCAGTTCACGGATGGCGCGGCCCACCATCCGGTAATTGATACGATAACTGCGCTCAACAAACCCTGCGAGCAGGGCTTTGTCGCACACCGCATTGACCAGGCGCGGGATACCTTTGCTGTACCCAAACACACGCCAGATGGCCGGCAGGCTGAATGTCGGCACGCCGCGCGATCCAGCCAAGGCCAGCCGGTGGTGAATATACTGCCCCACTTCGTTCCGCGTCAATGGTTTCAAATGATACCGCACCGTAATCCGCTGGCGCAGTTGGCGGAGCTTGTGGCTGTTCAGACGGTCGCGCAACTCCGGCTGGCCCAGCAGGACGATCTGCAAAAGCTTGCGGTCATCGGTCTCGATGTTCGAGATCAACCGCACCTGTTCGAGCAGGTCTTCCGTCAGATTTTGCGCCTCGTCCACGATTAATACCGTCTCTTTGCCGGCCAGCGTCTGCTTCAGCAGAAAATCGCTGATGGCCGCGATGGTTTCCATGCGGTCCAGGCCTTTTACATGCAGGCCATATTCGGTGGCGATGGCCCGCATCAGTTCATCGGCGTTTAAGACGGGATTTAAAATTAAAGCCGTGGAAAAATGTCCATCGAGCTGTTCCAGCAAGGCCCGGCACAGGGTCGTTTTGCCCGCGCCGACTTCGCCGGTAAGCTGGACAAAGCCCTTGCGCTCGCGAATACCGTAAAGCAGATGGTTGAACGCCTCGCGGTGCTTGGTGCTGTGGAACAGGAAGCGCGGGTTCGGCGTGATGTCGAACGGCGAGACCTTCAATCCATAGAACTCAAGATACACATCGTTCTTTTAGCAGAATCCACCGGTAAGGAAAGGTGAAATACTTTGAGGGCTAACGGCTGCTTGATGCATTCATTCCAGCAGCGTTCCTTCTTCCTGCCCCGCGCGTCGCGCATCAACCGCGAATTTCGCGGGCGGCCTTCACCAGGGCCTCCGCCTCCGCCGGCGTGCCGATGGTGATGCGCAAAAATTCCCTCAACTCCGGCGCATTGAACCAGCGCACGAGAATCTTTTTGCCGCGCAGCTTTTGCAGCCAGTCCGCGGCCGGAACCCCCGGCGGCCGGGCGAATATGAAATTCGCCTGGCTCGGCAGCACGTTGAAACCGAGTTTCGTCAACTCGCGCGTGAGCCAGTCGCGGGTGGCAATGATTTTTTTGAAATTCGCCTGATAGTATTTCAGGTCCTCCAGCGTCGCTTCCGCCGCGATTTGGCCGAGGCCGTTCACGTTGTAGCTGTCGCGGATTTTATCCAGCGCCGCAATCAGTTCCGGGTGGCCGACGAAATAACCCACGCGCTGGAAGCACAGCGAATATGCCTTGGAAAACGTCCGCGCCACGAGCACATGCGGAAATTTAAGCGCCAGTGACAAGGCGTTTTCCTCCGCAAAATCCACATACGCCTCGTCCAGCACCACCACCCCGCGCTGCACGCGGCACAGTTTTTCCAGGGTCGCCGTCGCGTAACCGTACCCGCCCGGGGCGTTGGGCGTGGTGACCAGGGTCAGCGCCGCTGCGAAATCCCAGTTCCGGCTGCGTCTCAGCTCCGATAGGGGCGGCATGGAAAAATCAGGATTCAGCGCCACGGCGTTTTTCGTGGCGCCGTGAATATCCGCCAGCACGGGATACAGCGAATAGCCCGGCGTGAAGTATTGCACCACGGCGCTGGACGGCCTTGCGTTTCTGAATTTGAAACTGGAATTTTGAGCCGGCTCCACAAAGCCGCGCACGGCCAGCGCCAGCACCTCATCCGAGCCGTTGCCCACAAGAATGTTTTCCGGCCGGCAGTTGTGCAGCTTCGCCAGCTTCTCGCGCAGCTTCTGCGCCGTCGGATTGGGATACAACCGCAGCCGCCCGTCCACCGCCGCCTTGACCGCCGCCAGCACGTGCGGCGAGGGCGGATAGGGATTTTCGTTCGTGTTCAGTTTGATCAACCCTTTGATCTTCGGCTGCTCACCGGGGACATAGGCGTGCAGATCCTGCACGAGCGGGCGGATGTATTGCGAATTTGCCATCATGTTTGATTTAAAGCCACCTGGATTCACACGGCCAGCCGGTTGGCCACAGCCATGTCCGGGCAGCTTTCATTTGCAGATGCTATTTCATCACCCGTGCAAAATCAAATTCCCATTAGGACCGCCAACGGCAGGGGGATGCACGGAAAGTGAGCAGAATGATTTTCATTATGCGGGAGGCAGGCTATTCTTTGCGCGGTGAAATCTGGCGAAATTTCTCTGCTTCGTCCGGCGGCCAATCCGCGCCATTGGCTGCTCGACCCGAAAATCATTTTCCTCAACCACGGCGCGTTCGGCGCGTGCCCGCGGCAGGTCCTGGAATGCCAGAGCCAGTGGCGCAGCCGGATGGAACGCCAGCCGTTGCAATTCCTTGTGCGCGAACTGGAGGCACAGCTCGACGACGCGCGTGAATTTCTGGCGCAGTTTGTCGGGGCGGATGCCGGTGACCTGGTTTTTGTGCCCAACGCCACCGCCGGCGTGAATGCCGTGCTGCGTTCGTTGAACTTCAAGCCGGGCGATGAACTGCTGGTGACCAATCAGGAATACAATGCCAGTCGAAACGCCCTGAACTTCGTCGCCAAACATGCCGGTGCGCGGGTGGTAGTCGCGCGGCTGCCCTTTCCCTTTCGCCAGGCGGATGATTTGATCGCACCCATTCTGAAGCGGGTGACCTCACGAACCCGGCTGGCGTTGCTCGACCATGTGACGAGTCAGACGGGCATCATTTTGCCGGTTCAAACTTTGGTGGACGAACTGAAACGCCATGGCGTGGAAGTTTTGGTGGACGGCGCGCACGCCCCCGGAATGGTGCCTTTGAAATTGAATCAACTTGGCGCCGCCTACTACACGGGCAATTGTCACAAGTGGTTGTGCGCGCCGAAAGGAGCGGCATTTCTTCATGTGCGGCGCGACAAACAAAAAACCATCCGGCCGCTCGTGATCAGCCACGGAGCCAATTCCGCCCGCAAAGACCGGTCGCGTTTTCTGCTGGAATTCGGCTGGCAGGGGACCTTCGACCCATCGGCCGCCTTGAGTGTGCCGGCGGCGGTTCGGTTGCTTGGCTCCTGGCTGCCGGGCGGCTGGCCGGATGTCCTGGCACACAACCACGCCTTGGTGCTGGCTGCCAGAAAAATTCTCTGCGCGGCCTTGGCGATTGAGGAACCCTGCCCCCTGGAATTTATCGGCTCGCTCGCGGCGGTGCCATTGCCCGCCGCCCCCAAAAATGCCCTGCCCAGGCTGCCGTTCAACGAATATCCGCTCCAGGACGTCCTGCGGGAGAAACATCGGATCGAAGTGCCCATCATTTCCTGGCCGGCCCCCCCCGGCCGGGTGCTGCGGATTTCGGCCCAGCTTTACAATGCGCTGCCACAATATAAACGGCTCGCCCGGGCCATCGTTTCAGAATTGCCTGGAATCTGATGGCGAGCTTGCGGGGCTTTTCGTTTCCAAATGTGTAGCCAACGCGAATTGCAGTTCCGCGGGCAAAGAGTTAGTTTCTCCACATGGTTTTGGTCACATCGAACAAGCGTCAGCGATTGCTCTGCTGTAATTACGTCCAGCGGGTTCTCCCGGAGGAATTGGCGAAAGCCCGTGAAGACGTGCAGGCTTTGCTCGCGGATTTGCCGCCCGGCTTCCGGCTGCTGGCGGACTTGAGCCTGCTCGAATTCATGAACCCCGAATGCTTGACAGAAATTGGCCACACCATGGATTTGATTGACCAAAAAGGCGTGAGCCTGATTGTGCGCGTGATTCCCGATCCCGCCAAAGACATCGGCCTGAACATCCTGACGGTCTTTCATTATCCGCATCAGCCCCGGGTCATTACCTGCCAAAACCTGGCCGAAGCCCTCCAGCAACTTTCGGTCTGGGCTGGAAAATAATAACTTTGGCAGCCGTCACCCGTGCCGGACTTTGCCACTGGAGGTCGTGCTGATCTCGGAAACAATTTCCAGCGTGGCCGGCACTTTCTGACTCGACAGCCGGCGGCGGCAAAAGGCGATGATGTCTTCATCCGTGGTGGGCTCGTGGCCGGGACGCAATTGGACTTCGGCATGAATCGCCTCGCCCATTTGCGGATGCGGCCGGGCGGAAACACGTGACCGCAACACCGCCGGATGATGATCCAGCACCGCCGCCACTTCTTCGGGAAAAACTTTGTGGCCGGCCACGTGAATTACCGAGGAAGTCCGTCCGTCCAGCACAATGCGACCGCCGCTGTTGCGGTGCGCGAGGTCGCCGGTCAGAAACCAGCCGTCATGCAGCACTTCGGCCCGCGAACGTGGCGGGTTCAAATAGCCCGAAAACATTCCGGGGCCGCGCAGGGCAAGCTGGCCCGTTTCGCCATCCGGCAGCAGTTTCATGGCCTCATCCACAATTTTCACTTCAAAGCCCTCCACGGGACGGCCAATCGCCTCGGGATGTTCCACGGCCTCGGCGATATTCTGGATGGGCAGACCCACTTCGATGATGCCGTAACCCTGCGACACCGGGACTTTATATTTCGCGAGGAATTCCCGGGCCGATTGCGGATGCAGTTTGGCCGAGACGGACATGACGCGCTGGAGCGACGGCGGCAACATGCGCCCGGATTGATCGCTGTTCATCATGCGCACATGCATGGGCGTGATATAAAGAAACGTCGCCTGATGTTTGGCGGCGGTTTCCAAAAGGCTGCCCGCCAGATAATCGGCGCTGACGATTACCGTGGCGCCCACCTCCAGATAAAGAATGATGGACACATAGAAATGATAGGCCATCGGCAGCACCCAAAGAATTTTGTCCGCGTTCGTCAGGCCCAGGCCGGAATTGGCGGCGCGTGTCCGCTCCAGGACATCGCGATGGGTGAGGGCAACGCCCTTGGCGGCGCCGGTGGTGCCGGAAGTGAAGCGCACGAACGCCGCGTCGGCAATCCCCGGCGCGAGCGGCGGTTGCGAATTGTCCAGCCGCGTGAAGCGCAATCCGTTGCCGCCGGGATTTTCCAGAGCGACGGTTTTGCCCGGTTGCACCGCGCCGCTGCCGTCGTCCAAAATCGCGCACAACGGCGCCTGGGCCAGGAGGTCGGCCAGTTCATCCGGTTTCATCTGGTGATGCACCGGCATGATGACCGCGCCGCAGCCAAGCGCCGCCAGCGCGCCGATGACAAAAGCGCGCCCGTTGCGCGCCCGCACGCCGACACCCTGTCCCGCGCCCACTCCCAGCCGGTCGAGCTGGACGCGCAGGGCTTCCACCTCACGCCAGAGCGACTGGTAATCCAGCGGGCCGCCGGCGTCAATGATGGCCGTGCGTTCGGGCCATTGGCGGGCGGAGCGGGCGAGAGTTTCGAAAACGTTCATGCGCGAAGATTAAATTTCCGGTTTGCGCGGAGCAAGATTTGGATGAGTTGAACGAAATTTATTTCACTTTGGTATGATTTTGCTTGCTTGCAGTGCCGGTCTCCGACCCGGTCTGTTTTAAGACACCGCCAATACGCCGCGCCGGAGACCGGCGCTCCAAAGGTATGGCCAGGCACGTGGCGGGCACAGTCCATGATGCGGCGGGCGTAACCATGCGATTCCTTATTCGTTTATTTGTTTTTGAACAAGTATCACTGCGTCATCCAGCGGACGGCCCGAAGCTTGAAACGCGGCTGCCGTTCCCGCCGCCCAACCGGTCGCCAGCGCGGTGCCAATGACCCGCGCGGAAGTCATGGCGCCGGTCGTCGCGGAAAGACAGCGGCCAGCCACGAACACGTTGTCCAATTCCAGCGGCCGCAGACAGTTCAGCGGAATGTCGTAGAAATCGCGTTCGGCAAAATAAGTCATCTCCGGTTTGGGGCTGCTGCCCCAGCGCTCCATCGGCCAGCAGCCGCGCGCAACGCCCAGTGATGATTTTTGCGCGCCCAGCACATCTTCGTCAGTGAGCCGGGCGCGGCCAAGAATGCGGCGGCCAGAGCGCACGCCCAGTTGCGGCGCAACGGAAGCGAGGCGGGCGTTGCGAAACGCCGCCACCTGCGCAGTCAAAAAGCGAACGAGCGGTTGCAACAGAGCGCGGCCTTCGCGTTCCCAATCGGTGACTTGCTGCCAGAGCGCGAGACTGGCACTGGCCGGCAGCAGGCTCAGTTTGAAAGCACAACAGCCATGTGCGCCGGAACCGGGAATCAATGACAACCGTTCACAGAGCGCGGGCAGTGAACCGTTCTGAACCGCCACGCGCAATTCGCGCCGTACTTCGAGCAGACCGCGCGCGGCCAGACCCGGATCAACATTTTCCAAAACAAAAACCAGGGCGGGCGCTTGATCCGTCGCGCCGTTTTCGGCGGTCGCGCCACCCAGCGCGGCAGTGGTCGCTTCGCCCGTGCAATCCACCACCGTGGCCGGGCGGAACCGCAGTGGCTCATTCCAGGCCAGGGCGCGAATTTCGTTTATGCGGGAATCCACGGCATCCACTTCCGCCACCGTGGCGTGTAAAATTAGAGTGACATTTTTAGTCTCGGCGATGACCGCATCCGCCACGCGCGCGAAGTCTGGCGGGAAATACGGCAGCACCCAGAGACCGCGATCCACGCACAGGGGTTTGGCGCCGGCGGCGGCTTGGAGGCGCGTGGCAAATTCAACGGGAAATCCGCCGCCGACCGGCACGGGTTCCGCGCCTGTTGTGTCACGCAAATACAATCCGCAAATCGTTCCCACCTGTGCGGTAGTAGCGAGCCCGCCAAGAAAACCGTAGCGCTCCAGCAACACGACGCGCGCACCGGTGCGACCGGCCGCGGTTGCCGCAGCCACGCCCGCCGCGCCACCGCCAATCACCAGCACATCACAGGTTATAGTCGTGGTGGCCATGTGCGGCGGAGGGTTCATGAAAGGTGGTTGCCTGCCGTCCGAATTCTACAGGGAGATCGGACGCAAATTGGCTGGCGAAGGAAAAGCGGCGGAGGGCCGCCGCACTCCAAGACGCTGGCGCGAATGCGATGGCTCCATGGGCGCAAAGCGTCTTGGAGTGCGCCAGCTCTCTGACGCTTTGGCATGGCATGCCGCCAACGTGGTTTTACCTGACAATTCGTGTGTTCTCCCTGCCGGTGGATTGCGCTTGGGAAGCACATGGAAATTACATCTCCTGTTTTCGCATGTGCCGGCCATAGCTGCGAAGGTGTTTCCACTGCGGCCGGACGTTCAGCATCACGGTGACCTTTTGGCCGGCGCGCGTCACGAACCGCCGCCAATCCACGGGCGACGTCCATTCCTCGCGCCGCCGCGCAATGGCATCGAGTTTCATTTCGGTGTCCTCCGTCATGGCCGACGACAAATAATAAGCGGGCGCAAATAAATCCTGGCCCGGCGGCAACTGACCATCTCGCGCGGCAATCGCGGCCAACGGTGTGTTTTCAAAAATGCGCAGGCCCAGCGTGGCAAAGACGGCATTGGCCGGCGCGCAGCCGTTGAGAAATTTCTGGGTATCCTCGACATCCTTCCAAGTTTCCGTGGGGCCGCCAAACAATAGAAAAATGGCGAACGGCAGGCCGGCATCTTGCGCGGCTTTGAGCGCAGTCCGCGTCTCCGTCTGCCCAAACGGCTTGTCCATGGCGGCGAGCATTTTGTCGCACGCGACGTCGAGGCCGAATTCCACGCCTTCGCAGCCCGCCGCCGCCATGGCCCGCGCGAGTTCGGCGTCAAAGCCGACCGGATTACAGAAGGCCGACCAGCGGACGGGCAGTTTGCGGCGGGAAAGCTCCTGGCAGACGGCGAGTGCATGTGCGCGCGGATCGTTGAAAACGCTGTCCACAAAAAAGAAGTGGCGCTGACTTGAGCACGTCGCGACGGCTTCGACTTCCTGCGCCACGGCTTCCGGCGGACGCAGCCGGTAGCGCCGGCCTTCCAGTTTAGGATAGATGCAGTAGGTGCATTTGAACGGGCAACCGCGCTTGGTTTGCACACCCACAAATCCGCCGCGGCGCTGATACCGCGAATAGCGGCACAAGTCGTGGGCCGGCGGCGCCAATTCGCCCAGCCGGTCAATGGCCCTGGCTGGAACTGCGGCCTCTGGCGCAGCCCCTGTGTGCGGGAGTATGACGCCTTCAATTCCTTCAAGCGCCCAGCCCAGTTCAAGCCGTGATAAAACCTCCACAAACGCCCACTCGCCTTCACCCACCACACCGCAGTCGGCCGCCAATCCCCGCATCCAGCCTTGCGGCGAGACCGAGAAGCCCGTGCCGCCCAAAATCAGCGGCCCGGAAAAATGGCGGCGCACGATTTCCGCCAGTTCACGGACTTCGTCGAAATACGAATGCGGCGCAAAGCACCAGCAGTTGTCGAGATTGCGAATGCCAAAAGCGACCGCTTGAAAATCATTTTTTGCCAGCGCCCGGCGCAAGGCCAGTCCGGGTATGAGCGCCGTGCCCATGTCCAAAAATTCCACCTCATGGCCCGCCGCCCGCGCCGCTCCGGCGACGCACAGCGCACCCAGCGGCGCCACCGGGTAAGGTGAGCGTTCGCGATTGGTGGCCACCAGTAAAATTTTCATTACGCGGTTTCTTCGAGCAACGCCTGGCGGACGTCCCGTTCCATGCTGTCCACTTCCACTGGTTTCAAGCAGTCGTCCACCGACGATAATAGCGCCGAAAGGCGGTTGTTAAATCTTAAAAATACAATGGTCAACCCCGGCGGACGCCACGACGGCACCAGATGGGTCACTTCCTCAATCTTGCCGCCCCACAGTTCCTTCATGCCCGCGCACGTTTCGCCTGAATCCGAAAAACTGAACGTGGCGATTTTGCCGCGCGTGGGTTTGCCGAGATGATGGACATAGTAACCCAACGGCAGCGGCTTGAACATGTCCAGCGCCGCCATGCAGGATTCGGGAAAGCGGTCGCGGATCTGGTCGGTCATCTGCCGGCTCAGTTCGCCCAGGATGTCGCCGATGCGGCCGGCGAATTTAGGTTCGATGCGATAAAACAGGATGGAGAGATGATTGGAAAAAATCGGGCCGTTCGCGCCGCGCTTGCGCGTATCATGCGGCACCGGGATCAAGTAGGCGCCATCCTTGTTTCCGCGCTGAACCGCCACGCCATGCAGGGCGCGGAGAGAGGCCGCGAGGTAAAAATGGCTGCGCCGGAAACCGCAATTGAATTGCTGGCAGCGGGCGTCAATGCGAGCCGTCTCTTCCGGGGTGAAATAAAGGATGCGATAGTTGTTCCGGCACCGCGCTGGACGTGGTCCGGACGGCAGCAAACTAAAGAGCGGTTCGTTGCCGGATTCGTGCAGCCATTTCACCGAGCCGCGCGCCTGCTTTACATTGGGCCACCAGCCGGCGAAATCCCAGCCAAGTTGTTTGGGGCTGATGAAATTCTGGACGGACGGGACATTTTTCGCGGAATCATCCCCGTTCAGATGGTTCAATAACAGGTCGAGACCGCGCGCATCGAGATGGGTGTGATTCCAGGAGAGAAAAAGGTGGCTGGTGCCGTCGGCATGGCGTATCACATCAAACGCCAGTCCCGGTCCTTGCGCGGCGTGCAATGTGCGTTGTGCCACCACCGACGGCAGCAAGCACGGGTCGTTCGCCATACCGTTTTGAGTATTATGCTCAAATAGAAGGTTTTGCGGTTCTCCAGCAGTGCGCCAGAGGGGGGGGAACAACATGGGCAGCGGTCGAAAAATCCGCGCGCGCGCCAGCCAGTCCATGATGGGCGATTCGGCGATGCGTCGGCGCAGACGTTCCACGTCGAAACCGCTTCCCAGCTTCATGACCGCGCAGCAGACATTTCCGGGCAATCCGACCCGGCGCATCCGGCAATCCTGGCCGTACATGAAGTAATCGCCGGCGGCCAGTCGGATTTGTTGGGGCAGGTCAGGCATAGGCAACAAACCGGCCGGGAACTCAGGCCGGCGGTTGGCCGTTGCGCGCCAGTTCGGCGATACAATTGGCCAGGGAAGACATGGACGCCAGATTGGCGCCTGTCAGATGGGAGTCCGGCACCCGGACGCCGAGCACGCGTTCACAAAAAAGCACCAGTTCCACCAGCGCAAACGAATCAATGCCGGCCTGGGATAACGGGCTGTTTTCATCAAATTCCACGCCTTCGGCCACGAAGTTGGTCCGCGCAAATTCGCAGAGTTTTGCGGCGATTATCTTGGGGTCCTTCTCGGGAGTCATTCTATATGTGGTTGGAGTCGCAATTAATCAAGCGCGAACAAGGGTGAAAAACATATAATTATACTGTGCATGGGCGAAAGTATGAAGCGGCTCCTTGCGGCGTCAAGCCCGGAAGCTTTAGTCATTACGGCGGCGATGGCAGAAGCGGGTTGAAGCGCCGGTCCGCACCGTGACAAATCCTTGACGGCATTGTCTAATTAGATCTAAATCCATAATTAACAGGATATGAATCCGCGGCGGGCGTTCACTTTGATTGAATTGCTGGTGGTCATCACCATTCTCGGCATCTTGGCGGCTTTGTTGTTCCCCGTTCTATCGAAGGGCAAAGGCCGGGCACAGGGAGTTTATTGCCTGAACAACGGCAAGCAAATGATGGTCGCGCTGACCCTTTACACGGACGACAGCCACGGTTTTTTCCCGCCCAACCCGGACGATGGCAATACCAATGCCGGTTACAATTGGTGCTCCGGTCAGGCGGGAATTGGCCAGGCGCAGGAATTTGATCCCGATGTGTTGAAGGACCAAAAACTTTCGTTGCTGGCCGGTTATTTGGGCGGCAACATTGCTTTGTTTCATTGTCCGGCAGACCGTCGCATGGGGAAGTATCAAGGCACGAACCCGGCTTTCATCGGCCAGATAGTTCCGGCTGCGAGGACGTTTTCGATGAATCAGGCTGTCGGCACGATTGATCCCGGTTACGACAAGACCGGTCCCGGTGGCCAGCGGGGAATCATTCACAACGGGGCTCCCACCCTGCCGGTCAATGGCCCATGGCTGAATAACGCGGACAATCATCGTCGGAATTCTCCCTGGGCCACCTACGGCAAAACATCGCAGATTGGTGCGCCCGGGCCGGCCATGCTATGGGTGCTGGTGGATGAAGATGCCCGGGGGTTGAATGACGCGGCTTTTGCGTTTGAAATGGAAGGCGCAGACGCGGGCGGCCCGGCGTGGGTTGATACTCCCGGAGCATATCATAACGGAGGCTGCGGTTTTGCCTTTGCCGATGCACATTCTGAGAGCCATCATTGGTTTAGCACCACGTCAAAGACATTCGGCGCCGGGAGCCGTCAAATTGACAGTGATAATTCAGAAGACCTGAAGGATTGGGGCTGGATGCAGCAACGGACATCCGCCCGGGCGCAGTAAACACTTGAAAATGTATGACATGGGCAAAAAATAAAATCTTGCTGGCCGTGGTGGGCTTGCTGGTTCTCACCAACCTCTTCACTCTGACGTTGCTGGTCAACCGCTCGATCGTAAGGTCTCCGGGCCAAAGCAAGACCGCCAGCGATCTCAAAATCCTGGTGGAACGCATTGCCAACAGCGATGCCACCCCGGAATTCAAGTTCACGAAAGTCCCCGCGCCAACCCAAACCAATGCGGCAACTTCCGCCGTGTTTTCGCTGGTAACCGGCGGCCCGGACGACAACGGTTGCAGAGTGCAAAAACTACAGGAAGCGGGTTTGCCCGATGGACCAGACGCGCCGGCTGAGAATTTCTTTTTCAGGGACGGCACCTATGGCGGCCGCATCTTGGTTGACTTGAATCAAGTGGTTGAAATTAAGCAAATTAACACATATTCATGGCATACCGGCGCCCGAGGTCCGCAAGTTTATAAGCTCTATGCCAGGGATGCCATGGCTGACGGCTCCAACCCCGAACCCGTTGGGAGCAAAGACCCGCTCACATTGGGCTGGAAATTCCTGGCCAACGTGGATACCCGGCCCAAGATTGGCGACCTCGGCGGCCAATATGGGGTTTCGATTACCTCTCCGTTCGGGCTGGTCGGCCATTACCGCTATCTGTTGTTTGATTGCAAGCGGACTGAAGAAGCTGATCGTTGGGGGAATACTTTCTATAGCAAAATTGACGTGATAGCCAAATAACCGGAATTGCCGCGAAAGCAATCAT
>Ga0181520_10007191_pt1 | contig 16549 bp, 13 predicted proteins | sample PEATcosm2014_Bin_29_FD_132451 | JGI IMG/M metagenome (GOLD analysis project Ga0181520, IMG submission 132451) | Peatland microbial communities from MTU Mesocosm Facility, Houghton, MI, USA - PEATcosm2014_Bin02_30_metaG | ecosystem: Environmental > Terrestrial > Soil > Wetlands > Peat | place... | reverse complement strand
TGCTCGCAGTTAACGCAATCTTCCGGGGGGTGATGGGGATGAAAAGTGGCCATGGGTCCGCTGCTGTGCAATTTGAAGTATAGCGCACCTGGGGGTGTGCAAGGCAGGATTTTCCTGCAGCCTCGTTACCGTCGGGGATGACCCCTTCCGCGAGGATGGCCAAAACAAGATGAACGGCGGCCCCTATGCCGCTGAGCTTACGCGCCGCTGCCTCACCGCGCGGCTGGAGCAGCAGGTGTTATAGGCGCGGGAAACCTCACGGGCGAGTTCTTCCAAGAGTCTCATGCGCAGTGGTGGATAGTTCTGAAAAGCCTGGTTGAGCGCCTCTCTGGAGAGCATGAGGACAGAGCCGGGAGTCTGCGCAACAAGCGAGTAGGTGTGGCAGCCGTCGCCCAGGGCGGCAGCCAGCTCGATCAACTCTCCGGCGTGGGCGGGACCAAGAGTCAGGTGCGTCTGCATACGTTCGGCCCTGCGCAGGAACTGGCCTGAGATTACGAGGTAGAGCCCACGGCAGATCCCGGCCTGACGGAAGACAATCTGTCCGGCATCGAAATTGAGGCACTGGGCCGAGCGGTTGAGGAGAAGTCCGATGGCTGGAGGGCACTCCAGCAGCTCTGCCACGGGATGCGCCTTGACCGCCTCGATGCTCCTGGATCTTGCCTCAAGTTGCATGGTTCCATCTCCTTCTATCTCCACCTGAGCCACGGTTTTGCGAGGGGCCAAAGTGCGACCCCGCGTGCCGACCGCTTTCGGGGGGATGCGTTTGGTGATGCGGGTTTGCGGCGAGCTAGATTCCATAAAGGGCAAATCGCTCCAAATGCAAGAAGTCCGTTGATTCTGAAGATTGCTGCAGGGCGGTTGGACTTTGCTCGCCGCCGAGCCTATTTCGCGTGAAAAATGCAGCTGCGCCTCTTGCGAAAGCCCTCTTACCGGCTCCCGGCGATTGTGCAAGTCTCTGCCTCGCCCCCTGTGCGCGCCGCAGGAACCGATTCCGGGGGTACACACAAGACCGGAACACGAGAACGGGCCAACAAGGCGAAGGCGGTGCCATGCGGCCCCGGTGTTCCGCTGGCACGCTTGACGCCAGCTACCAGGATGCATGGATGATTTTGCGCGATCGCCTCGACGATTGCGTCCACCGGATTACCGTCCTTCACGAGGGAACGCACCGGAAACTGCCCCTTGCACTGGACACCAAACTCCTCGAGAGTGATGCCGCTGGGGTTCAAAAAAGCCGCGACCTCAGCGGCCGTTCGTGCATGAAGAAGCAGCAATGGACGCTCGAAGGTCTTGGCCAGCGAGCAGGCCGTGGTCACAGCTGCCGCCGATGCCTCGTTGCGCTCCATGGCCAGCAACACTGGCCCACCCGGAGTGGGGCGAAACGCGCCGGCATTCCAATCCGCCGCCACCGCCAGCACTGGACACGGCGACAGCCGGACCAGTTCCTCGGCGATGGCGCCGACAATCACCGGACCGGCGCCCTCCATACCTCTGGTGCCGATCACGATCAGCCCGGCATCATACTGCCGGACCACATCCAAAAGCATTTGCGCAACCGCGCCCTGGCGAATCTCCGAATGGCTGTGGATTCCCTCTTGAAGCAGGTTGGAGGACAATTTTCCGAGCACCAGGCGAGCCTGCTCGGTCAACCCCTCCAGAACGCTGCCGGAGACCTTATCCACCTCGGCGTATTCCATTGGGTCAATGCCATGTGCCAGCACGATACGAGCGCCATAAGCCGCAGCCAGCTTGCGTGCATACTCCAGAGCCGCTTCCGACTGGTCGCTCAGGTCCGTAGCCACGACAATGGTCTTCAAACCGCTTGCAAAGCTCATGGAAACCTCCCGGCGTCGACCGCCAGCTATTTACTTCTGCCTATTGGATACCGAGTGTGCGCCCCCGGCAGAGGCCAAAGCAGTGACATCATTCACCCCGTACTGTGACTTTGATCACAACTCATTGATTTAGCGAGTTGGCGAGTCGGCCAACGTATGGCCACCAGCGCAAGGGGTCCAACACAGTCCCAGGGCGTGCTTAGAGATGCAGCAACGGCTCGAACTGCTCCAGAGGAACCGGGCGGCTGAACAGGTATCCCTGGTAGGAATCGCAGCCGAGACCGGCGAGGAAGCTCCGCTGTTCTTCGGTTTCGACGCCTTCGGCGATCACCGACAAACCCATGGCCTTGCCGAGCGACAGGATAGTCTGCGCAATGGCGCCGCTGGTTGAATCCTCCAGAATGTCGCGAACGAATGAACGGTCGATTTTCAAGCGGTCCAGGGACAGGCGTTTCAGGTAGGAGAGCGACGAATAGCCTGTGCCAAAATCATCAAGGGAAAATCGCAGTCCATGGGCCCTGAGTTCGGTCATCTTGGCGATGACATCCTCGATATCGTCTACCAGCATGCTTTCGGTGAGCTCGAGCCTGATGTTTTTTGGGTTGGCGCCAGTGCGACTGAGGGCCGCGAGGACTTGATAGACAAATTCCGGTTGACGGAACTGCAAGGCACTGATGTTGACCGCGAGCGAGAGACTTGAGGTGAGCTCCTGACCAGCCCAGGCTGCAACCTGCGCGCAGGCGGTTTCCAGAACCCAGTTTCCTATTGGCAAAATCAGCCTGGATTCCTCGGCGAGGGAAATGAACGCATCCGGCATCACGAGGCCACGCGTGGGGTGGTTCCAGCGGATCAAGGCTTCGGCGCCGGTAACACGCCCTCCCTCAACCTGGGCCTGATAGTACAGCAGAAACTGGTTGGTCTTGATGGCTTGGCGAAGCTCGAGTTCCATGGTGGCGCGGGCGTTGACGGCAGCCTGCAAAGCCGGGGAGAAAAAGCGCACCGTGTTGCGGCCGGCCGCCTTGGATTGATCCATGGCAATATCAGCCTGCTGCAGGACGTCGTCGGCGCTTTTTTGCCGGTCTCCAAAAATAGAGATTCCGATGCTGGCGGTCAGAAGATATTCGCGGCTCTCGATGGAGTAGGGCCGGTCAATCGCAGTCAAGATTTGTTCACCAGCGGCCTTGGCCTCTGCCGCAGCTTCCTCGGCAACACCACTGAGGCTTTCGATCATGACCACAAATTCATCTCCGCCCAACCGGCATACGAGTTCGCCTTCATGCATGCAAGCGACAATGCGCCGCACAACCTCCTTGAGCAGAAGGTCGCCAGATTGATGGCCAAGGGTGTCGTTGAAGGTTTTGAAATGATCGAGATCAATCAGGAGAATGGCCGTCGAGCGGCCTTTTGGTCCGGCAGCTGCGGAGGGCTGGCGCAATTTCTCCAACAATTGCCGGCGGTTTGGCAGTCCTGTTAACGGATCGTAGAGGGCCAGGCTCCGGATGGTGCTCTCCGCCGCCTTAGCGGCGCTGATATCCCGTGTTATGGAAAGAACGCAGGGAAGACCGTCAATCTCGATGATCGACGCGGAGATCTCTCCCCATCCTACCTCTCCGTTTTTCTTCCTGAGCCTCGCTTCCAAGCCGCTGCAACCAGAGTTCCGACTCACGGCTTCCATCAGGGCCAGGCGGTCGCGTTCATCCGCCCAGAATCCAAGTTCCTGCGAGGTTTTTCCAATGACTTCATCGCGTTCATACCCCAAGGTGTCGAGGAGGGACTGATTGACGTCGATAAACATCATATCGCTCAGGCGGGCAATACTAATGGCGTCGAGACTGGTCTGGAATACGGTGCGGTAGCGTTGCTCGCTCAGCCGCAGGGCACCAGTGGCCGCCGCCAGACGGTCGTGGGCAGCCTTAGCATCAGTGATGTCGCGCGTGACGGACAGAATGCAGGGCACGCCATTCATCTCGATGGCCGACACCGACTGCAAGCCCCAGCGCAATGCCCCGCTCGAGTTTCGATATGCTACCTCAAAATTCTGGCAGACCGAATTTGCATTTATCCTTTCAACCAGTTTCTGCCGGTCGAAGGGATCATCCCAGAGGCCGAGTTCCAAAGACGTACGCCCGATGACTTCCTCTCGCTTGAATCCCGTGTTTCTCAGGAATGCTTCGTTAACGTCAATGAACCTTCCGTCTTCCAAATGGCAAATATCTATTGAATCGAAGTTCAGTTGGAAGGCCAGGCGATAGCGTTCTTCGCTCAGCCGCAACGCCTCAGCAGCCGCCTTGGAATTAGAGATGTCATGTGCAAAAGTAATCCCGCACTGGCACCCACCGATTTCAATCAGCGATGCAGACAACCGCATCCAAAATGTTTCACCGTTTTTTCTTCTTGACTCTACCTCCATCTCTCGACACCTGGAGTCCCTGAGGAGCGTGTCAACAAATGTCTGCTTATCGCGATCGTTCACCCAGGCGCCGAGTTCGCTCGCCGTGCGTCCGGTGACTTCACCACGGTCGAATCCGGCCGAATCGAGAGCGGACTGATTGACATCGAGGATTACACCATCGCTCATGCGCGTGATCATGACCGCATCCGGGCTGGTCTCGAATACCGTGCGGTAGCGCTCTTCGCTGACCTGCATCGCCTGCGAAGCCTCGGCAAGAAGCTTTTCTGCCTCCTTCTGCGCATTGATATCTTCAACAAAGGAAGTGTAATGAAGTGGCCTGCCCTCGCCGTCGCGTTGCACGGCAACTGTGGTCCTGGCCCAGAGCAGGCTTCCGTCCTTGCGGATATATCGCTTCTCGATAGTTTCACCGTCGACTCCGCTGGAGATGCGCTCCATCGACTCCATGCCCAAGATGAGTTCCCCCGGCGCCGTGATCTGCTTGACGGTGAGGCCGGGAACTTCTTCGGCGGGATATCCGATGATCTGCGCGAATCGCGCGTTGCATCGTAGAATCGTCCCTTCAAAAGACACATGAACGATGCCGACCGGAGCCTGTTCAAAAGTGGCGCGGAAGCGTTCCTCGCTATCGTGCAAATGCGCCTCTGCCAACCTGCGCTCGGTGACATCATGGCCGATGGCGAACAAGAGCATTCTGCCGCCCACCTCAAAGGGCGAGGAATAGGCCTCAATGTCCCGCTCTTCGCCCGACGCAAGCCGAATGCGGTAAGTGAAGCCAGTGCGCTCCCCGCGCATGACGATCTGCCTGTTGAGGGCGAACTGTTCGGCAGGCATGAGGTTGTACTGAGGGGTAAGTATCCCGACCAACTGTTCCTTCGGCAGGCCAAAATAGGATGCGGCTGCCCGGTTCGCGGAGACGATTTCTCCTGTTGCCGGTTCAACGAGAAGCATTAAAGAAGCGTTTTCCTCAAAAAATCTGCGGAAGCGAGTTTCGTTTTCAGCCAGAGCCTGTGTGGCGAGTTTGTGCTCCGTGATGTCTATGGACAAGCCCACATGGCCCATGAAGGCGCCCGAGGGCGAGAATCTCGGCGCCGCATAGCTTCTGCACCACCTCCACTCGCCATCGGTACGCCGCAAACGCGCCTCGGATTCCATGGGAGCGTTGCTTCGAACCGCACTGTTGAAGCTATCCGCATATGCAGGCAAATCGTCGGGGTAAACCAGCGCTGCCCAATTGTCGCCTAAATTGCTCCTGGCGGACTCGCCAAAGAACTCCACGCAGGCACGATTGACAAACTGAGTGCTGCCCCATTCATCGGTAACCCACATCGGCACCGGAGATCCGTCTGCCATGGTGCGGAATCGTTGTTCGCTCTCGCCCAAATCACTTTGCGCCTGCTTGCGCTCGGTGATGTCTTTGCCGAAGACGGAGATACCAATGACTTTTCCATCGTCAGCAATTGGGTTGAACGAAAACTCGACGGTGCTGCCGGTGCCCAGAACGTACTCAGTCCGAAACGGGCCTTGAGATAGAGCGCGTTCATAGAGCGGAGGCCAAAGCACCGCACGCGCCGAAGGAAGCTCCTCATGGAGGCGCATTCCCACTGCCATCTTGACGCCAAAATTGCTCTCGATGTGTTGCTGGAAAGCGCGATTGAAAGTCGTCAGGCGATATTCAAGGTCGACCGACCAGACATGGTCTTGTGTGCTCTCGATCAAGGCCAAAAGATTGGCTCGCGCTTGAAGCGGCATTTCGGCCTTTCCCGCCGACACCTAACCTCGGCTCACTCATTGGGTACGCGCTTTCTAAGGGGAGCGAATGCCAAGCGAATTCAAAAGGTGCCGTTCACCTGGAACACCTGAAGATGCACTGCCCTCTTAGAACTGGTATACCCCTTTTTTGAAACGCGATGCAATGTCGTTGCGGACACTCCAACGCCTTCTGGAAGCGCACCGGGGCTCTCGCTGCGTAAGCAGTGGAACAGCTCTTCGTATCTAATCGGCAGCGCACGCGAGTTGTTAAGGGCCAAGCAAGAAAAGAATGGGCGCCAGTCTCCCAAGAGACGACGCCCATTCGAGCCTGCTGGTTTGGTTGAGGGTTATGCCTTTTCCAACGGATGCTCCGCATAGTGCAGCAGCACGGCAACGGCGCAGCTTGTGAGCCGTGTCTCCGCCGAATCCGCACGGCTGGTGAGGATGGTGGGAACGCGTGCGCCGAGTACGATTCCGGCCATTTGCGCTCCGCCCAGATACTCCAGTTGCTTGGCCAGCATATTTCCGCTTTCCAGATCCGGAACGACCAGAATGTCGGCGAGGCCGGTGACCGGCGAGACCAAACCTTTGATCTTGGCAGCCTTGACGCTGACCGCTGTGTCGAAGGCCAGCGGACCATCGAGGATGCCGCCGGTGATCTGGCCGCGATCAGCCATCTTGCAGAGGGCTGCCGCGTCGAGAGTGGATTTGATTTTGGTATTGACCGTTTCAACAGCCGAGAGCAACGCCACTTTAGGCTCGGGAATGCCCAGCGCATGGGCGAGATCGATGGCGTTCTGGACGATGTGGATCTTGTCCTCAAGCTCGGGCTCGATGTTGATAGCCGCATCGGTAATCAGGAGCGTGCGCGCATAGGCGGGTGTGTCCATGACAAAAACGTGGCTGATACGGCGGCCCGTGCGCAGACCGGTATCTGCCTTCATGGCCACCTTCATCAGTTCGTCGGTGTGCAGGCTGCCCTTCATCATAGCCTGGGCATTACCGCTGCGGCACATGGCCACGCTCAACTCGGCGGCTTTGCGCTCAGTATCGGCATTGACGATGGGATAAACGGAGATGTCGACGCCGATTTTAGCGGCTAGAGCCTTCATGGCTTCTTCGTCGCCGATCAATGTGGGCAGGATAAGACCTTCCAAGGCGGCTTCAACGGCGCCCTTCAGCGCAACGTCGGAGAGGGGCCAGCAAACCGCAGTGGTGATGGCCGGTAACTGCTTGCAACGATTGAGAAACTTGTGAAAGACATGGTAGTCGGCCGGGTGGCCGACCAAAGGGTCAACTGTAACGGATTCAGCCAGTTGCGCAAGATCGCTCATGGGTATTTTCTCCTGGCCCGCGCAGCGGAGGCTGGCAAGCTTCACAGTTCCATTGTCACCCTTCTGGCTGTTTGTACCAGTGTCATAGATCACAGTCTGGCCCAATGTATTGCATAGTGGCACGGCTTTGAACTTGATTCAATTTCAAGGGTGCATTTTCAGTGATGGGATGATGTTGTGAGAGAAGAAATCCTTGAAGGGTTCTGGCAGGTCTGGATTCGTTTTACATTGAAAGCGGGAGTGTTAGCCTTGTAGGCAATTGCGAATGATCGAGGTTGAACCGATGCGTCGTTGTTTTGTTGCAATCTTCCTGGTTTTTTTGTGCGCCGGAGCCGGCGCGAATGCGCAAACTGCTGCGGCGGGTACGCCCACCTGCGCGGACTTGCGGCTGATTCCCGCGCCGCGGGAGTGCACGGCTGTTCAGGCGATTCCTATCGGGGGCGTCGGATTCTTCGTCACTTCGGAAAAGAATGCTGAAGATCAGTTTGCCGTTGAAGACCTGATAGAGACCAGCCTGGGCAAGAGAACGGTGCACGAGGATGCCCCGTTTATCCGGCTGGAACGAGCAGAAAGCGCACCTGCACAGGCACTGCTCGCCGGTCATCATTTGATATTCGATCCGGCAATGCACGATGAAGGTTACATCATCGTGCCAGATGGGCAGGGCGGGCTGGCCGTGATCGCCGAGACCTCGGCCGGCATTTTCTACGGCGCTCAGACGGTGAAGCAGTTGATTCGCGGCAGCGGAGAGGCGACGGTTCTGCTGGCGCCTACGCTACGCGACTGGCCGGCCATGGCGCATCGCGGGTTGAGTGACGACTGGTCGCGCGGCCCGATGCCGAATATGGAGTTTTTGAAGCGCGAGATCCGCACGCTGGCGGCATACAAAGTGAATATTTTTTCGCCCTATTTTGAGCACACCTTTGCTTACGCGTCGTCGCCGGTGGCGGCCTTCCCCGGCGGCGCGATGACGCCCGATGAGGCTAGCGAACTGGTGGCTTACGCGACGCAGTACCACATCACCGTAATTCCAGAGCAGGAGTCCTTCGGCCATGTGCACCATGTGCTGAAGTTCGAACAGTTCTCAGGGCTGGGTGAAACTGCACACGGCTCAGTGCTGGCACCGGGCGACCCCGCCACACTGCCGCTGATCGCGGGCTGGTTCAGCGAGTTGGCCGCGGTTTTCCCCGGCCCTTACGCACACGTAGGGGCTGACGAAACCTTCGAACTGGGGCTTGGCAAGACACACGAGCAGGTGGAGAAACAAGGACTGGGCGCAGTCTACATCGACTTTCTCAAACAGGTTCATACGACGCTGGAGCCCAACCATAAGCGGCTGATTTTCTGGGGAGACATTGCGGTCAAATCGCCGGAGCTGGTGAGCACGTTACCCAAGGACATGATTGCCGCGCCGTGGGAATACAACCCGCGGCCGAGCTACAAGCCGATCATCGAGCCGTTTACCAAGGCAGGGCTGGAGACCTGGGTGTCGCCCGGTGTGGCCAACTGGAATCGGCTTTATCCGAACAACAACGAGGCTCTGGCCAACATTCGCAACTTTGTGCGCGACGGCCAGGAGCTGGGCTGCACGGGTGTACTGAACACAGTTTGGAACGATGACGGCGAAGGCATCTTCGACGAGAACTGGTTTGGCGTGCTTTTTGGCGCGGCGGCGGGTTGGCAGGCGGGGGAAAGCTCCGAGGACGCGTTTACGGATTCGTATGGGCTGGCATTTCATCATGATCCGACGGGCAAGATCAGCCAGGCACAGCGCGAGTTGATGATCGCCCATGCCGCTTTTAAGGAGGCTGGTATGCACGACGCTGAAGACGGTTACTTCTGGATCGATCCCTTGTCGCCGGAGGGTCAGCGTATTGGCAATAAGCTGCGGCCGGCCGAGAGCCAGTTGCGCCTGCACGCCGAACGCGCTATCACGCTCATGGCCGAGGCTAAGGCTGCGGCGACCCTGGAAAATCGCACTCTGGAAAACCCCGAGGCACTGGACGCGATGGAGTTGGGCGCGCGCCGCATCGACTTTGTGGGCCTCAAATTTCAGGCAGCAGACGAGGCCGCCGCACTCTACGCCGAAGCGCAATCGCTGCCCCTGAAGCGGAGCAACATGGACGAGATTGAGGCGAAGCTGGAGACCATCGGCTCGAACAACGGGCTACTGGAAGACATTCGCGACGGCTATGCGCTGTTGGGCGGGCTTTACCGGATGGCGTGGCTGCGCGACAACCGGCCTTACTGGCTTGAAGTCAACCAGGCCCGCTACGACCGCGCTGCGCAACTATGGGTTGGCCGAAGCGACCGCTGGAATCAGTTGATGAACCAGATGTGGGAGACGCACAAGTTGCCGGTAACTGGCGATGCAGGGTTGCCCGATTTGACAGGAAAATAGGAGTTCGCGCTTTCCCACCCATCGCTCAGCCACCCCGCGGACGAAGACCTGCCCGTGGGGACCCCGCAGCGCGATGGATGGGGCACCCAGTGGGTTGCCCAAATTAACAGAGAAGTAAGGGAGTGTGAAGCAGGGAACGGGAGTTCCCTGCTCTGCCTCAATCCGCCAGGAGACTGAGTTGGTGACGCACGTCGGCGCCGCGAATCCAGAAGATGATGTCGGTGGCGATGTTCCGGGCGTGATCGGCGATGCGTTCCAGGTGCTTCGCAACGAGGATTGCGCTTATTGCCTGCTGGGTGAAGTCCGGCCTCTCCTGAATCAGCTGGAGCAGGTCGGCGTTGGCGCGGCGGTTCATGCGGTCGATCTCATCGTCCATCTCGCGCACTTCCTCAGCCAAGCGCACATCGCCCTCCATCAGCGATTGCAGCGCTGAACGAATCATGCGGCCGGTAAACTCACCCATGGCCGAAAAATCCACCGGCATCTCGATCTCTTCGTGCCTGAGCATCTCCTTGGTGCGGCGCGCAATGCCCATGGACTGATCGCCAATCCGCTCCAGATCGCCGTTAATCTTGATGACCGCAAGGATGAAGCGCAGATCGATGGCCATGGGCTGCTCCTTGGCGAGCAGTTCATAAGCCATTTCGTCGAGATCGCGCTGCGCGGTGTCGATGGCTCGCTCATTCTGCTTGACGTACTTGCAGAGGCCCTTGTCACGCTGCAGATAAGCGTCTACTGCGGACTCGACTGCTTGCTGCGAGAGTGCAGCCATGGCCAGGAGCTTGTCCTTGAGTTCGGCGAGTTGTTGGTGAAAGTGGATGCGCGGCAATACAGTTCTCCTGTTATTGATTGTGCATCATGCAATGTTACCAGCAGACGAATTTCGGTGCACGCACCAGCATCGTAACGTTACCGCCGGGCTGCAAGATGCATTAGGCTGTCTGCATGGACGCTATTCGCTTATCGGGAAATGGAATGCTAAGTTTCAACCCGGGAGAATGCCAGCAACGGCAGGTTTACAAGCTAATGACCGGCATCATTGTGCCACGGCCGATAGCCCTAGTCTCGACGTTGAGCCGAGAAGGTGTGGCGAACCTGGCGCCTTTCAGCTTTTTCTGCGGCGTAGGCTCTGTGCCGCCCACGGTGCTTTTCTGTCCTTCGCTGCGGCCCGCCGATTCGGTTGACGCAGGCAAGCGCAAAGACACGCTGCGCAACGTGGAAGAGACAGGCGAGTTCGTGATCAACGTAGTCAGCGACGCCATCTCCGAGGCAGCCAACGCAGCCTCAGCCGAGGTTCCGCCAGATGTGAGCGAGTTTCAGCTCTCTGGGCTGACTGAGGTTCCAAGCGAGGCCGTCCGACCGTCGCGCGTGGCCGAATCGCCCGCGCAGATGGAGTGCAAACTGCTGCAGGTCATCTACACCGGGCGCGAGCCGGGGAGCGGCGTCATCGTGCTGGGCGAGGTGGTGCGGTTTCACGTGCGCGAGGACCTGGTGGAGGATTTTCGCGTTGATCCGGCGGGTCTGGACGCCGTGGGCCGCATGGCCGGCAACACGTGGGTGCGGACGCGAGAGCGCATGGAGCTGATCCGGCCAAAGTGATAAAAACAGGGACTAGTCACCCCAGCGAGCAAAGACCGCCCGCCGGGGACCCCGACAGGGACCAGGGAATAGGGAATAAGCGGGCGCAGTGGCGCGGAAGTCTGATCAAGGGCTTCCCGCGTTACAGAGGCCGCGTGAATGCTCTAGAATTCCCTTTCATCGGGAAAGTGTATAGAAAAGGACAACGAATGCGCGTTTCGGAAAGCGATGGTCGGGAAAGTGTTGGCGGCGAGTTGCGGCGGACGGCGTGGTGGGTTGCGGCGGGGATTCTGATTGTGGTTGCGCCACTGCCGGGCTGTCACGCTTCCAATGCGAAAGGAGGCACGATGAATCTGACCACCACTAGTTTTGAGGGAAGCCAGATTCCGGCTAAGTTCACTTGTAGCGGGGCGGGAATTTCTCCGCAACTGGCCTGGAGCGCGATACCGGCCGGGACGATGAGTTTTGCTCTGATCGTCACCGACCCGGACGCGCCTGGCCGGACCTTTGTGCATTGGGTGCTTTACGATCTGCCTGTTGAGACGCGGGCGCTGGCAGAGGGTTTGCCGGACCAGGGACAGCTTGCGGATGGCTCGCGACAGGGACGCACAGATTTTGGTGAGATCGGTTATGGTGGTCCGTGTCCACCGCCGGGTTCGCTGCACCACTACCACTTCACGCTGTATGCGCTCGATGCAAAGTTGAATCTGCCGGTGGGCGCGACACGGGCGCAGGTTGAAGCAGCGATGCAAGGACATATTCTGGCGCGGGGGGAGTTGGTCGGTCTCTTTAAGCGGTAAGACGCGAATTGTAGAGCGTGTTTTGTTTAGCTATTTATCGTTGAGATGTATATCTGTGCTCTCCGACCCAGCACCTGCCTTGAGGTTCGTGCCATCCCACCCATTCGCAAGAAACGCGAATGGATGGGGCACCCGTAGTCTGTTAACGCTTGAATTGAAAATGCTCTAGCTTCATGTTTCTGTCATCTGCTGGCCCTTGGCTTCGCGTCCCAAAAGGGCCAGTCCGGCCAGCGTCAACGCTACCACCACTACGGTAATTGCCAGCACAGCGGGATAATTGCCGGTGCGCTCTGCGGCCAGCGCCTGCGCCTTGCCGTTCCATGAAGTGATGAGGCCGCCTAATTGGTAGGCGAGGCCCGGCGCAGTGGCGCGCACAGGAGCCGGCGACAACTCGGTGAGATAGGCCGGCACCACACCCCACGCTCCCTGCACCATAAATTGCATGAGCACCGCGCCGATGCCCAGCGTAAGCGCCGAGTGGCCGTAAGCGTAGAGCGGGATCACCGGAATGGCCAGCAACGCGGCTGTAACGATGGCCCGCTTGCGTCCCCACTTTTCAGATAGCGCACCAAAAACAATGCCGCCGGCGATGGAACCCAAACCGTAGAGCACGCCGATCAAGCCGACAATCTGCGGCGTGAGTTTAGCCTGAGTCGCGAGGAAGGTGGGATATACGTCTTGCGTGCCGTGCGAAAAGCTCATGAAGGCGGTCATCAGCAGCACAAGAAAAAGGAATGTGGGCAGGAAGGCCATCAGGCGCGCTAGATCCGCCGCTCTGGCGCCTGGAACAGCACTGGCGACGCGCGCCAACCGTTTGCGCTTCCCTTCCATCCATACCGGCGACTCTGCAACTCGCGCCTGCACATAAAAGACAAGCAGGGCGGGGGTCGCTCCCAGAATAAAAAGCCCGCGCCAGCCGATGGCATGGAAGAAGAGAGCGTAAATGGCTGCGGCAAGGATGGAGCCCAGCGCGTAACCCTCCTGCAAGATGCCACTGAATCCGCCGCGACCTTCGGCGGGCAGTGTCTCGTAGACCAACGCCGCGCCCACGCCCCACTCGCCGCCCATGGCCAGGCCAAAGATTGCGCGCAGCAAAAGAAGCGCGCCGAGCGAGGGCGCAAAGCCGCAGGCCAATTCAATCACTGAAAAGCTGAGGATGTTTACCATCAGCACCGGCCGGCGGCCATGGCGGTCGGCCAACGCGCCAAAGAGCACCGCGCCAACTGGTCTGAAAGCCTGGGTCAAGAAGATCGCACCCATCACTGCGGAAGGCTGGGTGTGGAAGTCCAGGGCAATCGCTTTAGTGCAAAAGACCAACAGAAAGAAGTCGAGCGAGTCCATCGTCCAGCCGAGGAAGCCAGCCACGAAGGTGTGACGCTGAGCGCGGGTGAGGCGGCGGATGTCTCCGAGGACGGACATTAACGGGAGGATACCAGAAGGCGAGCGCTGCGTTCCTTTCGTGGCGGGCAGGGCATAAAATCAAAATTATTTGTTGCAACGAATATATTTTCTGACGCATCCTATATGCACTACGGGGTTTCGCGTGGCAGGCATCGATGCTTGCCCGTCGCGGATCTGGCATGAGTGGTTTTTCTTCTCCAACTTCCCTGAGGGCCTCGCGGCCCAAGACAGAAAGGATTTGACTATGAAGCAGATGGCAGTATTGACAGGCATTCTGGCGCTGGCGGCTCCCCTTGCCCTGGCGCAAACCTCTGGGCTGACTTCTACATGGACCAGCGACCCCATGCACAGCGAGGTTGACTTCAACGTTTTGCACATGAGCGTCTCACACGTGCATGGGCGCATAGGCAACGTGGCCGCGAGCATTGTTTTCAGCGAGGATGACATTACCAAATCCACGGTGACAGCGACCATCGACGTGAACACGATTGATACCGGCGTGGCGGCTCGCGATACCGACCTTAAGTCAGCCGGATTCTTTGACGTAGCCAACTTTCCCACGGCGAGCTTTGCCAGCACCAGCGTAGTGAAGAACGGCAGCGGGCTAACAGTAACCGGCAACTTTACTTTGCACGGTATTACCAAACCGGTGGTGCTGACGGTGGAAGGCCCTAGCGAGCCTGTGACGGGCCGAGACAAAAAACCACACTCCGGCTTCACGGCCACCACGACCATCAGCCGCGGCGATTTTGGCATAGGCGCGAAGGTTCCGGCCGTCATGGTGGGCGACGCAGTGAAGCTGACCATCGAGTTGGAAGTTGTGAAGCAGTAAGTGGTTCGGAGGTTGCAAGTGGCAGGACTAAAGCTGGAAATTGCGCAGGAGCGCCCCTTTGCAAGCCTGGAGGAAGAGGCTCTGCTGAATCTGCTGCGCACCTCCGACTGCCTGAACCGTGCATTTCACTTGAAGACGCGTACTTGGGGCGTGACTTCGACGCAATATAACGTGCTGAGGATTCTGCGCGGGGCACAGCCGAACGGGCTGACCTGCGCGGCTATCGGTAGCCGAATGATCACCGCTGAGCCGGACATTACGCGGCTGCTCAAGCGGCTGAAGGCGCTGAAGCTCATTCGCCAGAAGCGCGACTCTCAGGATCGCCGAGTGGTCAGGACCGTGATCTCCGAGGCAGGGCTTGCATTGCTTGGCGAGATGGACCCGGCGATTCTTTCGCTTCCAGGGGAGCTGCTGGGGCATTTGGAGCGGGCGGAGTTGGAGGAACTGGTGCGGTTGTTGGAACTGGCCCGCAAGCGCAGCGAAGGGTCGTAGGGATAGAGCGTGTTCTGTTTAACTGCTTGCCGTGAAATGTACATCTGTGCTCTCCCACCCATTCGCAAAAGGCGCGAATGGATGGGGGCACCCAGTGTTCTGTTAACACTTAAATTGAAAATGCTCGGAGCGCAGGCTCGGGAGTATGAGACGGCGCAGCGCGGAGCAAGAATCCGCCTACTGACTAACCAGCTTCTGCGCCACCGATTCTTCATCTGAATCGGATTGAATAATCTTGTTGTGCAGGCAATAGAGAGCGAGCTCAAGCCGGTCGCTGACCCCCAGCTTGTCGTAGATTTTTCGCAGATAATTCTTGACCACCTGCTCGGTGGTACCCAACTGGAAGGCGATCTCCTTGTTGCGTTTGCCCTGCGTAATGCAGGTAATGATGGCCATTTCCTTGGGCGATAACCTTGGCTGGGTGCGGGGATTGACCAAGGCTGATGCCTGGGCGCGATAAGCCTCGATGACCCAACTGACCGATTGATTGTCGATCCAGGTTTCTCCGGCGGCGATGCGGCGAACACAGCGAACCAGCAGGTCGGGCGAGATGGAGCGGCTGACGATGCCGCGAACGCCGCGGCGATAAAGCTCGACGGTCTGGCTCTCGTCGGCGGCCACAGCCTGGACGATGAGCTTTACGTCTGGGGCTACGCGCAGCAGATCAGGAATGGCGTTGGCCGTGCCCGTCAACAGGCTGCCTTCAAGTAGCACAATATCAGTTGGATAGCGCTCAATAGCTGAGCGCAGATTCTCCAGAGAATCGGCCTGGGCGACCACGCGCAGATCGTCCTCAAGCGCGAAAACCTTGCGAATACCGACGCGGTAAATCGCTTGGGAATCGGCGAGGATTACCCGTATGGTGCCCGGTTTGACCGGAGCGCCGTGAACTTCGCCATCGGGAGAGTCGTCCAATTGATCCATCATTCGTTCTTGCCAAGCCAGAAAGTGGTTTTTGCCGGCCCGCTCCAGCTGTCACTGCTCTGCGAATTGGTAATCGTCGATAGTGGCGGCAGCCAAATAGTTACTTTGGTTCTTGGAGCAGCGTACCACACGTCCCCGGCATTCAACCAGTACATCATGTGGCGTACCCAAAACTGCACCTGGCATTCGCAAGGAAAAGTGGATCTCTTGACCTGAATGGACTGAGCTTTCCATCTCAAAAGCGACCCCGCTGGCCGAAACATCCCTGGTAAGCGCGGCAATACCGTCCTTGCCGACTGACAACACAACCGGCAATTTCAGCGGGAATCGCACCGCACAGCGCACTTCCTGCCGCTGAGCTGCTTTTCGGGAAGAAGCAGGCGAGGATCGTACTGTGGACTTTGGAGTTTCCATAAGCGACATCCTGCCCAAATGGGCTACACACACTCTACGCGAGATTCGTTGTAACTCACATGGCACCAAAGTTTCCAAGAAGGTAACCGATTTTTAACCGATTCCGATGGGTGGCGGGAAAAGGGCGTTACATTAAGGTGTTCCAGAGGGCTTTCTAAAGGGAGTCTCGAACAACAACCTGGCGACCTCGATGGAGGCGTGCTGGCACGGCGATGCAAGACCGTGCAACGCGGAATGAATTGGAAAGAACGCGCCGGGAGGAATAAAGTGGACTGTTACCGGTATTGCGGGGGGCAAAAGTGGAATACCGAGTATTGACAGTGAACAGGGAGTTCGGCAGCGGTGGCGGGCGCATTGCGCAAACCATCGCGGAGTG
>Ga0181520_10007190_pt1 | contig 16550 bp, 12 predicted proteins | sample PEATcosm2014_Bin_29_FD_132451 | JGI IMG/M metagenome (GOLD analysis project Ga0181520, IMG submission 132451) | Peatland microbial communities from MTU Mesocosm Facility, Houghton, MI, USA - PEATcosm2014_Bin02_30_metaG | ecosystem: Environmental > Terrestrial > Soil > Wetlands > Peat | place... | reverse complement strand
GACGCCTTCGAGCGTGGTGACCGAGCGGCCTTCGACCTGCTCGATCCTGACCGCGCAGGTCACTTTGGGCTGCCCGTCGATCAGCGCCAGGCAGGCGCCGCACTCGCGCTGCGGCGCGCAACCCGACTTGAGCGACTTGAGTTTGAAGGTCTCACGCAGGACGTCGAGCAGCGGCTCGTCCGGCCACGCCTCGACTTGGCGCGCCTCGCCGTTCAGTTGGAATTTGATCGTCCTCATATTCCGCCTGTCCCGAGCGCACATTATGGATCGGCCGCAGATGATCGCCGAGCCGATCGTGTAATAATGGGTTGCGACGATCCGGCCGTCGGAGCCATGAGATGCGTCAAAACCTGCGAGTCAATGGCGCGCGGCTGCTATCGCGCCTGCAACGGCTGGCCGAGGAAGGCGCGCGACCGGACGGCGGCGTCTGCCGCCTCGCGCTCAGCGACGCCGACAAGGCGGGCCGCGATCTGGTCGTCCAGTGGATGCGCGAACTCGGGCTTGCCGTGTCGATCGACGCGATCGGCAACGTCGTCGGCGTGCGGCGCGGCCAGGAGGACGGCGCGCCGGTGATGATGGGCAGCCACATCGACACCGTGGCGACCGGCGGACATTACGACGGCGCGCTTGGCGTGCTCGGCGGGCTCGAAGTCATCGAGACGCTCAACGACGCCGGCGTCGTCACCAAGCGGCCGCTGGCCGTCGCCTTTTTCACCAACGAAGAAGGGGCGCGCTTCCAGCCCGACATGTTCGGCAGCCTGGTCTTTACCGGCGCGATGCCGCTCGAAAGGGCGCTTGAATCGGTCAGCATCGACGGCAGGAAAGCCGGCGACGAACTCGAGCGCATCGGCTATCGCGGCGACGCGCCGGTCGGCCAGCCGAACGTCCACGCTTACGTCGAACTGCACGTCGAGCAGGGGCCGACGCTGGAGGCGGAAGGTCTGACGATTGGCGCGGTCGAGGGCGTGCAGGGCATTTCCTGGACCGAATTCACGCTGACCGGTCAGGCCAACCACGCCGGCACGACGCCGATGCGGATGCGCCACGACGCCGGCTATGTCGCCGCGGCGATTGCGGTCTACGCACGCCGTCTGGCGTTGGAGATCGGCGGCCACCAGGTCGCCACCGTCGGCGCGCTGACGCTGACGCCCAATCTGGTCAACGTCGTCGCCGAGCGGGCGCTGCTGACGATCGATCTGCGCAACACCGACAACGAGCGGCTCAAGGAAGCCGAGGAGCGGTTGAACGCATTCGCCGTGAAGGCCGCGGCGGGGGAGGGCGTGAAGCTCGAGGCGCGCACGCTCGCCCGCTTCGACCCCGTCGCCTTCGCGCCGCATCTGGTGGCGCGGGTCGAAGCGATCGCCGAGGAATTCGATCTGCCGGTCAAGCGCCTGCCGAGCGGCGCCGGACACGACGCGCAGATGCTCGCCGCGGTCTGCCCGGCCTGCATGATCTTCACCCCGAGCGCCGGCGGCGTCAGCCACAACATCGCCGAATACACCAAGCCGGAGGATCTCGCCGCCGGCGCCGACGTGCTGCTGCGGCTGGTGACGGAACTCGCCGAGTGACGCGTCAGCTGATCCGCGACGCGCTGATCGTCAACGGCGACGGTCGTACGCCGCCGTTTCCTGGCGATGTGCTGCTCGACGACGATCGCATTGTCGCGCTCGGCGCCGTGACCGCCTCGCAGGCGGCGACCGCCGACCGCGTCGTCGACGCGCGCGGCCGGGCGCTGGCCCCGGGCTTTGTCGACACCCACAATCACGGCGCGCTCGGCGGCACAGCGCTTGGTGAGAGCGGCCTGCCGCGCGCCTGCGAGCTCGCCATTCTCGGCGGCGTGACAAAACGAATCTGCGGCGTCGACGGTCTGTCGCCGGCGCCGGTCGCCGCGGCGCAGCGGTCGCAATACGCCGCGCAGCTCAAGCCGCTCGACGGCGCAATCGACGGCGAATGGACGTGGACTTCGATCGCCGAGTTTCTCGCCTGGCATCGCGGCCGCTCGGTCACCGACATGGGGATCTATCTCGGCCATTCGGCGGTGCGCCGGGTGGTGATGGCCAATGTCGCGCGCGTCGCGACCGACGCCGAACTCGCAGCGATGGCCGCGGTGGTCGGGCGCGAGGCGCCGCTGACCCTCGGCCTGTCGACCGGGCTGGTCTACAACCCCGCCGTCTATTGCGACCAGCGCGAGCTGACGGCGCTGGTGCGTGCGTTCAACGCGGTCAAGCCCGGCGCGCTCTTTCCTCATCTGCGCTCGGAGAGCGACGCCATCATCGGCAGCGTCAAAGAGGTGGTGGAGGCGGCGGTCGACGGCGGCGGCGGTTATTGCAACGAGCACTCGAAAATCGCCGGCGCGCAGAATTACGACCGCATCGGCGAACTGGAGAGCATTCTCGCCGACGCCTCCTCGCTCATTCCGACGATGGAGAACATGTATCCCTACACCGCGGGGTCGACCACCGGCGACGCGATCTTCCCGCCCGAGATGCGCGCGGGCGGCCGCGCCGAATTCCTCGCCGGCCTCGTCAATCCGGCGCTACGCGCCAAGATGATCGCCAAGATGCGCTTCGACTCGACGAGCTGGGACAATTTCGTCCACTTCTGTGGCGGGCTGCAGGGGATCCAGATCGCCGGGGTGAAGCCCGGCGTCGGCGACGCCTGGCTCGGCCAGCGGCTCGGCGACGTCGCGCGCGCCGCCGGCGCCGCCGATCTCGACAGCGACGAAGCGTTTGCAGCGGCGTTCGATTTCTTCGCCGCCAACGCCGGCGAGATCGCGATCATCAGCCACTACGGCAACGAAGCGACGATGGAGCGCTTCTTCCGACGGCCGACGATGGCGATCTGCACCGACGGGCTGATGCCGGGGCCGGGGCAGAAGCCGCATCCGCGCTCGCTCGGGTCTTTCCCCAAGGCGCTGCGCTTGGGGCGCGAAATGGGAATTCCGCTCGAACAGATGATCTGGCGGATGGCGACGCTGCCCTGTCGCTTCCTCAACCTCGACGATCCGACGCTCAAGGTCGGCGCCGACGCCTCGCTGACCTTGTTCGACCCGGCGACGGTCGGCGAACGCAACGACTACCTCGACCCGTCGATCCGCCCGGCCGGCGTCGACGTGGTGTGGATCCACGGTCATCGCGTGCTCGATCACGGCGCGCTCGCCGCCCCGCGCCCGTTCCCGGGACGCACGCTGATCAGCCCAATTCACGCGTGAGGCTCCCCCTTGCGGAAGAAGGGGGCCGACGCAATCGGCCTGACGAGGGGGCGACGGCGGCGCGCGTCCCTCCTCCCCGCGCGTGTGAATTAATCGCCGAAAGTTGACCCTGCGAATGTACGGCGGTTCAGAAGGTTGCGACGCCGATTGGCGTTCGGACGCTGGACCGACCAACAGTGGTGACCCTACAGTTCAGCGCGGAAGCGGCATAAGGCTTGCATTATGGGCAATGCAATATACTCATGCTGAAGCCTTGAGGCTCGTCAAGACGCGGCTCGTCGGGAAATGCACGTCTCGGCCTTTGGACGAGCCGGTGGCGCAGAGGTCCGGCGACATAGCGGGAAGAACGTTCGATAAGGAAAACGACTGGCGGGGAGGGACTTGCGAGATGCGGCGATTCCACACCTTACGTTCGACGATGGCAAATGCGGTCGGCGCGATCGCGATAACGTCTCTCTGCGGGTTCGGCGCTCAAGCCTGCGAAATGTCGGTCGCCGGCAAGGCTCTCTGGCTTCGAGGGCGCATTGACGCCGGAGATCAATTGAAATTTCACGATCTCATCGACGGCGCTGGCGCCGGGCGCGTCTCGGCCGTCTACCTCGACAGCCCCGGCGGCGACATTTATTCGGCGGGGGAGATCGCGCGTCAGATAAGAACAGCCGGTCTGAGCACCGTCGTCGACGCTTCGCAACACGTGTGCGCGAGTTCCTGCACGATCATTTTCGTCGGCGGGGTCAGGCGCGTCTATCTCAATGCCGACCGAGTCGGAGGCCTTTCGGGCGGACGAGGGTTCAAAGGGTTAGGCTTCCATGAGGGCGCTCTTGCCGGTCAATATGGGGTCGACAGTTATAGCGGCGCCGCTACGGCTTTGATGATCTCTCTCTATCAGGAACTTGGCGTCCCCAGCGCCGCGAACTTGGTCGACCGTGCGTCTCCCGATGCAATTTATGGGCTTTCCGGCGCGATGGCCCTGAGACTGGGGATCGCGACAAGTCGATGACGCGCTGACGCTCAGCTTTTATTTTCTGCGCTTGGAGCAGCGGTCTCACGTTCAGGTCGTCCGACGTCGGCTCCCCCCATCGGCAGAGGCTGCGCTCGCCCATCGACGAATCTGCGTCAACCTTTGGATTGTCGCGGCGTTCGAAGACGGCCGAAACATCTTGCCACACGGTCACACCGAAATTCGTGGGGCGCTATAGACGGTCGGAATCGGCTTCCCGTTTGAGATCGATGTATTTCAGCACTGGATCACCGGCGCTGGAACACAGTTTCGCGCGCTATTCAGCAGCGCTGCGCCTCCGGCAGTCGGCTCAAGCGCCTTAGCCGCGCCCTTTTGGCTGCGACCGTCGCAGCCCTGAATGATCATGTCGATCGTCGCCATGACATGCTCGTCCTCGGGCGGCCAGTGAAGATCGGGAAAGGCGAGGCGAAGCGCGACGGGGCCGGACACCGCCGCCCACATCGCCAGCGCGGCTGCTTCTGGAAGCCAGGAATCCCTCGCCAATCCCGCCTGCGCCGCCTCCTTGAAGCGCTCGGCGAGCCGCGTCAGCAGACTATCGCGCGCCTCGAACCGGCTGTCGTCGTCGCTTGGGCAAGGACGAATGGATTTGCGCATGAAGATGATGCGATAGTCGTCGGGTCGGGACAGCCAGAAGCGCATGTAAGCGGAGAGGATCGCGCGCAAACGGGCAACCGGGTCCGACGCTTCGGCGTCCTTGGGGTCGGCCGCCGCGAGCACTTCGGCGAGGCCCCGCCAAGCTTCCTCGGCTAGCGAGTCCAGCATCTCCTCTTTGGAAGAGAAATAGACGTAAAGCGCCGTCTGAGAGATGCCGACGCGCGCGGCGATCTGCCGGGTCGTCACGTTCTCCGCGCCTTGCTCCAGGAACAATTCGCGCGCCGCCTTGAGGATCTCGGCAGGCCGCTCGCAACCGGCGCCGCGCGCCTTGCGATGGTCGAGCGAGATCACATATTCACGTCGTGGCGACGTCTCCTTGCCGTTTTTGATCATATCAGCTCCCTGCCCGCATCCATTCCGCCTGTTTTCTCTGAGACTTTTCAGTCTGATTAGGCGGGCGGGCTCGGTCTTTGTCAAACCTCCGATTCGAGGATCTTCGTCCGAATTTAGGCCCGCGCCGGCCGCGAACGGCCAGCGCGGAGGCAAATGACGGATTAGTGGCTGCCGTGGCTATAGCTCGGGCCATACGGGGGCTGATCAGTCGCCTGCAAGGCGCTCTGGTCGGCCGGCTGAGCGCGGAAGTCGCGCAATTCGCCGGTGTAAGCCGGCTGCGACGAGGTGCGAGCGACGTAGTCCGCCCACGACTGCCCGCTGGACTGGTGCTCCGCCGAGGCCTGAGCGACGCCGAGAGCGAGAACGAGCGCCGAAGCGCCAAGGATAACAAGATGTCGCATTAGGATTCTCCATTTTACGTAAGTGAGCGATGATAACTGGTTGTTGCTCACTGTTCGCTGAACATATTGCGACCCGCGCCGCTTTCAAGAGGGTCGCGTTCAACTGCACGTGATGGGATCGCAGTCGGGAGGCGGTCTTCCCCGCGCTTACCGCACAGGCCCGTACGCGCGAATTCGCCGCCGATCCGACGGCCCTATGGGCGTCAAAGTCCCTGAAAGAGCTGGCGGCGGATGGGTCAGAGATGGCGCCGCGCACCGATTTCCGCGACCTCATCGCTCTGCGGTTCGATGGGGGGCGGCTCAAACTTCGGGCAGTTTGCGCTTTGCCTTCGCCGGCTCCGCTGACTCGAAGGTCCGGCGTCGCAAGCGTGACAAAGTCTTTCCGAATTGCCGAACCCAGCCTATCATGGATCTTGGTCGGTCGAGGCGACCTTCGCCCGAAGCGACAGCGGTCACGTGGCAAGAGATCTTCGCAGAGGCCCGTTTGTCAACTTGCGACGGACGTAAGCCTCTGGAATTGCTCGATGGCCTGTCAAGGAAAGCCTTGACAAGGGTTGACATGACTTGACGAAACTTGACAAAACTTGACGCCGCTTGACGACAGTGTTGCGAAAGCAGACGCGGCGCGACGAGCGACGCGACCGCGCGCAAACGCGGCGTCGTTTGGACGCGCGGCCGTCCGCCTCCGCTTCGCGCCGCCTCAGGCGGTTGCACCGCGCAATCCGGCGCTGACGTAGTTGATCGAGTCCGGCGCGACGATGGCGTCAAGGATCGGCAACATCATGCGCAGCCGGGTGAAGTCGACCGGTCCGTCGGCGGCGCCGCTGACGGTCGCGGCGACGTCGCCGGGATCGAAGGCGAGGTCGAACCCGGCGCCGCTGTAGCGCACGCGCGCGTCCCGCCTTTCGACCGCCACGACCTCGCCGCCGAAGCGGCCGCGCATCGCGACGCCGCCATCGGTGTTTTCAACGACGAAGCCGTCGTGATCGCGCGCCGCTTCGAACGCGGCGAGACTGCCGAACAACAGCGGCTTGGTCAGGTACGGGCCGCCGTCCTCGGGGCACAGCACGCCGCAATTGCCGCACTCGTTGCAGGCGTCGGCGAAGGTGGCGATCTGCCGCGGCTTGACGAACTTGATCGACCCGATGACGTCGACGCTCCAGCCGTCCGCGCCGCGAGTCACCCGCTCGACCGGCGTTTCGCTTGGCGGGATGGGCAGGATGAAGTTGGCGTCGTTGGGGCAGAGCGGGATGCACTTGTCGCAAGTCAGACAGTCGAACAGAACGAGCGAACTGCCGACCTTGTTGGGCGGCGTCGCGTTCTCCGCGGCGCTGTAATAGGGGTCGGCGATCACGCGCTCGGCGTAGACGGCGGCGTTCAATACGCGCGCGGCGGAAACCCAGGCCGGGAAGGCCGCGCCCGCCGCGGCGCGCAAATCGCCCGCGCTCGCCAGCGCAGCGCGGCAGGCTGCGCTTTGCTCCGCCGGCAGCGCCAGCTTGGCGAGGGCTGCCTCGGCTTGGCCATGCGCTTTGAGCGTGAAGCCTTCGATGTCCGTCGCGCCGACTGCGTCCATGCGCTTGACGAGGTCGGCGATGTAGGTCCAACCGCGGCGGTATCCGCTCGGCTTCAGCAGGTCGCTGCAAACCGTCACCGGCGTCAGGCCGAGGGCCGCCGTGTCGGCGAAGTTGTGCGCTTCGACGCCGCCGGCGAACGAAATGGGCAGGCGATCGCCGAACCTGCGCCGGAAGCGGGCGACCAGCGCAATGGCGAGCGGGTGCAGCGGCGGCCCGGACAGATACATCAGCGGCTCGCTGGCGGAGAAGAAGCGCTTGTGGTTCTCGACCACCAGCGTGTTGGAGAATTTTACGCCGAAGCTGCGCCCGCGCGCCGCCGCGTAAGCGCTGAGCCGGTCGACCATCGCCGCCGCGTCGTCCCAGCTCGCGTCCTCGGCGAAGGCGCGGTCGGGAACCCGGATCTCATGGTAGCCAAGCGCGTCATGCAGAATGGCGTGAACGTCCTTCTTGCCGAGCAGGGTCGGGTTCAGCTTGACCGTCACGTCGAGGCCGACCTCGCCGATCAGATGCTCGACGATCGCCTCGATCTCGCCGGGCGGGCAACCGTGGAAAGTCGACAGCGTCAGCGTGTCGGAAAGGCGAGTTGGAAACGGCAAGTCGCGGAGTTGGCGGTAGGCGTCAGGGATCTTCGCCCGCAACCGCTCGACGACCTGGCTGGCGTCCATCATGCGATCGAGGAAGCCGCGCACCTTGGCCGAGCGGATCCCGGCGAGATCGTAGCCGACGCTGATGTCGAACACCGTCTCTTCGATCCCCGCGCCGACGCCGAACGCCTTCAGCGTCTCGATCAGCATCGCGCCTTTGACGTATTCCTCGAGCGATTGTTCGACCGTCAGTTCCTGCGACCATTCGACGTTGTAGCCGACCGTCTCCATGTCGATGCAGGGCCGCGGCACCTCGATGTCGTCTTTGACCTGAACGGTCTTGCACTCGATCGTCCGGCCGCCCGCCAGCCAGGCGAGCGCGATGTTCTGCGCCATCTGGGTGTGCGGACCGGCGGCCGGGCCGAACGGCGTCGCGGCGCGGCGGTGGTGGACGGCGATGGAGAGATCGCGCCCGGGATGGGCTTTGACGAAGCGTTGCGCCGGAAGATCGAACACCGCCCGCTTGCGTTCCAGCTCGCTGAGCATGCGGCCGACTAGGACGTCAAAGGGAACGGGAGCGAGTTGGACCATCGGCTTCGTCCGCAGGGCCTTGAACGGGAACGACAAACGCCGTCCGCCTATCGTTCGGCGCAAACCAAGCGACGCGTCTTGACGCCGATCAAGCCGCCGACGAGCGTCCTACCGTTTGGCCCCGGAGAACACCGCCGCGGCCGATCGGCCGGCGGGGCGCGAAATCAGCGCGCCGGCGAGCCCGGCCGCGCCGGTCGCCGAGACGGGAATCGCGGTATGGGCGCGCGCCAGGCTCAGCGCCTGGGCGATCGTCGCCTCGTCAGCGACGATCGGCTCGCCGCCCGTTTCGCGCATCGCCTTGACGACTTGCCACCAATCGTAGGTCTCGTCGTCGAGGATGCCGTGGGCTAGGCTCGACGGCGCGCTTTCCCACGGCCACATGAACTGCGATCGATGTTGGGCCGCTTGCTCGAGATCGGCGCCGTCGAGGCGCCGCCAAGCGCGCGCCAGCGGGGCGCAACCTGCCGTCTGCACAGTGATCAGTCGCGGCGCGCGCTGCGCCAAACCCGCGGCGACCGCGATCGCGAACCCTTGCGCCAGCGCGCTGGCGAAGCCGCCGCCGCCGACTTGGACGTACAGCGCCTCAACGTCGGCGCGCTCGGCCGCCAGCGTCTCGGCCATTTCGAAGGCGATCGTGCGCGCGCCTTCCACAGCAAGCCCATTGTCGGGCCCCTGCACGCTGAACGGTATAGAGCCGGCCGCCGCCGCGGCGCGCGCGGCGCGCACGCAGGGATCGCCGACCTCGCTCGTTCGCCGCTCGCAGACGACCACCGTCGCGCCGAGTTCGCCGAGTCGCCGTACGACGCTCGGCTCGGCGTCGACCGGGATGAAGACGTCAAGCGGCCAGTCGGCGGCGCGCGCGAGCACCGCCGCGGCAAGCGCGGCGTTGCCGCAAGACGAGATCGCCAGGCGACGTCGGCGCAAGTCCTGGCCGAGGGCGAGGCCGGAAAGTTCAAGGACGCTGAGGTAGAGCGTCACGCCCATCAGGTGGCGACCCTTGTGCGAGCCGGAGACGTTCCCGGTCTCGTCCTTGATCCACAGGTCGCCGGAGAGGCCGAGCGCCGCGGCGAGCGCCGGCTGGCGCGCCATCGGCGTGACGCGAAAGCTGCGCCCGTCGACCGATTGAAGTCGTAAGTCGAGTAGGCCAACCAAGTCGACCCAGGCGGCGTCGGAAAGGCCGATCGCACGCGCCAGCCGGTAAGGCGTCAGCCACTGCCGGTAGCGCAGGAACGGGTTGTCTTCGCCGCCTCTCGGGCGTTCTCGCGCTGCAATCGGCGCGACCAGCACATGGTCGATTCCGTCGGCGGGCGCGCCGGCATTGGGGCAGGCGAACGGAAAGGCGCGGGCCGGATCGACGACGGCGCCGCAGCCGTGGCAGACGAACGACGGCGGCGTGTTGGCGAACGTCACGACAGCTTGGCGGCGGCGCCGCTCTCCACGTTGAATTTCGTGATCATCGCGTCCCACGCCGGCGCGAGATCAAGCAGGCTGTCCCAGAACGCCTGACGCGAGCGCGCCTGGAAATCCGCAAGCGATACGCCCTGCTGTTCGACCCAGGTGAAATAGCCGAGGTTGAAAATGCGCTTGCGGTCGACGTGGCTGAGCTCCTGCACATGGTCGACGTCCGCCGCGGCGAGCGACCGGCCCCAGGTCTCGCCGGCGCTGACCGCGTCGAAGCGGTTGCCGAAATAGCGCACAATCGCCTTGCGCACTTCGCTGCCGTACATTTCTGCGCCGTCAGTGGCGACGGTGATCACGATGTCGTCTGGCCCGAGGTCGAAGGACTTGGCGAGTTTGACAGCGGCGACAATGTTGCAAATGCTGGAAAGGCCGAAATTGTCGAGCGCCGCGACCAAGGCGGGAGCGACGCCGCGCCGCTCGACGAGGTAGCGGCGGCCCTCGTCAGTGTTGAACAGCGTCAGCAGCGTGTCGGTCGCGCGATCGCTGACGCCGATGACGACGTCGGTGTTCATGACGTTGTGGATCAGCGGCACATGCTTGTCGCCGATGCCCTGGATGTTGTGCTCGCCATAGCCGTTGTAGAGCAGGGTGGGGCATTCGACCGCTTCGACCGCCGCGATCTTCGCGCCTAGCCTCGCTTTGAGGTGGTCGCCCGCGGCGATCGTGCCCGCCGAGCCGGTGGCCGAGACAAACGCGGCGAGCCTCACGCGGGGTCTGCCCTCGGCGAGCGTTTGGAACACGCGCTCCAATGCGGCGCCGGTGCACAGGCGATGCACGAGGTAATTGCCGTATTCGCAGAACTGATTGAAGACGATATTGGCCGGATCGCGTTCGAGCGCGGCGCAGGCGTCGTAGATTTCCTTGACGTTGCTCTCCGAGCCGGGCGTGCGGACGATGTCGGACGGGTCGCCGACCCAACGATCGAGCCAGTCGAAGCGCTCCTGGCTCATGTTCTCCGGCAACACGGCGACGCCGCGGCTATTGAGAATTCGTGAGATGGCGACGCCGCCGCGGCAATAATTGCCGGTCGAGGGCCAGATCGCGCGGTGGCGGGTCGGGTCGAATTGGCCGGTGACGACGCGCGGCGCGAGGCAGCCGTAGGCGGCGAGAACCTTGTGGGCGCGGATCATCGGGAAGCGATCGCCAAGCGCGAGCACGATACGCGCCGGCACGCCGGTCAGCTCGGACGGAAGTTCGATCGCGGCGGGCGTCGTCGCGAGACCGCGGCGCGTCTCGTCGTTGAACCAGTGGACGCGAAAGAGATTGAGCGGATGGGGCGCGTCAGGATCGACGGCGACGAGGCGCTCGGCGATCGCCGGCGGGATGGTCGATGGGTCCTTCAATTCGCCGAACGTCGGCATGACGACCGCGGCGTCGCGGAAGCGCGCGAGCGTCCGCTTGTAAACGTCGCCGTCGACCAAATGCGTTTCCAGACCGAGCCGCGCCATTCCCTATTCCCTTCCTACGCTCGAAGACGGGCGCGCCCCGACAGCGCCCCGCGGCGGAGCGGGACGAAAATATCGATCTCACGCTTTGCCGATTTGCCTCGCGCGCCGCGACCCGAACAACCGCGCCCGCCCGAAGGGCCGAACGCTCGCGTCGATCGTCAGCGCGCACTGGCGGCGATCATGGTCCGACCGAACACCCGTGTCCAGCAAGTTGATTCGGCGCGATAGATCGACGCGGGCGGGTCAGGCCGTCCCAATTCGAGCATTGGCTTGGCGGACGAAATTGCGCCGGATAGATTGACGAGATTGAGGGCGCGCGGGGCGCCGCAGCGAGGCGCCAGGCAGCGATGAAGAAGATTGGATTCCTCTCGTTCGGCCATTGGACCGCATCGCCGCAGTCGCAGACTCGAACCGCCTCCGACGCGCTGCTGCAGTCGATCGACCTCGCTGTTGCCGCCGAGGAATTGGGCGCGGACGGCGCATACTTCCGCGTCCATCACTTCGCCCGGCAGCTCGGCTCGCCGTTCCCTTTGCTCGCCGCCATCGGTGCGAAGACGAGCCGGATCGAGATCGGCACCGCCGTCATCGACATGCGCTACGAAAATCCGCTGTACATGGCGGAAGACGCGGGCGCGGCCGACCTCATTGCGCGCGGCCGCCTGCAATTGGGGATCAGCCGAGGCTCGCCCGAGCAGGTCGTCGATGGATGGCGCTATTTCGGTTACCAGCCGAGCGAAGGCGAGAACGACGCCGACATGGCGCGTCGCCACGCCGAGGTCCTTCTCGACGTGCTCAAAGGCGAAGGCTTCGCCCTGCCCAATCCGCGACCGATGTTTTCCAACCCGCCCGGCCTGCTGCGCGTCGAGCCGCACGCTAAGGGCCTGCGCAACCGGATCTGGTGGGGCGCAGGGTCTGACGCGACCGCAGTCTGGGCGGCTGAGAAGGGCATGAACCTGCAGAGTTCGACGCTCAAGAACGACGAAGGCGGGTTGCCGTTCCATGTCCAGCAGGCCAAACAGATCCGGGCGTTCCGCGAGGCCTGGAAGGCCGCGGGGCACAAGCGCGAACCGCGGGTCTCGGTGAGCCGCAGCATTTTCGCCCTCGTCGACGAGCGCGACCGCGCCTATTTTGGCCGCGGCATTCAAGCTGAGGATTCGATCGGCCATATCGACGAGACAACCCGTGCGATTTTCGGCCGCAGCTACGCCGCCGAACCGGACGTCCTGATCAAGGAATTGAAGAACGACGAAGCGATCGCGGAAGCCGACACGTTGCTGCTGACCGTGCCGAACCAACTCGGCGTCGACTACAACGCGCATGTCATCGAGTCGATCTTGAAACACGTCGCCCCCGCCATCGGTTGGCGTTGAAGAGCAGGGCGCGTTCCGACTGGACAGCCCACGAACCGTGGAGCGACGGGGAGCGTCGCATGCGCCTGCGCCGGGTCCGCTCGATCGCGCAAATGGGATGGCGGTCGGGCTCGAGCTGTGACGGCGCCAATCACGAAATCCTTCAAATCGGTCGCAAGCTTCAAAATCTCGCCACATGACGTCGGTATGAGGGATTGCAAGCGGTTGAGAGTTGACTGCGCCGAGAGAAGCGAATCGCCAGACGGCGCCGCATCTCGCGAGCTGGCCGGTTAACGAACTCCGCGGTTCCGCTAGCGCCAGGACGAGGGCTTACGATGCCGACGCATACGGAAATCTCCAGTCATTTTGCCCAGTCCCCCGGACGCGGCCCGTTGTTCACGACCGTCGTCGTTTGCTTCGACGATGCGAGCGAGGTCATGCAGGTCCGGGTCGGCATCGCCGACAGCGGCGACAGCAGCCAAAACCGGACGGACGCCATTCGCGCCGCGCGGCGGTTGGCGTTGCGCTTCGCCACCGAAGACGGCGCCGCCGCCGAGCGCCACTGAGCCGTTCCGGCCGCACGAGCCCGTTCGTCGTGATCGCGGATTGACGTGGCAGCCGGGCAGACTTGAACCTTGGCGAACGCGCTGCGCCGACTTTCGCGGCTGCCGATCGCCGCCCCGACCGCCTTGGCGTTGAGAGGTCGCGGTTCGCCGCTCAGCGGGCGATGATCATCTCGACGCCGCGACTCTCGAAGGCGCGGGCGTCCTCGTCGCGGATGCCGTCATCAGTGATGAAGGCGTGGATGACGTCGAGCGTGCCAAGTCGAGTGAAGGACGAGCGGTTGATCTTGGTCGAGTCGGCGACGAGATAGACCCGCGAGGCGGCGCGGATCATCGCCTGTTTGAGCTGCAGGTCGGCGAAGCTCGGGTAGGTGAGTCCGGTGTCGAGCGCGACGCCGGCGGTGGCGAGAAATAGCTTGCCGGCGTAGACGTCCTCGAAATATTCCGCCGCCTTGTCGCCGCTGAGCGACAGGGTCGGACCCTTGAACTGGCCGCCCGGCATGTGCACCGCGTAGCCGGGCGCGGCGCCCAACAGCAAGGCGATGTTGAGCGCGTTGGTGATGACCGTCAGCGACGAGCGTCCAAGCAGTTGATGAGCGACCTCGGTCGTGGTTGACCCCGCGTCGAGGATGATCGTCTCGCCGTCGCCGATCAGGCTCGCCGCCTTCGCGCCGATCTTTCGCTTTTTGTCGATGTTCTCCATATGCTGGAGCGACATCGTTTCGACTTGGCGCGACACTGTGCGCAGGAATGCGCCGCCGTGCTGGCGCGTGATGTGGCCGTCAGTTTCCAGCTTCTCGAGATCCTGGCGGATGGTGGCTTCGGACACGGCGAAAGCGGCGCTGAGGTCGCGCACGCGCGCGCTGCCCTCTTCCTGAAGCCAGGCGAGGATCTTCATTCGTCGCGGCGCGGCGAGCAGGCCGTTGAGATCGGCGCCGGACTGGCCAACGGTGCCGATGCGCGCGCTTCGCTGTGGCGTCGTGGCCCTTGTCACCGCCATGGTTTTGTCCGTTCCGTTCGAGTGCGGCTGGCTTGAGCGCGTCGTACTCGCGTCGAATGGCGGTCAGCGGCGCGCCTACGCCGCTCAACTGCCGATCATCTCACAACCACCCGCCGCAACTCGAAACCATTTAGCCAAGACCGCAACAAATCGCAAGGATCGTTCACTTTTGTAACGCCCTCCCGGCGCGTTTCGGCTCAGCATATTCAGGCCAACTGCGCCATCTGCTGCAGCGCGACGCGCTGCTGCAGCTTGCGCTGCGCCTGATCGACCACCACCGCCGCGATGATCACCATGCCTTTGATCACCATCTGCCAGAACGAGCTGACACCCATCATCACCAACCCGTCCGAGAGGATACCGATGACGAATGCGCCGATGATCGTGCCGCCGATCGTGCCGCGGCCGCCGGACATCGAAGTGCCGCCGAGCACGGCGGCGGCGATGGCGTTGAGCTCGAAGGTGGTGCCGGTCGCCGGGTGGGCCGCCAGCAGCTCTGACGAGATGATCAGACCGACGATCGCCGCACAGAAGCCGGAGAACATGTAGACGAACAGCTTGACGCGGTTGACGCGAACGCCGGACAGCGCCGCCGCGCGCTCGTTGCCGCCGACTGCGAAGATGTGGCGGCCGAGCGGCGTCCAGCGCGCCAAGTAGGCCGCCGCCAGGGCGACGATGATCAGCAGCCAGATCGACACCGGTAGATAGAGAATCGTTCCGGCGCCGAGAAACGCGTAGCCAGTGGTGCCGAAGGCGGCGCTGCCCTCGAGATTGGGGAAGGTCGCGCCGTCCGAGACCAGCAACGCCGCGCCGCGCGCCACATAGAGCGAGCCGAGCGTCGCGATGAACGGCGCGACGTTCAACCAGGTGATCAACAGTCCGTTAGTCAGGCCGACGAGCACACCCAGTGCAAGGATGATGACGATAATCTCGGGGATGCTGAAGAACAGCGTATAGCCGGCGTGCAGATCGATCCCGTGCAGGATCAGGTCTCCAGCGACCATGGCGCATAGGCCGACGATCGAGCCGACCGACAGATCGATGCCGCCGGTGACGATGACGAAGGTCATGCCGATAGCGAGAAACGCGTTTTGCGCAACGTGCTTCGACATCAGCACCATGTTGGCGGCGGTGAGGAAGTTCGGCGCGGCGAACGAGAAGTAGATGACCACGGCGAACAGCGCAATGAAGGTGCGCAGGCGCAGCAGGTTCAGCGTCAACGAGCTATGGACAGAAGTGGCGGCGCGCGATTCGGCTGCGGCGCTCATGCGGAAAGTTCCTTGTGTGAGGGCGCCGCGGTCGGGCCGTGGCCGATCGAGGAGGCGGCGACGATCTTGGCTTCGCTCGCCTCGGCGCGCTCGAACAGCGCGGTTAGTCGACCTTGGCTCATGACCGCAACGCGGTCAGAGAGCGCCAGGACCTCGTCGAGATCGGAGGTGACGAACAGGATGCCGATGCCTTGGGAGGCAAGGTTGCGCATGATGCGGAACACGTCGCCCTTGGCGCCGATGTCGATGCCGCGACTCGGCTCGTCCATCAGCAGCACCTTCGGCGCGGTCATCAGCGCCTTGCCGATCACCACCTTTTGCTGGTTGCCGCCCGACAGCGAAGAGACGGGCAGGGTGGGGTCGGCGACCTTGATCGACAAGTCGCGGACCGCGCGCCGAACCTCGTCGACCTCGCGCCGAGCCGGAATATGAAAGACTTTCGCCAGCTTCTTGAGGCTCGCCAGCGTCAAGTTCTCGGCCACTGACAGGATTGGCACCAGCCCGTCGCGCTGCCGGTCCTCGGGGATCAGCGCCAGTCCGCGGGCGATGCGGCCGCCGACGTCGCGCTCGCGAACTGGCTTGCCGTCGATGAAGATGCGGCCGCGCGCGGTCGGGTGGCGGCCCATGACGCATTCGAGGAGTTCGCTGCGCCCGGCGCCCATGAGGCCGTAGAGGCCGACGATCTCGCCCGCGCGCACCGACAGCGAAACGTGATCGACCGCGTAGCCGCCGGTGACGCGCGTCAGGCAGACGTCTTCGGCGCGCAGCACTTCTTTGCCGAAGCTATGCTGGCCGGGCGTCGAGAAATCTTTGGCGTCGGAGCCGATCATTTGCCGCACGATCCAGTGCAGGTCGACTTCGGCCATCCTGCGAGCGCCAGTGACGCGGCCGTCACGCAGCACCGTGATGTAATCGCCGATCCGCATCAGCTCTTCGAGCCGGTGCGAGATGTAGACGATCGCCACCCCCTTGGCCTCGAGGTCGGCGACGACGCGGAAGAGGATCTCGACCTCCGGGGCGCTGAGCGCCGACGTCGGCACGTCCATGATCAGAATGCGCGCGTTGCGCGCCACCGCCTTGGCGATCTCGACG
>Ga0181520_10007189_pt1 | contig 16551 bp, 13 predicted proteins | sample PEATcosm2014_Bin_29_FD_132451 | JGI IMG/M metagenome (GOLD analysis project Ga0181520, IMG submission 132451) | Peatland microbial communities from MTU Mesocosm Facility, Houghton, MI, USA - PEATcosm2014_Bin02_30_metaG | ecosystem: Environmental > Terrestrial > Soil > Wetlands > Peat | place... | reverse complement strand
GCGCCTGATCTTGGGCGTTAATCGACAACGGAATGAGCGGCCGTCCCATCGGAGTTCCTCCCACTCTATCCGATGAAGCGGACTACAACTGTTATTCAATTTATCTCAGAGACAGTACACTAGAACTGGTTCATAAACCCGGCTTTGAAAGGGCACGGCTTTAGCCGTGCCGAAAAAAGCCGCAAAAACATTGGGCTTTAGCCCCTGAGGGATGTTTCCAGATCCCCTCAGGCGTATTTATGCAACTAGTGTCCTGTTTCTAAAGTTCGTTCACAAAAGCGAGCGACAGAATCAAGGATTTGATCGGCGGTTTTGTGCCATACGAAGGGCTTCGGATCCTGGTTGTGTTTTTGAATGAAACTGCGAATTGCGGTTTCCAGTTCTTTGGTGGATCGATGGACACCACGTCGCAACTGCTTGTCGGTGAGTGCGGCAAACCACCGCTCGACCAGGTTGAGCCAACTGGCCGAAGTGGGAGTAAAGTGCAGATGGAAGCGCGGTCTTTTGGCTAACCAGTTGCGGATGAGCGCCGTCTTGTGTGTGCCGTAGTTATCCAGAATCATGTGGATTTCCAACTCCGCGGGCACGTTTGCTTGGATGATGTCGAGGAACTTGCGGAACTCCTCGGAGCGATGACGATGCTGGGTCTGCCCGATGACCTTCCCAGTCTTGGTGTCGAGCGCAGCAAACAGGCTGGTGGTGCCGTGGCGTACATAGTCATGGGTGCGCCGTTCGATCTGGCCCGGGCGCATCGGCAACAGGGGAGCGGTACGGTCCAGCGCCTGAATCTGACTCTTTTCATCCACGCACAGCACCAGAGCGTGGTCAGGCGGGGCCAAATACAGGCCCACGATATCCCGCACCTTGTCGATGAATAGCGGGTCCTTGGATAACTTGAAGGTCTCGGAGCGATGCGGAGCCAGCGAGAAGGCGCGCCAGATGCGGTGAATCGAGACATGGCTCAATCCAGTCTTCTTGGCCAACGCCCGCGTGGACCAGTGCGTGGCATCAGTGGGAGTAGACTCCAGCGTGAGCGCCAAAACCCGTTCCACCTGCTGGTCGCGAAGCTTGCGTGAGGTGCCGGGGCGAGGCTCATCCACGAGTCCATCCAGGCGCTGATCCAAATAGCGCTGCTGCCACTTGCCAACCGTATGGAGCGTTACAGATAGCTGCCGGGAGATCTCGGTGTTGCTGCGCCCCTCCGCAGCCAGCAAGACAACGCGAGAACGCATGGCCAGAGCCTGTGCTGTTTTAGGGCGCTTGCTCCAGCCAACAAGCTGAGCGTGCTCTTCGGCGGTAATGGAAAGCGGCGCGAGTGGACGACCCTTCGGCATCGGACTTCCTCCCACTTTATCCGATGCTGGAGACCACTATATTTATGACATTTATTTCAGAAACAGGACACTAGTTTTAGGAGATTGCGCGGAACAGCCAGTAGAGCAGGCCTGAAAGCAGCGCGGCTGCGGGGAGTGTGAAGACCCAGCCAGCGGCAATATTGCGAACCGTTGCTATGCGAATACCACTGCCGCTTGCGGCCATGGTGCCGGCCACGCCTGAGCTGAGAATGTGCGTGGTTGAGACCGGCAGCCCCCAACTGTTTGCCGCGAAGATCGTCATCATGGCCACCAGTTCTGCGCTGGCGCCCTGTGCGTAGGTAAGGTGCTCCTTGCCAATTCGTTCACCAACGGTGATCACAATGCGTTTCCAACCCACCATTGTCCCCAGGCCGAGGGCCAGAGCTACAGCCACCTTGACCCAGTCGGGAATATATTTCGTGGACTTGTCCAACTTTGCCCGGTAGAGATCAAGAGCTTTGCTTTCAACGGGAGTGAAGGAGGGTTTGCCGCTCTTTTCCATTAGGCGGAGGGTCTCGCTCACCACATACATATCGTTGCGGACATTGGCTTGCTGGCCGGCAGGCACCGAGTTGAGCGCCTTGTAAGGGGCCACTTCCTGGTTGAGCTGATTCACAAGCTGGTGAAGCGCAGGCAAGGTTTCAGGCTGCATCTTGCCCGAGCGAATGTATGCCAGCAGGTCGTTTCGCGGATCGGGAGGGTCAGCAAGCGTGGGGCTGACGTAGTGATCGAGGATGCTGCCCGCTTCGGCCGATGCCGCGATAAAGCTCTGCACTTCGGCTGGGCTGACGGCATGATTCAGCGCGTACGCAGTGGGAACCGTGCCGATCAGGATGAGCATGATGAGTCCCATGCCCTTTTGCCCGTCGTTGGAACCGTGGAAGAAGCTGACGCCGCTGCAGGTAAGCATCAGCAGCCCGCGAATATGCCACGGTGGAGGCTGGTTTTTTACCGGAGCCTGATACAGTTCCGGCCTCTTGATCACCCGTTTTGCGCAGTAGATCAGGAGTCCGGCAAGGACGAAGCCGATGAGAGGAGAGATCAGCAGAGCTTTGAAGACCTTGATGGCCTGGGCCCAATCGACGCCTGAAGTGACGCTATGCGGGTTGAGCAACTGATTCGCAAGCCCCACGCCGATGATGGAGCCGACCATGGTGTGAGAACTCGATGCAGGCAAGCCCAGCCACCAGGTGCCCAGGTTCCACAGAATGGCTGCGATGAGCAGCGCAAAGATCATGGCGAAGCCGGCGCCGGAGCTCACTTTCAAAATCAGCTCAACGGGTAACAGCGTTATGACTGCGTAAGCGACTGTGCCCGAAGAAAATAGAACGCCGGTAAGGTTGCATATCCCAGACCAGACCACGGCGACAGTGGGCGGAAGAGAGTGGGTGTAAATAACAGTGGCTACAGCATTCGCCGTATCGTGAAATCCGTTGACAAACTCAAATCCGAGCGCGATTGACAGGGCCAGCCCCAGCAGGAAAAAGGGCCGGATGCCGCTGATGGTTGCGCTATTCAAGTCTCTGGCAACGTGGATTCCGATGAAGGTCATCCCCGCAAGCAGGGCGCAGCAAAAGAACACGATGCCTGACCGGCCCGTAGAACGCTTTTGAATGTCATCGAGGCGGGACTTGCCGCGTGGCATTACTTCAACAGCCGTCGCTAGGTCGGCCATCAGAAATCACCAAGGCGTCCGGAGAAATTCCGGGACCGCCTGGGCCTCCCATCAAACTTGAGAACTGAGATGCAATGGAAATGCGCAGGTTGTCGTGCGGGAGAGAAGCGATGAGGGCGGAATAAATTGACTTCCATAAAATTCCAACGAAGAGGAAACGCGTTGGCCGTCAGCACCATTCACAACCAGGCAATTCTGTGATTGAGCTACACCTGATTCTACACCGACTGTTACAAGACGATGAATTGCACGGCCCGCATGGTGGAAAACGGCGTGGGCGATGCGGTTGTGAGAGTTTAGATAACTTGTTGATTATATGTAACTTGTGCCGGTTGTTTATCCGTTGATTCTGGCGCTGTGCAAAAGCACGGGAACAGGCTGGTGCAATTCCAGACCTCAAAACCCTCACGTGGGCACATTCTGATTTTGTGTGGTCAACGTCCCTCAGAGGCCCTTTGATTCGAGAGCTTTAGCGCCAGTCGTCCTGCGCGTTGGCCAGGCCCTGATTCATCGCCGCTTCAAACCCCGAGTGCTTCTTGATAAAGATCTCGCTGAATTGCCGGTCCTGCCGCAACAAAATCGCCTGCAGCCGCACCAACTCAAGCAGCGCCAGGAACATGGCGATAAGCGCGCGCTCCGAGCGAGTGTGACTGAGCAGCTTGCGCAGCGCTACCGGTTTATCTTCCATCGTCAATCGCCGCGTGAGGAACTGGATCATCTGGCTCACAGTCACCGAGTCTTCCTGCACGTTGAGCACCGGCCGGTTGCGAGCACGCTCCAGGATGTCGCGAAAGACGCGGACAAGATCGACAGTATCGGCGGCGATTTCAGGTTCGGCTGCCGCATCCTCTTTAAAGTCGCGCATGCCGGGGTTGGTCCAGCTTGCGGCCTCAAGCATCTGCTTCTGCTGCAGCATCTGCGCCGCGCTTTTGAATCGCTCGTGTTCCAGTAACCGCTCCACCAATTCGCGGCGCGGATCTTCGGCTGCATCGTTCGGGCCTGTGGGCGTCCGCGGCAACAGCATTTTGCTCTTGATGTGAATCAGCAGAGACGCGGTGTAGATAAATTCGCCGGCAGTGTCAACGTCGCTGGCCTTCAGATTCTCAACGTAAGCCAGGAACTGCGCCGTGATCTTGGCGATCGGGATATCGTAGATATCGATGTCCTGCTTGCGGATGAGATCGAGCAGCAGGTCGAGCGGGCCGTCATAGACCTGGCTCACAATCACCGAGAACGGCGACTGCTCATCATCTTCGCCGCGGGCTTTGAGCGCCGCGGCTACCTTGTCGGCAGTCTTCTGCTCGCGCGTCTGCTCAGGAACCGCAATCAGCGGCAGTTGCTCGCGGGAATTCTCAGCCTGAGTCTCGGGCTCGGGCTGCTCGGAATTTGTGATTGGCTCGGTCAACTGCGTTACTTCTTCCCAATAAGAAATCCGGTGTCTGTTCGTGCCGCCCCTAAGGAGCTGCGGCTTCATATGATTCGCCTACCCAGGACTGCGTCCGCCGCGGCGGACTTGTCCTGGGCTAACCTCCTCGCCTCCCTGCAGGAGACGGTTCATGGCATCTGCATCGCAGCGCGCACTTCTTTCATGGTTTGCTCGGCGCGCTTACCGGCGCGGGTGCTTCCATCGTCAAGAATAGCCCGCACGTCTTCTTCGTTCAGCCGGGCTCGGCGCTCCTGAATGGGGTTGAGGATCTGCACCAGCGCATCCGCAGCCCAGCCTTTGCATTCGATGCATCCTATGCCCGCCGACCTGCAGCCCTCGTAAACTTTGGCCAGCGCCTCTGCGGTTGAAAACACCTTGTGCAGATCGCCTACAGGGCATTTGTCGGGGTCGCCGGGATCGCTGCGCCGAATCCTCGCCGGATCGGTCACCATTGTCTTCAGCTTCTTCCGCACCTCCGGCTCCGGGTCGCTGAGCAGGATTGTGTTGCCGTAGCTCTTCGACATCTTGCGGCCGTCGGTGCCGGGCAGCTTCGGCGAGGGTGTGAGAAGGACGTCCGGTTCCGGGAGCACTTCGCGTCCATTTAGCGAGTAAAAGTTGTTGAACCGTCGCGCAACTTCCCGGGTCAACTCCACGTGCGCCTGCTGGTCCTGGCCCACCGGCACAAAATCGGCCTGGTACAGCAGAATGTCTGAGGCCATCAGCACCGGGTAGCCGAGAAAGCCATAGGTCGTCAGATCCTTGCTGGTCAGGTTCTCCTGCATTTCCTTGTAGCTGGGCACGCGCTCGAGCCAGCCCAGCGGAGTAATCATGCCTAGGTACATGGGCAGTTCGAAGTGCTGCGGGACATGGCTCTGCACAAAGATGGTGCTGCGCTTGGGATCGAGCCCCGCCGCCAGAAAATCGTACGCCACTTCCTTAACGTTCTCCGCGAGTTTTGAGGTGTCGGCGTAGTCGGTGGTCAGCGCGTGCACGTCGGCAATAAAGAAGTAGCACTCGTACTGGTCTTGCAGCTTGACCCAGTTGGCCAGCGCACCCATGTAATTGCCCAGGTGCAGCTTGCCGGTGGGGCGCATGCCGCTCAGCACGCGCGGCCGCGAATTTGTACTTACGTTCTCAGGCATCGTGACGTTCAGTTCCAGTCGAAAAAAGGCCGGCCGGAACGCGATGGTTTCGGCAAAAGGCTTTCACCATTGTAAAGGCGCGGGAGCGGAGCACCCGTGTGGATCAAATCCTCGAAAGCGCCCATAGGAAGAAGTTGAAGACTGGGGTGACGAGAATCCTTAGCAAGCCGCCACCGAAGACAATCATCAGCAGGTAGCTTATCCAGATGGGAATGCGGTCGTACTGCTGGGCGGCGTTGTAAGGAAGCATATTTCTGAGCAGGTGGCTGCCGTCGAGCGGAGGGATAGGCAGCAGGTTGAAGAATAGCAGCGTGATGTTGATCTTGATGGTGAGAAGCGCGAGCACAACGAGTGCCTGAATTTCAGGGGGTCCGTTGTTGATCAGCTTCGCGGGCAAGGCAATGGCGGCGATAACGAGGCCGAGGAAGGCGAGCAGTGCGAGCAGCAGGTTGGAAGCTGGTCCGGCCAGCGTAATGAGATTGTCGTCACGGACAATGCGTTTGAGGTTGCGGGTGATGACTGGAGTGGGTTTGGCCCAGCCGATGAGCAGAAACGGAGCCGTGAAACCGAGGAGCGGTCCGAATATTACAAATGCCGGAAAGATGATAGTGCCCAAAAGGTCGATGTGGGGGATGGGGTTGAGCGTGACGCGGCCCTGCAGGCGCGCCGTATGGTCGCCCAGGCGCGAAGCCGTCCACGCATGCGCGCACTCGTGAACGCTGAGCGAGAACAACAGAATTACGAACTCAAAAATACTTACGGCGAGGTCGCTTGAGGGCAATGCAGCTCCTTGCGATTAAAGAAAGCTCAGGTTAGCACGCTGGGTCGCAGAGTTTCTTTGTCGGCGCGGGAACAAATGGCGCATAAAGGCAGTCTAATGAGATGAGCGCACCAGACATCGGTATGCGAGGGGAGTGAGCCATGCGGAGATGGTTTGCGGTGGTGCTGTTATGTTTTGCGGTTGTGAGTTGGGCCGAGGATCAGAAGGCCACGCAGGCAAACCAGCTTTACGAGGCGGGCAAGCGGCTCGATGCGCTGCCACTTTATGAGGACCTGGCAAAGGCCTATCCCAACGAGATGCTCTACCAGGAACGGCTGTCCGCCTGCCTGGGCGCGGCCGCGATGCAGACTACGGATGCGGCGCAGGCCAAAGCGCTTAGAACGCGCGAGCGCGATGCGGCGCGGCGCGCGGTGGCCCTAGGCGACAAGACTAACGTTGTTGTGATGATGGCCAACTCCGATCCGGACGAAGCCGTGCCGCCCCCACCGGCTACTGGCGCCGAAGCGTTGATGCATGATGCCGAAAAGGCTTATGCCGCGGGCGATTTTCAAACGGCCATGACAAACTATGTGGCCGCGGCGGAAGCCGATCCGAAATTATACGAGGCCCCGCTTTATGCCGGCGACACGGCTTACGTACAGCAAGACCTGCCGACCGCCGCAAAATGGTTTCAGCGGGCTATCGCGATCGATCCCAACCGCGAAACTGCATACCGCTACTGGGGTGACGCGATTCTCAAATTCGGCAACGATCCCGATGCCGCCAAAGAGAAATTCATCGACGCAATCGTGGCCGAGCCCTACAGCCGGTTCGCCTGGCAGGGCATAGAACAATGGGCGCAGATAGAACACGCGGTTCTTCTGGCGCCAAAGATTGAGCGGCCATCAGCGCCGGTGGTCGATCAGAACAAGCCCAACAACATTACCATCAACATCGATCCGGGAAATACCGACGACAAGAAGAATCCCGGCGGCTGGGCCTGGCTCACCTACTCCATGATGCGGGCCACCTATCGCGGCGACACATTCAAGAAAGAATTCCCCAATGAGAAGGAGTACCGGCATTCACTCAAAGAAGAAGATGCCGCTCTGAGCGTGGTGGCCTCAACCCTCGAGGAAAAGAAGATCAAGCGCGACTCGCTCGACGAGAGCCTGCGCAATCTTCTCGATCTCAACGATGCGGGAATGCTCGATTGTTGGATACTGATCAACGGAGCGGACCGGGGAATTGCGCAGGATTATGCCGCCTACCGCGACCAGCATCGCCAGCAGTTGCACGAATACCTGTCCCGCTACGTGATTCATGGCGGAGGCATTAAGCCGCCTGAATAAGGAATCGCTGAGCGCGCGATCTGAATCTCGTAAAAACCGGGTCAGTTTTGCGGTGCGCTAGTCGTCGTCAACGGGGAACGTGCCAACCGATTGCCCCGCGCCGACGTCGCGGCCGGCCAGCACGATTGCGTGGCTGGCAATGCGCGCCCCCTCCCCGATGGTGGTCGGCTTCAGCGTAACTTTCTCGTAATCGTGCGCGTCGTGGGAGTGAGAGAAGATGCGCGAAAACGATCCGATGACAGCTCTGTCGCCGATGGTGATGCCGCCGCGATCGTTCAATAGGGCACGCTGGTGGATGGTGACTCCATTGCCGATGGAGAGGTTGTAGCCATAGGTCAAATCCACGCCATGATAGATGCGCACGCCTGAGCCCATGCTGGCGAAGATGTGCCGGCCGAGCATGCAGCGGAAGCGCAGCCCAAGCCAGTGGTTCAAACCCACCGGCGAGCGGTCGAACATCTGCCAGAACCAGAGCAGAGGTTTGCGTTCACCGAATCTATCGCGGTCGGTATCGGGGAAATGGCCGGCCTCCATGGTCACATTTTCAGGATCGAGCGAAAGACTGACCACGTTGCCGGGCAGTTCGGAAGTAAGCGTGAGGTTCAGCTTTCCCCCGTGAGGCCTCCCCAGGTAAAGCTGGTAAAGCTGGTCGCGAACGATTTCGGCGCGGCGCTCGGGCGATTTGTGGCGCGTGAACTCATCGTCGAGGAACGTGATCCAGCGCCGATAAATCTCTTCAGCTTCGGGGGCGGGGTGCGGAGCGTTGTGAGCCGGAATAGCCATACGCTTTGGACGATACAACAGTTGACGAAGAAGCGGAAATCAGCCAATAGGCAGCAGCCAATAGCCAATAGCCAATAGCCAACAGCCAGTAGCCAATAGGCAGTAGCCAGTAGCGAATAGACAATAGCCAATAGCCAATAGCCAGTGGCTGATAGCTGAGAGCTGAGAGCTAGAACTGGTTGCATAAACCCGGCTTTGAAAGGGCGCGGCTTTAGCCGTGCCGCAAAAGCCGCAAAAACTCTGGGCTTTAGCCCCTGAGGGATGGTTCAGGGTTCCATCAGGCATATTTATGCAACCCGCTCTTAGAGCTAGAAGCTAGGAGCTAGGAGCTAAGAGCTAAAAGCTAAAAGCTGAACGCTGAAAGCCGCCCCTACTTTGCCCACCCGCTCCCTCTTTTCCGCCGCGCTGCCTGGGCCCGCAGTTCATGCCCAAGGCTGGAGTAGTTGATGCCCAGTTGCATGGCCAGGTAGAGAAAATTGCTGGTGCCCCAATAAATGGCGAGTCCCGAGGGATAGTGCCACAGTATGAAGCCGAACATGATGGGCATCATGAATGCCATCATCAACTGCTGCGAGCGGTCCATCTGCGGCGAAGGCGTGATGAACTGGGTGAGGAACATGGTGATGATGATCAGGATCGGCAGAACGTGCGTGGGATCGGGCTGGGACAGATCGGTGAGCCAGAACCAGTGCGCCTGGCGCAATTCAACGGCATTTTGCAGCACGCGGAAGTAGGCAAAGAAGAGCGGCATCTGCACCAGTATGGGAAGGCACGAGCCGTACATGTTGATGCCTTCCTGCTTGTAGAGAGCCATCATCTCCTGGTTCATCTCGGCGCGCCGCGGGTCGGTGGCTTTCAAGTGCTTGTAGCGGGCCTGGATCGCATCCACCTTCGGCTTGATACGCCCCATCTTGATCTGCGACTTGGTCATCATGATGCGGGTGGGCATCATGAGCAGCGTGAACGCGGCTGTGAAGATGATGATGGCCCATCCCCAGTTGGGAATGCCGTGGGACACGATGAAGCGGAGTACAAGGTAGAGCGGTTTGGCGATGACGCCGAGCCATGCGCCAAACTGAATCAGCGATTCGAGAGAGGGGCCATCGGCGCGCCCGCTGGGGCCGACTGCGTGAACCGATGACAGCACCTCGCTGGCTTTAGGTCCCGCGAACAGGCGCACGCGTGTGGCTCCGTCGATTGAGCCCACGCCAACTCCCAGCACATCGGCGGTCTGTTGTTTGCTGTTGGGGTCGCTCGGGTCGACGGGCAGGTCGATAGCGTTGTGCAGCGTTACAACGGTCGTGTCTTCCGGCGAATCAGGAAGGAAGGCCGCGGCAAAGTAAAGATCGGTGATTGCCGCATACTGGTATGGAGCGTTGAGCGTCGCGTTGCCGCTCACCTTGGCTGCCGCCAGCGAATCCTGTTTGTTATCCAGCGACCAGGCAAAGAAAGACGGCGTACGCGTTTGTCCGCCGCGCATGCCTACGGAGTGGAACTCTTCCATGTCGCCCAGGCCGGCGGGCCATTCCACCAGCGCGCGCACGGGCTGGCCGAAGTGCTTCACCTCGCTGGTTACGCTGATTACGTAGCTGGTATCGAAGTGAATGTTCTTCACCACCTCGGTGCCGTTCTGAGCGTAGTGGTAGGCGATGGTTGCCGGAGCCAGCACAACACTTGAACCCGAAGCCTGCTCGCCATTCACCGTGGTCTGGTAGAGGGCCTGGTTCACGAGGCTCATTGAAACGGGCGAATCGGGATAGGTGAAGAGCGACAGCGGAAGGCCGAAGCGACCCGCAGCCAGGGGCTGAACAAGATCGAGCGGCTTGCCCGAATTGTCGAAATATTTCTTCAGGTACCAGTGCTTGATCAGCGCGCCGCGATTGGTGAACACGATCTTGTAGAGCTCGTTTTCGACCGAGGTCTCAGACTCATCCGATGCCGTAATCGAGGGCGTGGGGCCCGACAGCACCGGCTTGGTGTTTAAGGTCTGGGTTTCGGGCGCGGTGGTTTCGGGCGCAGCCGGACTTTGAGGCGCGGCACTTTGCGCTGTCTGGGTTTGCGTAGCTGCTGGCTGCTCTGGCGTGGGGGGCTTGGCAAAAAAGTATTGGTAGCCAACTATGGCAGTAAAAACCAGCAGCATGAAGAAGATGGTGCCGCGCATGTCGCCGCCGCCACCGCCGCCGGAGCCCTGCGATTGCAGATTGGGATTATGGATTTCGGGCAAAGGATATTTCCTGTCAGCGTCGCCCACGGGCGGCCGCTCTTTCTATGGTAATGGCTCTGGGGGGAGCGGGCTCCCGGTGGTGCAGGCCTGAGACGAAGTATTCGCTGGTCGAGCCAGGCCTCCACTCGTCTTGGCTGCCGGTACGGGATCGAATCTCCCAAGGGTAAACGGGTGGCATCGCAAGAGCCGCCAGGCCGCCAGGGCGCTGCCCCGAACAGGTCCATGGGTGGCAATTGCGACCTGGGCGTATTCAGAGCACGTGGGAACAAATTTGCAACCGCCCGGACTGATGGCGTGAAGCGCTGGAGAAATCCAGCGGCGATAGAAGGCGAGAAGTGCGAGCAGAATGCGCGTCATTGCGGTTGGGCCGGAGGAGGCGCGCTCTTCATGTGCGCCTCTGCGCGCGCTGCCTCGGTAATAGCCTGTTCTAGGATACGCACAACCTCGGCTTCAAGTTTCGCAAATTGCATAGTGAGCACGGGCCGCCGGGGATGAAGGATGAGGTCGTATCCCGCTGGAATGAGCTCTGTGTGGCGGCGCACTGCCTCGCGCATGCGGCGCTTGATGCGATTGCGTTCATGGGCTTTTCCCAACACCTTGCCGACCGTAAGTCCAACTCGCGGGGCGGCCGGGCACTCGCCGGTCTTTTCAGGCACTTGCGGTGCCATGAACCAGCTCATTGAAGCCGACTGCATTTTATGGGCTGCTGCGTAAGCGCGTTGATAATCGGCGTGCTTGCGCAAACGCAGTCCCGCCAGTGATTGGGGCGCGGTTGAGTTGGACTGGGTATTCATCGAAGAATTACCGGGTCCGGGATGCTAGGCGTTTGATCTCCGGACCATCGGTTGTGGCGGGCGAACCGGGTCGAACGCGTGAATCGGCTTAGTCGCGGAAACCGGCGCTCACCGAGACGCGCTTGCGGCCTGCCGCGCGGCGCCGGCTCAGTACCGCTGCGCCTGCCTTGGTCTTCATGCGCGACCTGAACCCGTGCGTCTTCACACGGCGGTTGCGGTTGGGTTGAAATGTGCGCTTCGGCATGTTTGCGCTCCTGCTTCCTTCAGTAAAATCTTTGCTTTGACAGCATTTTTAAGTATACCTTAGGTCGCAATTCAAATCCAGACTCCACCCGGATGGGTAGTGGCTCAGCTTGAAAGGTACAGGCTTCAGCTTGCAAGGCACGGGCTCCAGCTTGAAAGGTACGGGCTTCAGCCCGTACATAAACCGAGCAAAATGTTTGCGGGCTTTAGCCCCGGAGGGATTGTCTTTATTGAAACTGACCCACTACTCCCCGGATGCAATGCCCGCCACGCATTTCACGCCCGGTCGGCACATTTTCCGGCGTCACGGCAATCCAGGTTCGCACTTCTTCGCATCCAAACGCTGAGCAGCACGACGCTGGAGAGCCCTCACCGGAATTGCTGTCCGGGTTATATTTTCCACGAGCATATTTCAAGCCGAAGGCACTAGCTGGTACCTCTTTCGATTACGCGAGTAAAACTCTGGTAATGTGAACGCCAAGTTTCACCAACCTTGGTGCAACAAAAATTTATTGTAAAAAAGTAATTTAAAAGAAGGATTGCAACGAGCGTGGGATGTGCGCTACTATCGGCAACGTTCAAGTAATTTTCGAACGTCCCACAGGACGGTTTACCCAGACCCTCAGGAGCTAACCTTTCGGGGGCAGACCAGCGGCATATAAGTACGCGGCGATCGTGATGGAGCGCAGAGCCTGTGGCTTCGCGCCAAGAGAGAGTCGTTGCCTGAAAAGCCGCGATTAAACAGCCGGACGCGCTCCAACGCGAACCGGCAAGGATTAGTACGATGGCATTTGCAGCTTCGCCAGCTTCGGCACCCAACCCATGGCTCCAGATACTCGCAGCACTGGAAAAAAAGGTCATCCGGCAATCATTCGAGACTTGGCTCAAGCCCACACGGTATAGCCACCTCGCAGGCCGGACGCTCTATGTGCGAGTTCCTTCCCCTGAATTCCAGCACATCGGCGACAAATATGGTGACCTGATTCAGGAAGCGATCGATCTGCAGTCTCTCGAGTTCGACGACGTGAGCTTTGTTACCGCTGAGGAGGATCCTTCGGTCCCTCCGCAGCGCAAGGATGGTGGCTTCGGACCTGTGCCTGCACACTCGCCCACCGCGCCTCCGCCCGCGCCGCAATCGCGCCTGCCTGAGCAGGCCCGCTTCGACTGGTCGACTGCCGCGCAGCTCAACCAGCGCTATACCTTCGACAACTTCGTGATCGGTAATGGCAACCAGTTTGCGCGCGCGGCCGCGCTGGCTGTAGCGGAGCGACCTTCGCGCGCCTACAATCCGCTCTTCCTGTACGGCGGCGTGGGTATGGGCAAGACCCACCTGATGCACGCTATCGGCCACGAAGTGAAACGCCGCCAGCCCACATCGAGCATCTGCTACGTCTCGGCTGAAAAATTTACCAACGAGATGATCAACTCCATTCGCAACGACCGCATGACCAGTTTCCGCGATCGCTTCCGCACGGTGGATGTGCTGCTCATCGACGACATTCAGTTCATCTCGCAAAAGGAACGCACCCAGGAAGAGTTCTTCCACACTTTCAACGCTCTGCACGAGAGCATGAAGCAGGTGGTGATCGCTTCTGACCGTCCGCCCAAGGAACTGACCGAGATCGAAGAGCGGCTACGCTCGCGCTTTGAGTGGGGCCTGATCGCCGACATTCAGCCGCCCGATCTTGAGACCAAGGTTGCGATCCTGCAGAAGAAGGCTGAGAGCGAGCAGGTGCAACTGCCGACCGATGTGGCGCTCTTCATCGCATCGAACGTGCGCACCAATGTGCGCGAGCTCGAGGGCGCGCTGGTGAGGCTCATCGCGTGGTGCCAGCTAAATCGCATGGAGATCACGCTGGTTACAACCCAGCAATGCCTCAAGCAGTTCATCGACATGCAGGTGCGCAAGATCACCATCGAAGCCATTCAGCGTGCCGTAGCCGAGCAGTTTGGCATGCGCGTGAGCGACCTGAAGCAGAAAAACAACTCGCGCAACGTGGTTGTGCCCCGGCAGATCGCCATGTACCTGGCCAAGCAGATGACCGAGGCCAGCCTGCCTGAAATCGGCCGCCAGTTCGGCAACAAGCACCACACTACCGTGATGCACTCGATCGGGAAGATCGACGAGCAGCGCCGCACCGACAAAGACCTGCACCGCATGATCAACAAGCTGCAGGATTTGCTGAACGCGTAAAGCAGCGATTCAGCAAGCCAGCAAAAAGACTCTGAAGGCCGCGCGATGCGCGGCCTTCAGAGTTTCTACGTCAACTTACCAGGAAAGAGGGTGCCCATCCTTGGCGCGTTCCTGTTCTTGCGCCAAAGGTGGGATGCAACACTACTTTGCCGGCTGCTGAATTGTCAGATCGTCAGCCAGCTTGAAATGCACTACGGTCTCTGCGGGAATATCCAATGCCCTGTTGCCGGTTGCGCCTGCAGCTACGGTTCCCGCGCCTCCGCCCACCAGTCCGCCGACAACCAGCCCAACACCGCCTGTGGCCACGCCGCCAACCAGCATGCCAAGGCCAGCCCCTCCGCCAATCAATCCTGCGGTGCGTTTGCCTTTGCCCTTTTTGGTGCGCTCCAGGTCACTGGTCGTCAGCGGATACGTGGTGCCATTCACCACCAGCGACGTAAGGCGCAGCTCAAGCACCGAGCGGCCTTTGAAGTGTCCGCCACGATGGCTCTCGGCCACCACGCCATTCACGTCTGCGCCTTTCGGCACCAGCGTAGAGCCGTCGCTGGCCATCACCGGCGCCTGCACCTCGCCGGTAAATGTGTCTCCGGCATGGCTGGTCTTCACGCTGATCCGCTGATCGATGCGAATCGCCAGCTCAGTGCCGGCAGGAATGGTCACGTTCACAGGCTGCGGCGGCGGAGGCACCGCCGATACGGTCGGTCCCGAGGGCGCGGCGGCTGGCTGGCCCGGCGTTGGAGGTGTGCTGGTAGTTGCAATCGCCTGGTCCTTCTGGCCCTGTGCCGGCGGCTGAACCACGGTAGTCACAGTAGAGCCGTCCTTTTCAACCGTCACCACCTGTTGTGCCTGTCCTGTAGCCGCGGCCTGTTTCTTGGCCTGGTCAAGAGCCCTGTTCTGTTTGGATTCGCAGCCTGATACAGACACCGCGAGAACAGCGACGAACACTATCGCACGCGCCGCGCGTGCACATGGGCCTGAAATGCGCATGGCAAATTTCCTTTCAACCGATTGGTGATGAGGCAACAGATCCCCAGGTTTGCAAGAAGAGGAACAGAGGATTAGATGCGTGCCGGCATTTGAATGCCGATTCTTTTTGGGGCCGATCGCATCTGGCGATTATTCTACCGCGTCATCAGCGCCACAAACATCTTCTGGAACTTCGGCAAGTCAACGTCGGTCTGCGCGTGAACCAATCGCACCTCGGTGGTCGGCTTCAGCTTTTCATTCCAGGTGAGCGTGTCGCCGTAGCTCGGCCCATGGCTCAGATCGATGCCCATGTAGAGCTGCTTCTCTCCGGTAATGAGAGTGGGATCGAGCCAGGCGCATGCGGCCAGCTCGTCCCACATGTAGTAGCGGTTCTGGCTCCAGGCGGCAATGTAGCGCGCGGCCGGTGATTTCGCCTTCGAGATTTCGTCAACCATGGCCTGCGTGAACGGCGCTTTGATTGAGACATCCGTCGTCGTCACGTCGATGCGCGGCCATGCGGCTCGCAGCACGATGTGCGTGGCCTCGGGGTCAAACCAAAAGTTGAACTCATGCCGCGGGCTGGTTGCAAACTCCGGGTCGTCAGTCTGCGGATTAAGGCTGCCGCCCATCAGCACAATGCCCTTGGTGAGCGCGGCGAATTCGGGATCGATGGATACGGCGAGCGCAATGTTGGTCAGCGGGCCGGCTGCATAAATCGTGACTTCGTGCGGATGCGCGTGTACCTGGCGGACGAGGAAGTGCGCCGCGTCTTCGTCGATGGCCTTGATGGCAGGCATTCCTTCAGGCAGCGGCGGAATGTCGTATGGCCCATGCGCCTTCAGGTCGGCAAGCATCACCGGCGTCACTTTGCCGTTGTTATTCTCAACCAGCGTGGCCGATGCCCGGCCCCAGGCGCCAAGCCATCCCACATTGCCGTAGATGGCAGAGGCCAGACGGGTCTCGAGCTCATCGCGCACCAGCGGAAAAACCGCGCCCTTCGCTACCGGCACATCGGAGTGGCCGGTGAGCTCAAGCATGCGCAGCGTGTGCAGCGTCTCCTCGTCGCGCCAGGCATCGCCGGTCACCATGGTGATGCCTAGCACCTTTACGTTGGAGGCCTGCAGCAGAGCAAGCATCGCCATTTGGTCTGAACCGCCCGGGCCGTAGCCGTCCTCGTCGACGAGTACAAGGCGAGGCTGTTGGGCGGAACATGCAAGCGCGGTCGCGAGAACGAACAGGAAAGCAGAGGTTTTCATTGAGAAGTATTGTGGCATACAGGCGGGAGGCGGTGAACGGCGTTCAGTGGCCGGCGGACGGCGACCGATAGTCCGAAATGCCTGTAGCGGTATGGTGAGCTGGCTGAGGAGTCCGAACCGGCGGTGATAATAGAACGGGTTGCAAAAATGTAGTTTTGAAAGGGCTCGGCTTTACAGGCTGCTGAAAAACTCGCCGGGATGAGGCCATGTATCAGGGCGCGAGTTTACTAGCGCCGATAAAGCTACCAAAATATGCCTGGGCTTTACTGAATCCTGCATAAGTAATATCCTATCGAAGACGCAAAGAAAGAGGGCTGTGTTGGATGAAGGAGCACAGCAACTCTTGGTTCGATTGCAGAGAACGGGTGCATGGGCGGGTGG
>Ga0181520_10007188_pt1 | contig 16552 bp, 17 predicted proteins | sample PEATcosm2014_Bin_29_FD_132451 | JGI IMG/M metagenome (GOLD analysis project Ga0181520, IMG submission 132451) | Peatland microbial communities from MTU Mesocosm Facility, Houghton, MI, USA - PEATcosm2014_Bin02_30_metaG | ecosystem: Environmental > Terrestrial > Soil > Wetlands > Peat | place... | reverse complement strand
AAAGCCGCTCCATTTGAGCGAGCCATCCGGCCAGTAAGCCAGCGGCCACGATTGCACGGGCAGGTTCGTGCCCTGCGCGCCCAGGCTGAAAGCCGCGTCGCGCCTGACCGCGCCCTGCGGCCACGGCACGCCAAAGCTGACACCGGAATCAAGCGCCGGGGCTTTTCCATCCAGCAAGTTCAGGGAGACATCCGCGGCATTTGCCGGCGGCATGGCGGCAAAGGCAACGGCCATGAAAAGTCCAACCCGCCAGCGCCGGCCATTTTTTGACAACAGTTTTTTCATCGCATCAAAGTGTTGAATTTTAACGAGTCCCTGCAACTTGTTTCATGACCCGCGCCATTTCCAGCGCCGTCTGCGCCGCCTCCGTGCCGCGATTGTGCTTTTTGCCGAGGCAGCGGACGCGCGCGTGCTTCACCTTTTCAAAAATGAAAACGCCGTGGATGACGGGGATTTTGTGGAGAACCTGGATTTGCGCCAGCGCGTGCGTGACGCCCCAGCCGATGTGTTTCGCGTGGGCCGTCTCGCCCTGAAAAATCACGCCGAGGCAGATGATGGCGGAATAGCCTGATGCGTGATGCGTGATGCGTGATCCCCGTTGCGCCAGCCGCGCCGCGACCGCCGGAATTTCAAACGCGCCCGGCACGCGCACGATGCGGACATGCGCCCCGGCGCGCAGCAATTCCTCGCGCGCCGCGTGCAGCATGGCGTCCACGTATTCCGAATTGTAGCGCGACGCGACGATGGCAAACGAGCCGCCGCCCGGCTGGATTTTTTTCTGCTGGATTTTGCGAAGCATGGCTGGAATTTAACCACGATTGCCGCAAATGGACACGAATAATTTGTTTTGGAAACCGCGCAACCGCGCTCCACCGCGTCATTGCGGTTTGCCGCCGGGAGCCGCGCGCACGGCCTTTACATCGTCGGCGGAAACGGCGCTGGAATTGTTGCCCCATGAACTGCGGATGTAGCTCAACACGGCGGCGAGGTCGGCGTTGGACAAATTGGCGCCCATCGGCGCCATCGAAAGATTCCATTCCCGGCCTTTGACCTGGATTGTCCCGTTCAGCCCGGTCAGCGGAATGTGCGCAAGCTCCGGAATTTCCCTGGCGACCCACTCGGACCCGGCGAGCGGCGGCGCCTGGCCGGGTTTGCCGAGGCCATCGGCGCCGTGGCAGATGCCGCAGACAGTTTCATAAACAGCCTTGCCGTGCGCGGCCATTGCGGCGGCGCCGGACTTGGGCTGGTAAAGCGCCAGTTGATTGGCGTTGGCGTAGGGCGCATAAACCTGCTTGTCGAACCAGCCGCTGTGATAATCGAAATACACCGCGCCGAGGAACAGCAGCACGAGCGTCAGCGCAAATATCCAGACCGGCACGGGCGCGCGCGAGGCCGCCGGTTCGGCGTCGGACTTGTGGCAGGCGTTCGATTCGTCGTTCATGGATTAACGCAACTTCTGCTGTGGATTATGACATATTTCCGCCGGCGGGACAAATAATTTGTTCGCCTGCAATTTGAATCGCGGGCCAGTCGCAAATCGTAAATCAAAAATCGCAAATTACAGAAGGTGCCCCATCTTCTCGCGCTTCGCCTTCAAATACCGTTCGTTGTGCGGATTGGGCTTCACCCGGATTGGCAGTTGCTCGACGATCTTCAGCCCGTAGCCTTCCAGGCCGACGACTTTTTTCGGATTGTTCGTCAGCAGCCGGATGGTTTTCAGGCCGAGATCCGCGAGTATTTGCGCGCCGATGCCGTATTCCCGCAAATCCATGTCGAAGCCGAGCTTCTCGTTGGCCTCGACGGTGTCGTAGCCCTGCTCCTGCAATTTGTAAGCTTGGATTTTCGGCGCGAGGCCGATGCCGCGCCCCTCCTGCCGCATATAAACAATCACGCCGCGCCCGGCGGCGGCAATCTGCCGCATGGCCTGATGCAGTTGCGAGCCGCAATCGCAGCGGCGCGAGCCGAACACGTCGCCGGTCAGGCATTCGCTGTGGACGCGCACGAGGACTTTTTGCCGCCCGGCCACGTCGCCGTGAACCAGCGCGAGGTGATGCTGGCCGTCAATTTTTGAACGATACAAATGCAATTCAAAATCGCCGTAATCGGTCGGCAACTTGACGGCTTCGACCCGCTCGACCAGTTTCTCCCGCGTCTGCCGGTGCTGGATGAGGTCGGCGACCGTGCAGCTTTTCAGCCGGTGTTTCCTGGCGAATTTCAGCAGTTGCGGCAGCCGCGCCATCGTGCCATCGTCATTCATAATTTCGCAGATGACGCCGATGGAGCGGCAGCCCGCGAGCCGCACCAAATCCACGGCGGCCTCGGTGTGGCCGGCGCGTTGCAGCACGCCGCCGGGCCGGGCGCGCAGCGGAAAAACGTGGCCGGGCTGGATCAAATCCTCCGGCACGGCGGTGGGCGAGGCCATGACCTGGATGGTTTTGGCCCGGTCGGCGGCGCTGATGCCGGTGGTGATGCCGCGCGCGGCGTCCACGCTCACCTGAAAATCCGTGCGGAAACTCTCGCGGTTTTCCTCGACCATGCGCGCGACGCCGAGCTGTTCGAGCCGTTCGCCGGTCGTCGGCACGCAAATCAGGCCGCGACCGAATTTGGCCATGAAGTTGACGGCGGCGGGCGTGACGAACTGCCCGGCCATGATCAAATCACCCTCGTTCTCCCGGTCGGCGTCGTCCACGACGATGACCATTTTCCCTTTGCGGATGTCGGCGACGACGGATTCGATGCTGTCGAAAATGTTGTTCATTCGGCACGGACAGCGTAATCGCCCGGCCGGCAAATGCCAGCCGCAAAAGGCCCGCGCGGCGGAAATAATTCGCGGATTTGTCCGGCAAGATGGAGTCCCTTCGCTTACGCGACAAGGTCGCGGAATTCGTTTGCCATGTTCCCACCGGCTGGTTAATCTGGAAATTCCATTTTTTCATCTATGATTGGGACAATTCGCAAACATTCGAAGTGGCTTTGGTGGATCATCGCCGGCCTGACGGTCATTTCATTCATTTACTGGGGTGTCACCCCGGCCACGCGCAACGCCAGCGGCGCGCGCATTAGCGGCGATTACGGCACGCTTTACGGCCACAAAATCACGCAGCAGGAATTCCTCAATGCCCGGAACGAATTTTTCCTGTTTTACTGGTTCCGCAACTATGAATGGCCGGACCGCGATCCGAACATCAAGGAAAAGGATTTGAATGACCAAATATATCTCCGCCTGATGCTCACACAAAAGGCCCGGACTTTGGGCATTTATGTGAGCGATGAGGCGGCGGCCATGGCGGCGGGGGAAATGCTCCGGTCGCCGGGACTGTCGAGGGCATTGGGATTGTCCGGCCAGTCCGTCCCGGTTGACCTGTTTGTCAAGCGTGTGTTGTCGCCGGAGGGACTGACCGCCGATGATTTCGAGCGGTTTGCCCGCAACGATGTTGTCATCCAGCAACTGGTCCAGGTGCAGGGACTGGACGGCTCGCTCATCACGCCGCAGGAAGCCGCCGCCACCTACCAGCGCGCGCATCAGGAGGTGTCGGCGCAAATTGTCTTCTTCACGGCGTCCAATTACATGGCGCAGGTCGCCGTCACGCCGGCCGGCCTCGCGGAATATTACACGAACGCGAACCTTCTGAAGCAGCAATACCGCCTCCCCGACCGCGTGCAGGTCAATTACGTCGAGTTCAACCTGACCAATTATCTCGCGCAATCCAAGACCGAGTGGGCCAAAACAAATCTGGACGAAGTGGTGGACTCGGCTTTTCAGCGATACGGCATGGACGCCTTCCCCGACGCCAAGACGCCGGATGCCGCCAGGGCCGAAATCCGCGACCAGTTAATCCGTCAGCGCGCGCTGGCCGACGCGCAGCAGCAGGCGAACGACTTTGCAAACGCCGTGGTGAACCAGACGCCGCAGCGACCCGAAAATCTCGCCGCGGTCGCGAAGCAAATGGGATTGACGGTGCGGCTCACCGCGCCATTTGGCAGCCTGTATGGACCGGAAGATTTTTCCGCGCCGGCCACATTCTCCAAGGCCGCCTTCACACTGACGCCGGACGACCCGTTTGCCGGGCCGATCGTCGGCTCCTATGCGTGTTATGAAATCGCGCTCGCCAAGCAACTGCCCAGCGAAATCCCGCCACTCGATCAAATCCGCGACCGCGTGACGCAGGATTACCGGATGATGCAAGCCACGCTGCTCGCGCAGCGCGCCGGGACGAATTTTGTCGCCACGCTGGCGGGCCAGATGGCGTCCGGCCACAATTTCGCGTCGGCCTGCGTCACCGCCGGCCTGCATCCCGAATCGTTGCCGCCATTTTCCTTGAGCACGCAGGAATTGCCGGAACTGAATGGCCGCGCAAGTCTGGCTCAAGTCCAGCAAGCCGCGTTCGGCACGCCCGCCGGCCACGCCGGCAATTTTGAGGAAACCGGGGACGGCGGCTTCATCGTGTTTGTCCAGTCCCTGCTGCCGCTGGATCAGTCGGCCATGAAAACCGACCTGCCGCAGTTCACCGCCGCGTTGCGGCGCGAGCGGGAAAACGAGGCTTTCAATCAGTGGCTGCAAATCGAGGCCAATCGCCAGTTGCGCACCACGCCGGTGGCCAATGAAGCAAAATAAATCCTGATCCGAATCGCCATTCGGCTGCGACCGCGATCAGGGTTGAAAACCCGATGATGAATGAAAATCGCCGGCCCCGTCAAACTGTCGTCGCCCGCCACCCGCGAATTTTGGGAAATTCCCGTCCTGTTCGAGGATGAACACCTGCTCGCGCTCGACAAACCCGCCGGCCTGCCGGCCTCGCCCGACCGCCTCGACCCAAATCGCCCGAACTTGATGACATTGCTCCACGCGGGCATCGCCGCCGGCAAGCCCTGGGCACGCGAGCGCAATCTGATTTATTTGAGCAATGCGCACCGGCTCGATCCCGAAACCAGCGGCGTGTTTCTGCTGGCGAAAAACAAACCGACGCTCGTCGCGCTGGCAAATCTGTTCAGCTCTGGAAAGCCGCTCAAAAAATACACCGCGCTCGTCCAGGGAAATCCAGCGGCGGAAAAATTCGAGGTGGACGCAAGGCTCGCGCCGCATCCGCTGAAAACCGGTTTGACGTGCGTGGACCCGAAGAACGGCAAGAAATCGAAGACGCAATTTGAATTGCTAGAAATATTTTCCGGCTGGATGCTGCTGCGCTGCCAGCCGTTCATCGAGCGCGCGCACCAGATTCGCGTCCATCTGCGGCACGCGGGCTTTCCGGTTGTCGGCGATGAGCTTTACGGCGGCAAACCGCTCTGGCTCTCGCGGCTCAAACGCGATTTCCGGCTCAAGCCCGGACGCGAGGAGCGCCCGCTGATTTCCCGCGCCGCGCTGCACGCCGAGGAGTTGACCCTGCCGCATCCCGTCACCGGCGAAATGCTGGCCATCACCGCGCCGTGGCCGAAGGATTTGAAGGTCGCGGTGAAATATCTGCGGCAGTTTGCGAAAGGATTTTGACAGAATGAACAGAATGTTCAGAATCAAAATTTTGATTCTGTTAATTCTGTAAATTCTGTCCAAAAGTTTTGCCGGTCAGGAAATCGCCCAGTTCAAAATCGCCTTCTGCAAATGCAGCCGGTTTTCGGCCTGCGTGAAAATCGTCCCGGCGTTCGCCTCAAATGTTTCCCCGTCAATTTCCTTGCCGCGATACGCCGGCAGACAATGCATCACCAGCGCGTCCGGCTTGGCCAGCTTCACCAGCTTCTGGTTAATTTGGTGGCCGGACAACAGCTTCAGCCGCTGGGCGGATTCCGCCTCCTTGCCCATCGAAACCCAGACATCGGTGTAAAGCAAATCCGCGCCGCGCGTGGCGGCTTTGATGTCGCTCGTCACGGAAATGTTTCCGCCCGCGCGTTTCAAGAGTTCCAGCGACGGCTGGAATTCTTTCGGCGCGGCAATGCGCAGCTCGAAATTCAACTTCGCCGCGGCGAAAATCCACGAGCGCGCCACGTTGCACGCGCCGTCGCCGATGAACGCAACGGTCTTGCCCTTGATCGAGCCGCGCGTTTCCTGAAATGTAAAAATGTCCGTGAGAATCTGGCACGGATGCTCGTCGTCGGTCAGCGCGTTGATGGTCGGGATGCCGGAAAATTGCGCGAACTCCTCCACGTCGTTCTGCGCGAACGTTCGGATGACCGCGCCGTGAACCATCCGGCCCAGCACGCGCGCGGTGTCCTGAATCAATTCACCGCGACCAAGCTGGAGTTCGCTCGCGCTCAAAAACAGCGTCTGCCCGCCCAGTTCCCGGATGCCGACCTCGAACGACACCCGCGTGCGCGTGGACGACTTGGAAAACAGCAGCGCCCACGTCTGGCCGGCGAGCGGTTGCGATTGGTGCCCGCCGCGCCCGCGCTTGAACCCGGCGGCATCGCGCAGGATTTTTTCAATGTCCGCAACCGGCAATTTTTCCAATGACAACAAATGTTTCATAAACCAAGAGTTTGGGAATTGTCGCCCAAAGGGAATTTTGTAGCCAAAATCAGGCCCGGAGTCACTTCTTTTTCTTCGCCGCGTCCGCCGCGCACCAGAGAAACCACGCGGCGGTCGTCCGGTGCGGCTTCCATTTTTCGCCGAACGCGAGCAGTTCCTTCGGCTCCGGCATCGCGCGCTTTTTGTAGGCGACGCGAAAACCGGTGCGCACGCCGAAATCGCCAACTGGCAAAACATCGGGCCGGCCAAGCTGGAAAATCAGCAGCATCTCCACCGTCCAGCGCCCGACGCCGCGAACCTCCGTCAGCCTCGCGATGATTTCGTCATCGGACAAATTCACGATCTGCCGCGACGACGGCACGACGCCGGACAGGGTTTTTTCCGCGATGTCGCGGATGGGTTTGATTTTGGCAAAGGAAAATCCGCAGTCGCGGATTTGTTTATCCGTGACCTTCGCCAAATCCTCCGGGCGCGGAAATTTCCGGCCCGGAAAAAACTTTTTGAACCGGGTCAAAATCGTGTTCGCCGCCGTGCCGTTGAGTTGCTGGTGCGCGACGGCCTGCACGAGCGATTGAAACGGCGACCGGCGTTTTTCTGGAACGAGATCACATTTCCCGTGCTCGCGGATGAGCCTCCGCAAAACGGGGTCGCGCTTGGACAAATGTTTGTGGGCGGCGGGCGTCATGCAAAATCAGGCGAGCGACTTGATGATTTCCTCGATTTTGGCGATGCCTTCGCCCGCCTCGTGCGGTTTCAAATTCAATGATGGCAAAAGCCGGATGACCTGCGTCCCGGCAGGAATCACGAGCACGCCGGCCTGTTGCAGCCGGTTCGTCATTTGAATTGACACCGGCTTGTCGCTGGCGGCGAGCGCGGGAATTTTTTCCTTCTCCACAAACTCAAGTCCGAGCATGAAGCCGAGGCCGCGCGCGTTTTTGAGAACAGTCGGATAATTTTCCACGAGCCGTTCCAACTCCCTTTTCAGCCAGTCGCCGAGCTTGCGTGCGTTTTCGTCCAGCCGCTCGCGCTCGATCACCTCAAAAATTTTCAGTGCGACGGCACAGGCCAGCGGCGTGCCACCGAACGTCGTGGCGTGCGTGCCCGGCCCCAGCAAATCCGCGAACGGCGCACGCACCCAGAAAGCGCCGATGGGAAATCCGCCGCCAAGCGACTTGGCCATCGAAAGAGCGTCGGGCAGGAATTCGGAATTCGGAATTCGGATTGCGGATTGCGGATTGGCAGCTTCAAGAATCCGCTGGAAGCTCTGGAATTTTCCCGTGCGGTAATGGCCGCATTGCACGCCATCCATGAGCAGCAGCAGCTTTTTCTCGTCGCACAACTGCCGCAGGCCAACCAGATATTCCGGCGTCGCGGGCGTGACGCCGCCTTCGCCCTGCACGCCTTCAATCAGGATGGCAACGGTCGCGGGCGAAATCGCGTTCCGCGCGGCATCCAAGTCATTGAACGGAATGTGCCGGAAACCCGGCACCGCCGGTTCAAACCCTTTTTTTACCTTGTCCTGTCCGGTGGCGGCAATGCCCGCGAGCGTCCGGCCATGAAACGAATTCGTCGCCGTCAAAATCTCAAACCGGCCCTCGTCATGGCCGAATTTCCGCGCCAGTTTGTAGAGTCCTTCATTCGCCTCCGCGCCGCTGTTGGCGAAAAAACATTTGCCGGCGCCGATGCGTTTGACGATTTCGGCGGCCAGCCGGCCCTGCGGCTCGGTGAAATACAGATTCGAGACGTGGATGAGTTTTTTGGACTGCTCGACGAGCGCGTCGGTAATTGCCGGATGCGCGTGGCCGAGGCAGCAAACCGCGATGCCGCTGCCGAGATCGAAATAGCGTTTTCCGGCGACATCGAAAACGTAGCTGCCCGCGCCGTGGCTCAACGCGAGATCAAATCGTCCGTAGCTCGGCACGACGTTTTTCGCGAACAGGTCGCGCACCGCCTCGAACTGGTTGTGAACGAGCGGCGGCGGTGTTGGAAAAATTTCTTTCATTTGCGATTCGCGTAAATCGTAAATCGTAAATCGTAAATCACAATACGATTTCCGTGCCAACGCCCTTGTCGGTGAAAATCTCAAGCATGACCGCGTGCGGCACCCGGCCGTCCACGAATGAAACTTTTTCCACGCCGGATTTGATGGCGGCAACGGCGCTGTCCACCTTCGGAATCATTCCCTTGTCCACGATGCCGGTGGCTTTGAGGGCGGGCACTTCGACGGTTTGCAAATGCGCGATGACGGTTGAGGCGTCCTTCGGGTCGCGCATCAGTCCCGGCACGTCGGACATGAACACGAGCCGTTTGGCGTTGAGCGCGATGGCGCACATTGCGGCGGCGACATCGGCGTTGCAGTTGTAAATTTTCCCGTCCTCGCCGCGCGCGGTCGGGCTGATGACCGGCGTGAAGCCGCACCACATGGATTCCTTGAGCGGCTGCACGTTGACTTCGATGACTTCGCCGACGTAGCCGATGTCAATTTTCTTGCCGGGATTTTCCTTGTCGTCGAGCCACAGCTTCCGGCATTTGAAAATGTCCCGGCCGGCAAATCCCACCGGCCTGCCGCCAAGCTCCTTGATGGTTTTGACAATTTCAGGGTTGATCTCGCCCGACAAAACGTCGTCCACGATTTGCACCGTGGCCTCGTCGGTGACGCGCTGGCCCTGAATGAAGTTTGCCTTCAATCCGGCCTTTTCCATCGCGCGGGTGATGGCCTTGCCGCCGCCGTGGACGACGACGGGATTGATCTCGACGGCCTCCAGGAAAACGATGTCGCGCGCGACGCTGGTGCGGATTTTTTCATCCGGCGAATCCATGAAACTGCCGCCGTATTTGACGACGAAGGTCGCGCCGTTGAATTTCTGGATATACGGCAGCGCTTCGAGCAGCGTTTCGGCTTTGGCGATCAAATCTTGCACGCCGTATTTCTAGCAGGAAGGCGGGTGGATGAAAACGGGATTTGTCATGGCGATTTCGCTTTGACGGGCGACGGGATTTGCATAGATTGCCGCCGTCATGCCTGAAATTGCAAAATTCGTCAACGGTGGCGCCGCCGCCATCACGCCCGGCATCGCCGAAAAAGTCCTGCGCCAGTTGCCGCAGTGGAAGCTCGAGTTCACCCAGATCAACGCCCCGAAATTTCCGCATCTGGTGAACCAGCTCGAATTTCTCGCCGACGCGGTGGAGGACGCGGTGGAGGGGGCCTACAAGGATTTGCCCTATGCCGCCGTCGCGCAGGCAGTGTTCGCGCTGCTTTACGCGCACAAAAAAACCAGCTTTATTCCTGAAAGCATTCTGGACCTGGGCCGCGCCGACGATTCGAGCGTCGTGCGCGCGGTGCTGATTCAAAACGAAAAGGCTTTTGCGATTTACGCCGGCACGCAGGGCGCCAACTGGAAAAAAATCACCAGCCATCCTTGACGTTCAGCCGCCGACGCCCGCGTATTCCTCGTCAGTCCGCAGGTCCATGCCCATGAGCACGTAATCGTGCATGACGGCCTTCATGTCTAGCACGTATTCCTCCATCTTCATCAGCGGCTGGAAACCGATCTGCTCCAGCGCACGGATGGCGACCTTGCGCTCGCCGTTCAACTCGGCCTCGAGCCGGCGCAAACCCATGTTCCGCGCAATCTCGACCTGCTCCTCCACCAGCATCTTGGCCACGTCGCGCCCGCGATAATTCGGATGCGTCAGCACGGTGATCAAGCCGATGTGCCGTTTCCAGCCGCCGAGCCGCTGGTGCAGCGTCGCTTCGCCGATGATTTTGTCGCCGTGCAGCATGATCAACGGCAGGTTGTGCTCGAAATCGGGATGCTGGCACCATTGCTTGAACAGCGTGCCTTCAAAGATCGGCTGCTTGATGAACAATCGCTCCTCCTCCGGCACGGCGAGGAAGAACTTGTGCAGGCGGCCGGCGTCACGTTTGGCCAGCGGGCGCACGACGACCGCCGTGCCGTCGCGCAACTTGGCCGAATGCGGATATTTTTCCAGCGCGTAATCGAGTATCATAATGAGCCTTTCATTTCCCCCAATTTAGCATAAATAAGCGGACCTGAAAAGCAAAAAATGCAGAAAAAGGCGCTGTAACGAAGTTTTCAGTCGGGCGAATGGTCAGATTCAAGGCGGCTGATGGTTGCCAACGGGGGAATCGCTTGCCAGCCGCGCCGGAAACCGCTACCAAGCCCCCATGCAAATTCCATTGGTGATGACCCTCATTGGCCCGGACCGCACCGGGCTGGTTGAATCCGTCGCGCGCGCCGTGGCTGGCCACGGCGGCAACTGGCTCGAAAGCCGCATGTGCCGGCTCGGCGGCGAATTCGCGGGGATCCTGCGGATTGAAATTCCGGCGGAGGAAAAAACGCCGCTGCTGGCCGCGCTCCAAAAAATTCCAGGGCTGAATGTCGTCATTCAACCGGACCCGAAACCGCCTTTGGCAACGCCGGGCCGGCAGACGAGACTGGAAATCGTCGGCAGCGACCGGCCGGGCATCGTCCGCGAAATCACCAGCGCGCTCGCCCGAGCCGGCGTGAATGTCGAGGAATTTTCCAGCGAGGTCGTCAGCGCGCCGATGTCCGGCGAGACCTTGTTCAAGGCCGGCGCGCGGTTGCAACTGCCCGAAGGCTGCGATCTCGCCGCGTTGAAAATGGATTTGGAGAAAATCGCCGCCGATTTGCTGGTGGACGTTTCGTTGGCGGAACTTTCCACTAATGTTTGAACTCCTCAAAACCGACTCGCACACCAAGGCGCGGCTTGGAAAATTAACCACCGCGCGCGGCGTCGTGGACACGCCGGTGTTCATGCCCGTCGGCACGCAGGCCAGCGTCAAGGCGCTTGACCCGCGCGAGCTGCTGGAAATGGGCACGCAAATCATCCTCGGCAACACCTATCACCTCAATCTGCGCCCCGGACTCGACATCATCCGCGCCGCCGGCGGGCTGCACAATTTCATGAATTGGGAGAAGCCGATTCTCACCGACAGCGGCGGCTTCCAGGTTTTCAGCCTCGCCAAAATCCGGAAAATCAAGCCGCACGGCGTTGAATTCCGTTCGCACCTTGACGGCTCCCTTTTGTTTCTCGGCCCGAAGGAGGCGATGGAAATCCAGCGCGTGCTCGGCTCGGACATCGCGATGGTGTTCGACGAATGTCCGGCGCACGACGCGCCCGCGCGCGAGCAGCGCCTCGCCGTCGAACGCACCATCCGCTGGGCGCGCGAATGCCGCGAGCAACCGCGCGCCGGCGGCCAGAAAGTTTTCGGCATCGTCCAGGGCGGCTCCAATCCCGCTTTGCGCGAGGAATGCGCGAAGGCCCTCGTTGAAATGGAATTTGACGGTTACGCCATCGGCGGCGTGAGCGTCGGCGAGCCGGAAGCTGAAATGTTGAAGGCGATTGAATTGACCGGGCCGTTTTTGCCCGCGAACAAGGCGCGCTACGCGATGGGACTTGGCACGCCGGCGCAAATGATCGAGCTGATTGCCCGCGGCGTGGACATGTTTGATTGCGTGCTGCCGACGCGCGTCGCCCGCAACGGCACCGCTTACACCCGGCGCGGCGCCATCGGCATCAAGGGCGGCCAGTTCAAGGCCGACTTCCGGCCAATCGAGGACAATTGCGACTGCTTCGCCTGCAAGAATTTCACGCGCGCGTATCTCCGGCATTTGCTGAACGTGAACGAAATCCTCGGCCTGCGGATGGTAAGCGTCCACAACTCGCATTTGTTTCTGAAAATCATGGCCGAGGTGCGCGCGGCGATTGACGCCGGAACGTTCGCGGAATTCTACCGTCATTTCATCGCCAATTACACGCCTTCACAAAAGGTTCTCGCCCAGCGTCGGCGGGAAACGGAGCGTTAAAAATTCATCTTGCATCTTTCCGCGGTTGTGGCACTATATTGCCATCGCAAAGACAATTTATGCAAACCGTTGAAAAGCCGAAAATCATCGCATACTTGAAACCAACCTGCGGCTGGAGCCAGGGCGTCCGCGCCGTGCTGCGCAAATACGACCTGCCGTTCGAGGATCGCGATGTCGTCAACGACCCGTTGCAGCGCCAGGAAATGATGGAAAAGAGCGGCCAGCCGTTAAGCCCGTGCGTCGAGATCAACGGCCAGATGCTCGCCGACATCAGCGGCGAGGAAGTAGAGGCGTGGATGCTGGCTAACAACCTCGTTCAGCCGAATGACCGCGTGCCCGACGCGCCCATCAACAAGTCGTGCGGCAAGCACACGCATTTATTCGCCCAGGCTTGAGCAAAATTTGAGGTGGGGAACAAAAGCCGCGCCGAAACCTTCCGGCGCGGTTTTTCTTTGGTGAAATCGCCGCGCGATCTGGTTCCACAAACCAGTCGTGCTCCGGAATATCCGGGAACACAATTCAAATTCACTTGAACCGGCAACGGAAAATTCCGGGCGTCAAATTGTCACCGCGCCAGCCAGCCGCCGTCCACGTTCATGATGGTGCCGTTCATGTAATCCGCCTCCTTGGAGGCCAGGAACAGAATCGGCTCCGCCACATCCTCCGTATTGCCCCAGCGGCCTTCGGGGATGCGGACGAGAATGGATTCGTTGCGCTTTGCGTCCTCGCGGATGGGCCGCGTGTTTTCCGTGGCGATGTAACCGGGCGCAATGGCGTTGCAGTTGATGCGCTCCTTCGCCAGTTCGTTGGCGAACGCCTTGGTGATGCCCGCGATACCGCTCTTGCTGGCGGTGTAGCCCGGCACGAGGATGCCGCCCTGGAATGAAAGCATCGAGGCGATGTTGACGATCTTGAGCCGCGCGTCGGCGGGGGATTTTTCGCGCCCGCCGGTCATCCACCATTTGCAGACGGCCTGCGTCAGGAAAAACGGCGCGGTCAGGTTGATTTGCAGCACGGCGTTCCACTCGGCCTCTGGATGGTCCACAATCGGAAAACGCTTGATGATGCCGGCGCAATTGACGAGCACATCCACGCGTCCGGCCTCCTTCAAAATTTTGGCGATGAGGTCGGCGGCGCCCTTTTGCGTGAGCTTGCCGAAATCCTCGGTGAAGGAACTGAACTTCGCGCCGAGCGCCTTCGCTTTCGCGTCGGTTTCCGACTGGTCGCCGATGTCCACGCTGACAACGTGGGCGCCTTCGCGGGCGAACGCGAGGGCGATGGCCTGGCCGATTCCGCGGCTGGCCCCGGTGACGATGGCTGTTTTGTTTTCGAATCGTTTTGTGTTCATAAATTTTCAACGGAGCGCCGGTCTCCGACCCGGCGCGGTAGGCGGAAAACATTCAACAACCAACATCCAACATCGGACATCCAATGGGGAACCGGCGTGCCGGACGCCGTCATTGGATGTTGGGCGTTGAATGTTGAATGTTCGATGTTTCCCATTTTAATTTCGCCGGGTCGGAGACCGGCGTTCCACTTACCGCAAATCCACCGGCTTGACCACATCCATGTCATCAAACACCTGGTTTTCGCCGGCCATGCCCCAGATGAACTTGTAACTGCCCGTGCCGCAGCCGCAATGGATGGACCAGTTCGGCGACAGCGCGACTTCCTCGTTGTGCAGGAACAAATGCCGCGTCTGCTGCGGCTCGCCCAGGAAATGCGTCAGCACGTTCGCGCCGAGGTCGAAGTAAAAATAAATCTCCGTGCGCCGCCAGTGCGTGTGCGGCGGAATGGAATTCCACACGCTGCCTTCATCGAGCGCGGTGAAGCCCATCACCAACTGGCAGCTCTGGATGCCGCCGGGATGGATGTATTTGTAAATCGTGCGCTTGTTGGCCGTGGCCTGCGCGCCCAGCGGCACCGGCGCGGCGTCCTTCGGCTTCATCATCGTGGCGGGATGCGCCGCGTGCGCCGGACAGCTCAAGAAATAAAACTTCGCCGGATTGCCGGCATCCTTGCTCTCGAACGCCGCCGACTTCGTGCCCATCGGCAGATAAACGCAGTCGAGATGATCCACCGAAAATGTTTTTCCGTCCGCGTGAACCGCGCCCGCGCCGCCGACGTTGATGGCGCCGAGTTCGCGGCGTTCCAGAAAAAATGCCCGTCCGGTTTCCCGGTGATTCGGAAGTTCAACGGGCTTGCCCGCCGGCATGATGCCGCCGGCGACGAGACGATCCAGGTCGGTGAACGTGCCGGTCAACAATTGTCCCGGCGCGAAAAGGCCGGTGAGCAGAAAAGTATCGCGGAGTTCCTGCGTGGTCATGCCCGCGACATCCTGCGGGCGCGGCATCCGGCGAATGGTGTTCTCGAACATGGCGGGAGTTTAAGTTTCAAGCCCGCCGTTGGTCAATCGGATTCAAACGCGGGCGATGACTCAATTCGGCGGCAGGGACAGCGCGCTGCGCTGTCCGGACGCCGCAGCGCGGCGTCCCTACCATTGAAAATGACTCATACACAAACATGCGCTGTGAAAGGAATTTTCTTCGCCGCTGGACGGCGTTTGGTAGATTGGCGGCGTCATCACCGGCGATTTATGAAAACGATTTTGTCGCGCACCGCGTTCCTGTCGGGAATTGTCCTGTTTTCCGTTGCGGGCATCCCCGGCGCTTTCGCCGCCGCCGCGTCACAGACCTTTTCCGGCGCGACACCGCTCGAATGGTCGCAACGGCTGGCGAACTCCGAACTGACGCGGTTCAATTCCACGCCGAAACTGGATTACTCGGTCGGTCTATTTTCGCTTTCGCTGCTGAAGCTGGACGCCGTCGCGCCGGATGCGCGCTGCTTGAAATTTGCCGAAAGCGCCGTCGGCTCGCTGGTTTCGCTGGACGGAAAAATCCAAACCTACAAGCCGGAGGAATACCAGCTCGACTCGATCAATCCCGGCAAAACCATCCTCGCGCTCTGGCAGATCACGCGCGACGGGCGCTATCAAAAGGCCGCCGCGCTGTTGCGCCAGCAGCTCGACACGCAACTGCGCACGGCCGATGGCGGCTTCTGGCACAAGCAGCGATACACAAACCAGATGTGGCTGGACGGCATTTACATGGCCGAGCCGTTTTACGCCGAATACGCGAAACTGTCTGGCGAAACGAATTCTTTCGACGACGTGGCGAAACAAATCCGGCTGATTGACGAACACACCTACGACGCGAAAACCGGCTTGAATTATCACGGCTGGGACGCGGCCAAAATCCAGCCGTGGGCGAATCCCGCGACCGGTTGCTCCTCGAATTTCTGGGGCCGCGCCGAGGGCTGGTATGCGATGGCGCTGGTGGACGCGCTGGATTATTTCCCGACGAACCATCCGGCGCGTCCGCAAATCATCGCCACGTTCCAGAAATTGTGCGCGGGCGTGATGAAATGGCAGGACCCGCAGACCGGCCTTTGGTGGCAGGTGATGGACCAAGGCGCGCGCAAGGGTAATTACCAGGAAGCCACGGCGTCGAGCATGTTCGTCTATGCGCTGGCGAAGGGCGTGAATCGCGGCTACCTCCCGCGCGCCGACGCGGCAGCCGCCGAAAAGGGCTTCGACGGGATCGTGAAAAATCTCATCAAGGACGAAGGCGGCGGAAAATGGTCGCTCACGCAATGCTGTTCCGTGGCCGGACTGGGAGTCGCCAGCGCCGCGGGCCGCCCGCGCGACGGCTCGTTTGATTATTACATCAGCGAACCCGTCGTGAAAAACGACCTCAAAGGCGTCGGCCCGTTCATCCTCGCCGGAATTGAATTGCAACAACTGTCCAACATCCAATAATTTCAGCCCATGAAAATGTCCATCCAACGATCCGTCGTTTTTGCCTCCATTTTTCTCGCCGCCGGTTTTCAACTGCCGGCGCAACAACAGTCTTTGCCAGTTGGCCGTTCCGAATATTTGATCACGCAGGCCACCAACACCACCAGCCTTTCATCCGACATCATGCCGCAAGCCGTTCTCACCGCGATGCAGCGGGTGGCCGACTGGCAGCTCGCGCATCCGATCACGCTCCGCCCGACCGGCTGGATTTGTTCAGTCGGCGACATCGGCATGATGGCGCTGGCGGGAATTTCCGGCGACCCGAAATACCGCGACGCGATGCTCGCCAAGGGCGAGACGAACGCCTGGGTGTTGCCGCAATATCAGGGCCGCAAATATCACGCCGACGACCAGTGCTACGGCCAGGTCTGCGCCGAGCTTTATTTT
>Ga0181520_10007186_pt1 | contig 16554 bp, 8 predicted proteins | sample PEATcosm2014_Bin_29_FD_132451 | JGI IMG/M metagenome (GOLD analysis project Ga0181520, IMG submission 132451) | Peatland microbial communities from MTU Mesocosm Facility, Houghton, MI, USA - PEATcosm2014_Bin02_30_metaG | ecosystem: Environmental > Terrestrial > Soil > Wetlands > Peat | place... | reverse complement strand
TGCAGACAGTTTCCCGTGAGAGACTGCTGGCTGTCAGCTCGACTCCGCAGTTCCAGCGCACCCTCAATGAGGTTCTGGAAACAAGGGCGAAGCGCGAGGAAGCGGCGAACTGGTTTCAGCGCTTCTTGCCGGAAGCTCCACTCAGCCGCATCGCATATTTCAGCATGGAGTTCATGCTGAGCGATGCGCTGCCCATCTATTCTGGCGGGCTCGGCAATGTGGCCGGCGACCAATTGAAGGCAGCAAGTGACCTTGGCCTCCCAGTGACAGGCATCGGGTTGCTTTATCAGAGAGGCTACTTTCGGCAGCACATCAATGCGGAAGGCATGCAAGAGGCACTTTATCCGTTCAATGAGCCCGGACAATTACCGATTCGGCCCGTGCGACAGCTTAATGGTGAACTGCTGCGTATCGCAGTTGATTTGCCGGGGCTCCGTATGTGGCTTCGCGCCTGGGAGGTCAGGGTAGGGCGTATACATCTCTATCTGCTCGACACCAATGATCCGGCAAATCCGCCGACCTATCGTGGCATCACAAGTGAACTCTACGGCGGTGGGCCCGAGGTGCGAATGGCCCAGGAGATCGTGCTGGGGATCGGGGGATGGCGCCTGTTGCTCGCGCTCGGAAAGCAGCCCGACATCTGCCATCTCAATGAAGGCCACGCTGCGTTCGTCGTACTCGAAAGAGCGCGGGACTTTATGGAGAGTAATGGGGTGCCGTTTGACGTTGCGCTTGCGGCAACCCGCGCGGGGAACCTCTTTACCACGCACACCCCTGTCGAGGCGGGATTCGACCGATTCACGCCGCAACTCATGGACATTTTCTTCCGGAGTTATGCCTCCGACTATCTGCACATTCCTGTCGACGAGCTGCTCGCCCTCGGCCGTCAAAACCCGCAGGGCAGCTCGGAGCCATTCAACATGGCATTGTTAGCGATGCGTGGCAGCGGAGCAGTCAACGGTGTGAGCCGGCTGCATGGACAGGTAAGTCGGAGGATCTTTCATAGCCTCTTTCCCCGCTCGCCGGAAGCTGAAGTGCCTGTCGGATATGTGACGAACGGCGTTCACGTTCCTGTGTGGGATTCTGCCCACGCCGACAATTTGTGGACGGAGGTGTGCGGAAAGCGCATGTGGACGACACATCTGAAGGTAAATGACCTGATCAGAGAACTGGGCGAGAATGTCCGACAGGTTTCAGACGTCCGTCTTTGGCAGATGCGTTCGGCTTCGCGAAAATCCCTGGTCGACTACGTCCGCAGACAACTGGCGCGTCAAATTGCTGGTCACGGCGGACGGCGCGAGGACATTGACCTTGCCAAGAGGATCTTTGAGCCGGATGCACTCACGATAGGCTTCGCGCGCCGCTTTGCCACCTATAAGCGGCCAAATCTGTTGCTGCATGACCCTGAACGTTTGTTAGCTATTCTCACGAACAAAGAAAAGCCGGTGCAGCTGGTAATCGCCGGCAAGGCTCACCCTCAGGACGGCCCGGGACAGGAGATGATTCAACGTTGGATCGAGTTCATCCGGCGTGGCCCTGCGCGCTCACACGTTGTGTTCCTCGCCGACTATGACATGCGAATGGCCGAGCACTTAGTGCAGGGCGTCGATCTCTGGTTGAATACGCCGCGCCGCCCGTGGGAAGCCTGCGGCACCAGTGGGATGAAGGTGCTGGTCAACGGCGGTCTCAATGTGTCCGAGCTCGATGGCTGGTGGGCCGAGGCGTATTCCGACGATGTGGGCTGGGCGCTGGGAGACGGCCTCGAACATGGCGACGACCCGGCTTGGGACGCCAAAGAAGCAGAGCAGCTCTATACCCTCCTCGCACAGGAAGTTATCCCGGAGTTCTACAATCGGGACAATTCGGGTATTCCTGCAGGCTGGACCGCTCGGGTGCGCGAAAGCATGGCCCGACTGACGCCCGCGTTTTCCGCAACCCGATGCGTTTTGGAGTACACCGCAAAATATTATCTTCCCTTAGCTGCGGCGTATCTGCGCAGAGCCAGCGACAATGGCAAATGTGCAGAGAATCTGCTGCACTGGAAGCGTCATCTCGCCGATCATTGGTCCAGGCTGCGATTCGGCTCCGTGAATATCGAGAGCACGGGCGACCATCATCACTTCGATATTCAGGTCCATCTGGACGAAATGGATCCTGACGCAATCCAGGTCGAACTCTATGCCGACGCAGCCAATGGCGAAGAGCCCATTCGGCAGGTCATGGTTCGCGGAGAATACCTGGTTGGCCAGAGCGTCTGCCGCTACTCCGCGTCGGTTCCCGCCACTCGTCCGGCAGAGGAGTTTACGCCCAGGATCGTTCCTTTTCACCCCGAGGCATTTATCCCCTTGGAAGCGCCTGACATTCTCTGGTACCGGTAATATCGCCCAAGATAAACTGGATGCCGGCTCTCGATCTTCATGCATTGCCGGTTCGTACCTCCGGTACGATTGCGCTTAAACCCGAACACAAATGAGGAAATTAATGACAAATCTTGCAGTACTGACCAGTGGAGGAGATGCCCCGGGAATGAATGCCGCTATTCGAGCGGTGGTTCGCACAGCGCACTCGCGAGGAGTGCACGCCTGGGGTGTGATGCATGGGTATTCGGGGCTAATTGCGGCGGATTTCAAACGCATGGGCCCGCGAGACGTGAGCAACATCATCCAGCGCGGCGGGACAATCCTCGGTTCGGCGCGCTGCCCGGAGTTCAGAACCGAAGAAGGCGTGGAGCTGGCGATCCGGCGCTTGCGCGGCGCAGGGATCGATGGGCTGGTGGTCATCGGCGGCAACGGTTCGCAGACCGGCGCCAATGAGTTGAGCAAGATGGGATTTCCGGTAGTCGGTGTGGCCTCGACGATTGACAACGACCTGTTCGGTTCGGAGGTCACCATCGGTGTCGACACGGCCCTGAACGTCGCGCTGAATGCGATTGACAATCTGAAGATCACTGCGAGCTCGCATCAACGTGTCTTGTTGGTGGAAGTAATGGGGCGCAAATGCGGTTTTTTGGCGCTCATGGCCGGCGTCGCGGGAGGCGCGGAAGCGATTGTCATCCCCGAAGTGGATTTCGCTCCAGAACAACTGGCCGAACGCATCCAGGAAGCGTACGAACATGGAAAGCCGCATGCCATTGTCGTCGTAGCAGAGGGTGCGCGATATAACGCCGAAGGTCTATGCCGGTATTTCGAGGAGCATGGACTCCTGCGTGGGTTCGAGTTTCGTTCCACGGTCTTGGGATATGTGCAGCGCGGGGCGGTGCCAACATGCAGGGACCGTTTGCTCGCCACCCGGCTCGGGGCTGAGGCGGCCGAGCGCATTATTGCGGGAGAGAGCGGAATCCTCGTCGGGATGGAGAACGGCGCGATCATCACAACGCCACTCGGGGAGGTGGCCTTAGGTAAGAAGCCGCTGGACCCGTGGTTCCTCAAGACGGCTGACGTGCTGGCGCGGTAGCCATTCAGGACAGCGCATTTCCACGTTCTGATGGAACACACGCAAACAGGAATCGATCGTGAAGCAACAGAGGCGCTGCGCAAAACTGCGTGAATGTCCAGCTATTTCGCAAACGCCCTCTAGGCCTCGATCAGCGCCTTGTTCCGGCTTCCTTCCCGGGAAGCCGGATTCTCCCTCTCTGCCCATCCTGCACCCTCATTTCTGTTCGACCGCGGTGAGGGATTATGCTTCGATCAAGAACGAAAGCGGTCTATTTCACTACAAAATGACCTGAGCATCGAGGATGGCCGCTCGGGCTGCGGTCAGTCATGACAGTTTCTGTTGCAGGCGATCAAAAACTTCCAAGCATCAGCCGGAACCGCGCTTTCCCAGCCTCATCAAAGCTCAACTCGAATCCTGTTGCCCCAACCCGCGTCGGGAAGAAGGTACCGATTGACGCGCTCTGATGTGTACTCCAGCCCGCGGAGCCGGCATCAAACCGTCCCGCCTCATACCAGAGCGCGATCCCCGGATGGGATGAAATATGCCGAATGGGCCTGCCATGCAAAATTACACCGGAGCCGGCAGTCACGAGCGTATTGGCATGAAACTCCTGGTATCGAAACGCAGCCATGTCGGTTTGATCGCCGGCGATGAACTGATCGAAATAGTTAAGCTTCCGGCCAAAGCTTGTGCCAACATTGTTTAGCGCAAAGAGAGTGACGTTACGATTCAAAGGTTGAAATTTGCTGAAGTCTGAGTGAACGAACGGGTAGTCTCCTGTGCTTCGCAGGAAATACCCAGCCTCCCCTTCAGACCGTGTTCCGCGCGTGGGCAGTCCACCCGAATCCTGGTGATTCACGATCCACCGCATCTCTGGAACTGTGAATCCCCCGCTGCGCGATGAAACGCCGTCAACGACCACAGTGCGACTGTACCAATCGTATCCTGCCCGGCCTCCGAGCCGAAGTTGGGCAAAGCGCCACGTCCCGATTCCGGCGTAAAGAGCCCCGCCGACTTGGTCTCGAGTGTCGCTTTGGCGGTCAGGTCCTGTGTAGCTGTTGAAATGTGTTCTTCCGCCAAAAAACTGGGAAGCAATAAAGTACTGGCTCCCGTCGAACGGTTTGTAAGCCTCTACCTGCAGTGTGGGATCGTAGCCAAGATTTGCCGTACTCAAGATTTGAGCCTTGTAGGCGTTCTTGGGAATCACTGCCGTCGACAGCTTCACCCCAAAGCGCGATGGTTCACCGGGCGACACCGCGTATTGCGCAGAGACGCGCACCAGAATCCGATCGGTGGGGCGCTCGGCGAACTTGACGTTGTACCCGCCCAGACCTGAACCCTCCTGTTGCCATTCGTAGGCCGCCCCAGGAACCGCAGTGGCAGCGACCATACCGGACAAAGTTCTCTCCAGTTCCTTTTCCGATACGACCCCATCTCCAAGGGTCCGGTGAATCTCGGATTGCGCATTTCTTTGGAACGACGGATCCGGACTTGAAACAGAGAGCACCCTCCCTTTGTCACCTGAAAAACGCATTCTAGCATTGCGCTGCGCTAAATACGCATCCCAATCCTGCTGTGTGAGCTCAAAGCGAGCAAGCTGAGAAGCGTGAGCCTTGGCCGCTTGGTACCCGGCTTCGATGATCTCACTCCAGCGCTGGTAATCGGTTGCAGAAAAACTCTTCGTGTCTACCAAGATCACCAGATCGGCCTTTGCCAGCGAACGCTGCTCGTTTTTTGCAACGACAAGAGAGATGGTCTGCCGCATGACATCGGGGATAGACTTGAACTGGTCGGGCTTCGCCTTGGGATTCTCAAACGCAACTGCAATTACGATCTTCGCTCCCATGTTCCTGACCTCATCCACGGGAATATTGTCGAGCACGCCGCCGTCAACAAGAACCATTCGGTCCAACTTGACTGGCGTGAAGACTCCGGGCAAGGACATTGTTGCTCGCATTGCAACCGGCAATGAGCCCTTGCTGAACACAACAGAATCACCGCTCACCAAATCGGTTGCGACGCAGCGGAAAGGTATCGGAAGTTGATCAAAATCGCTGACGCCGGAATATGCCATCGTCGTTCGGCTGAGTAACAACGATAGAGACTCGCCTGGATTGAGACCGATCGGAAGCTGAAAACCCTTGCCGAACCGCAGCGTCAAATCACCAAATGTTCGATTCCACTTTTGCTTATCTGCAATGGGCTGGTCTGCAAACGGCGGACTCGGATCCAAGAGGGCATTCCAGTTGGCGTTTTCAACAGTAGACCTGATTTGCGATGAATCCATGCCGGTCGCATAGAGGCCTCCGATCAGGCCTCCCATACTTGTCCCGCCAATCTTATCAACGGGAATATGATGCTCTTCGAAATACCGAAGCACACCGATATGGGCCAGTCCCAGAGCGCTGCCACCGCTGAGCGCGACCCCGATGGAGGGTCTCTCTGTTTCCGTGTGCTGTTGCGCTCCGATTCCAGAAGGGAACAGAAGCCCCAGGCCCGAGCAGCACACTAGAATTGCAGAGTGCGTTCGCATGATTCACCTCGATTGAGTTTGCTCACAGTAGTTCAGTTCGAGCGGCGCCACTATCCCATGCAGCCTGCCCACCAAAAACGCGGATTATTTGAAAGCATGCCTGAGCAGCACGATACAAACACCATCCCAACTCGCCTTGTTGGCCGTGGGCGGCGGAGTCGCACGTAGAGACACTGTTCCGAGATTCTGAGGATCGATGTAAAACCTTGTCTGAAGGTATTGCCGAACCATAGTAGCGCGAGCGCGTGACTCGGCTAGTTGGACTCCAGACTCATCGGAGGCGGCGTATCCCTCAATGATCAAAGGCTCACTTACAGCCGCATCGCCGAGCTGCGCCACGGAAGCGTCGATCTTCGCTTTTCCTGCGACAGAAAGTGCAAGAGTCCCGTCGCGCTCCTGTTCGAAGAGTTCCTCCTTGTCCAGCCAGACGCGGGGATTCGCAGGATTCGAAAATAGCCTGTCCTTTCGATAATCGTCCGGATTGAGATTTACCAGCGAGTAATATCCGCGATGTTTGAAATAACCGCGAAAGAAGAACTGATGCTTGAGAGCCTCTGTATCGGCTGACATGTTGCCCGTGGCCTGGTCGAGATTGGACAAAGACTCACGGATATTGCTGGCTGCATCCACGCCTTTGCTGTCTGGTCCCAAAGCGCTTGCAAGCGACTCGTCGATCTTCTGCGACGTTGCGTCGAAGTGTTGGGCGGCGCTTTGCACACTCCCCATCACCCGGTCCACTTTTTCGCCGAGTTGACGAGACTGCAAGTCGGTGATGAGGGCATCGGCACGCTTTGAGGCATCGGCGACCGAGGTCGTTGTCTCTCGCATATTCGCAATGCTCTCGCGGACATTTGCCGCAGTCGTTTCGTCACGAAAGAGCATTCCAACGGTGCCTTTTCCTTGCCTTGCACTGACCAAGAGGCCGTTGGCATTGTTCAAGGCGGCCGTCGCGGCATCCAGGGTTTTGTTGAGTTTCTCTGAAAAAGGCTTTATCGTTCCGCTGGTGTAATTGAGAAGGCTGGCACCATTGTCCGTCAGATCCGACAGGTCCACCGCTTCTTTGCTTTGAAGAGTGTCGCCAGGCTTGGCCTCAGAGGCTTTTGCGCTGCCGGGGTAGATCAGCAAAAGCCTCTCGCCCACCAGTCCTTCTGGGACAATTCTAACCACCGAGTCGGACCTGACGAGACCGTGGACCTGCTCCCCAACCCTGAGTTTGAGACGGAAGCGCCCTCCTGGCGAATCAGGAAGTCCAATCTCCATCACTTCTCCAGCGTCCAATCCTCCAACCCGCACCTTTGAGCCCTTCATCAACCCGCTGATGTCGGCAAACTCGACATAGTAATCGGTATGCTTGGTGAATGCTCCGTGCTGTCCGCCGATCAAGAAGATGACGAGCGTGAAAAGTGCTATTCCGGCCAAGACAAATGCGCCTGTTGTGAGACTATGATTCGCCATCTATTCCTCCGCGACCAGCTTGCGAACGGTTTCACTCTCGTGGTTTTCGAGCTCCTGCGGCTTACCGAGGGCTATCAGTCTTCCTTCGTCGAGAACGGCAAAACGATCGCCAACCCTCCGTGCGCCATGCACGTCGTGTGTCACGATCACCATCGTGGTTTGGTGCAATGCCTTCTGTTCAAGAAGGAGATCGTCAATCTCCGAAGCCGTGATCCTGTCGAGACCACTGCTTGGCTCATCGACAAGCAGGACTTCCGGTTCGAGCAACAGTGCCCGCGCGAGGCCAGCACGCTTCCTCATACCACCGGAGAGTGCGCCCGGCAACTTGTGTTTGTCGCTCGACAAACCCACCTGATTGAGCGCTTGATCGACGATTCCCTCAATCTCCGAATTCGACTTGCCGGTCAATCGACGGAGCGGCAAAGCGAGATTGTCATGCAGCGTGTATGAGTCAAAAAGCGCGGCGCCCTGAAACAAGAAGCCTATCTTGCAGCGGGCCCGCGAGAGTTCCTTGCCATTCAGGCGCGAGATGTTGTCGCCGGAGATGAAAATGTCCCCAACATCCGGCTTTATCAGCCCGATCATCAGTCTCAGCGCGACGCTCTTTCCAGTGCCGCTGCGACCAAGCACACAGACTGCCTCACCTCGAGGTACTGAGAAGGAAACCCCAGAGAGCACTTGTTTGCTTCCGAAACACTTCGATACCCTATCGAGCACAACTGCAGCCGGTTCAAATTCCGTCATATGGCACTCCCGGGAAACAATAGAAAAATGATCTTGACCAACATCACGTCCGCGAGGATGACAAGCAATGAACAGATCACAACGCTATTTGTTGCCGCCTTCCCCACACCTTGTGTCCCTTCATTCATCGTGTAGCCGTAATACGATGAAACCGTTCCGATGATGAAACCAAAGACGGATGTCTTCAGCGTCGGTGGAACGAAGTTCGACCACTCAACGCCCTGAAATGCACGCTCAAGGTAGAGTTGTAGCGGCAGGTGGGACACGGCAAACTCTGAAAGGAAGCCGCCGAGCAACCCGCAAGCATCCATGAAGACTGTTAACAATGGCAGGACTACCACGCAAGCAATCACGCGAGGCACGACCAGGAACTTAAACGAATCCACCGATAGGACTTCGATGGCGTCTATCTGTTCCGTCACTCGCAAGTTGGCGATCACAGCTCCGATCCCAGCTCCCACGCGGCCAGCCACCAGGAGTGCCGCGACGAGAGGCCCAATCTCGACAAAGAAGGAGAGAGACTGCACCCTCGGAATCAGCGCCGTTGCTCCGAAAGCGACCAGAGTACTGCGGGTATGCAGAGTCATGACCACGCCCAATGCCAAGCCCGATGCGGAAATGAGAGGCAGAGAGCGAACCCCCATTTCACCCATTTGCGACCAAATCTCAGCAAGTTCAAGAGGGCGCCGCCACATGTTGGCTATCACGCGAATCGCAAAGAGCGTGACAGTCCCGATGAATTGGAGAAATCTCCTCAATGCGCCCCCCTGCCAGACGTCGATACTGTTGGACAGCTATTGCCTTCCCTGTATGGCGCAGGTTCGGCCTTGAAGACAACTTGCTGCATCACTCCCGGCCAAGTGTGCGTTCAAGTTCAGCCTGGGCGATCGCACGGTCCTTCTCGGCATCAAAGAGCTGTGCTTCCGCCTCAGCCAATCTTGCTTCCGCATCCCGTAGTACCGACACATTCGCTGTGCTCGAATGGACTTGATCGCCAGTGATGCGGAGGTTTTCAGTTGCGGCTTTGACTTGCCGTTGCGCCACATCCAATTCGTCCTGCGTGCGGTTCAACTTTCGAACTCCCTTTTCGATGTCGATGCACACCTGACTTTCAGCGTGGTGAACGTTTTCCTTTGCCTCTGAGACCTGCGCATGGCGCTCCTTCACAAGGCCAATGCGCTTGCCAAACTCTGAAACCGTAAACTCCGCCCGGAAGCCGGCGATTTCCGTGTTGTTCGGCAGAAGTGGAGTCCCATTCTGATGAATGTTTTGCCCAAACGCGGTGACGTCGGGAATGTACTCCGCGCGCGCTGCGTTGAGTCCCGCGCGGGCTTTTTCAAGCGTGTGGCGAGCAGACACAAGGTTCGGGTTCTTCGCCAGCGCTTCGGATTCGAGATTCTGAACGGAATTGGGCGTATTCGCGGAAACTGCGGGGGCGGATAGCTCTTTCTCCTCTTCCGGCTCGACCAGCGCGAAATTGGTGCCTAGCGGCACGCCGAGCAGGTCGTTGAACTGAATGCTCATGTCGTCGATGGCATCTTCCACCGAGCCCAGCGCGTGCCGCGCTGTTGCCAACTGGGCTTCGCCTTCCATGACCTTCACATCGAGAACAACTCCGGACTCCACCCCTTTTCTGGCCTCATCCAGCCCCTGCTGTCCCGCCTGGATGCGCAGCTCCAGGGCGTGCTTGCGCCGCTCGGCCGAGAGGAGCGAATAAAAAAGAGTCTTCACATTCAGTGAGATTTCGTCTCGGGCCTGTTTGAAGTCGCTGTGCGCCGAAGCCGCATCCGCGCGGGCGACGGACACGCCCGCATGGATTTTGAACAACTGCGTTATCGGCTGCGCTGCGGTTGTTGTCGTGAGGAAATCGTCCTGCTTGCCGACCTCGATGTTAACGTTCGTATTGGGGATAGGTCCCGTGGCTCCGTACGCACCGAGGGATCCCTTTGGAATCGTAAGGAATTCAGTTTGGTCGAGATGCGTTGCCATGGTTTGGTTGGTGATCACCGGGAAATAATTTGCACGGGCTTGAGTCACTCGCGCATCCGCCTCTTTGGCTTTATCGCCTGCCATCTTCACCAGAGAGTTCTGCTTGGTTGCAAGCTGAATCGCCTCGTCAAGTGTGATCGACCTGGTCTGTGCCTGCGACGATGTGGCGAACAAGATCAGGAGAAGTGGCGTGACGATTGCCGCGTTTCGAATCGGCCTGCTGTGCACCACGACAAAGAGAACCGGAATCGCCACAAGAGTAAACACCATAGACCCAACCAGGCCGAAGGCGATGACGCTGGCCATAGGAGCCCAAAGGCTCGATCCTGAAATAATCATCGGAACAACTCCCACTGCGGCCGCCATTGATGTAAGAAAGATGGGGCGCAACCGGCGTTCGCCGGCCTCGAGTGCGGCTTGATCAAGAGGGACTCCATCCTTCATGCGCTGGTGAATGTAATCGATGAGGATAATCGCGTTTCGGACGACCAGCCCGCCCACGCTGACAATGCCGATGAAGGCAGTGAATCCAAATGTATTCCGCGTCAGGAACAGCCCGAGAGCCGCTCCCGGAACCGCAAGAGGCAGTGCGGTCATAACAATGAGCGGGTCTATGAGCGTACGGAACTGGAAGAGAAGGATCAGGAAGATCAGCATGATGCTTGCTGCGAGCACGAACTTCATCTCGCCGAACGTCTCTTGCTGGTTCTCGTATTCACCACCGTAGTCAATTCGGTATCCGGCGGGCAGGGGAATCTTTTCGATCTGCTTACTCGCTTGCTTCAGAATCTCGCTAGCCAGCTGACCTTTGGCTGGAAAGGCGCGTACAGTAAGGGTGCGGACTCCGTTTCTTCGCACGATTCTCCCCGGCTGCCACTCCGGGCTCAACGTTGCCACGGCGTCAACCGGGACTCTGGTTCCCGTGAGAGGCGACGTAACATACATATCTTTCACGGCTCGGAAGCTCTGTCTCTGCGCTGGATCGAGCCGCAGAAGCACGTCCAGGTCACGGTCCCCTTCCCAGGCTGTTGTCGCTGGAAGACCCTCGAAGCCGGCAGCAAGCTCCTCGGAAATCAACTGATCGCTGAGGCCGAGGCGATTTGCAACTTCATCGCGCACGTGGACACCAGCCTCGAGCACTTCTTCATGCCAGTCGGTATTGATGTATGTAGCGCCGGGCGTGTGCCGTAGAATGTCCTGCACCTGGTTCCCGATCGCCTCCAGCGTCGCAGCATCGTTGCCAATGACGCGAATTTCAACCGGAGACTCCATAATCGACCCCTGTTGGCACTCCTTAACAATCACCGTGGCCTCCGGAGCTGCGTCCGAGAGCTTATGGCGCAACCGTTCGACTAGGTCAGGCGTCTTCGTCACGCTCTTCGTGTTCACGAGAATCTGGGCGTAGTTCGGAGCAGGTATTTGCGGGTTGACGTTGTAGTAGAAGCGCGGAGAGCTTGAGCCGAGAAAGCTGGCGTACTCCTTTACGACAGGCTCGCTCGCAAGAGTGGCCTCGATTCGGCGTGTCGTTGCGTCGGTGGTCTCGATTCTCGTCCCCTCAGGCAACCAGATGTCGATCACAAACTGCTCACGTTCCGCGGAGGGAAATAAACGTTGCGGCACAAGCATCAGAAGGCCAACGCCTGCCACGAATGCGATGACGGTGGAAATGAGAACGGCCTTCTTGTGCTGCATCGCTTTGCCGATAACCTGGTTATAGATTCTCTGCATATGGTCGAGAAGAGACACCTTGTCCTCTTTGCCCGAGCCCTCATGCCCATGGGGTGTGAGCCCCGCGCGAATGAGGAATTTCGACATCATCGGTGTGAGGAACATGGCAACCAGGTACGAAATCGACAGCGATAGCGCGACCGTGATCGGTAGCGCGCGAATGAACTCGCCAACTGTGCCAGAAAGAAAGAGGAGTGGGAAAAACGCCGCAATGATCGCCAGAGTGGCGGTAAATACCGGAACAGCCATCTCGCTGGCGGAGCGTTCTGCTGCCTCCTCGACCGGAACCTTGTGGTCGAGTAGCTCTATATAGTTGTCGACGATCACGATTGCGTTGTCGACGACCATCCCCAGCACGATGATTAAAGCGGCAATCGAAACCTGGTGAACCTCCACGTGGCAGAGTTGAAGCGTGCCAAAGGTCATCGCAACTGAGGTGGGAATAGCGATAGCAGAGACCAGCGCTACCCTGAGCGGCAAGAGGATTAGCGTCACCGCAATGACCGCGATGATGGCAATCCCGAACTCTTTCATGAAGTCGAAGACGCGCTCGTGCACCATCTTCGGCTGGTTCGCAACCAGGTCGAGCTTAATGTCTGGAGGAAGGCCGGCCTGAATGCTTGCCAGCTTGGCATGCAGAGCATTGCCGAGATCCTCGATGTTGTTGCCCTCGTTCATCTCCACAGAAAGCAGAATGGCCGGTTCACCGTTCATACGCACGTAATGGTCCGGATCCTTGTACGTCCTTTGAACGGTCGCTAGATCTCTTATATAGACCGGTTGCCCGGTGGTGCGGGACACATCGACCATGATCTTCCGGATGTCGTCCTCGGTGTGAAGTTGACCGCCCTGCTGGATCGGGACTTTGTTGTGCTCATCAGAAACGCGGCCCGCGTATTCTAACGTGTTTCGTCCCTGGAGAGCCTGCATTACCTGGATCGGTGTGACCCCATATTGCGAAAGCTGTGCATTCGAGGAGTTCACTTCAATGGCTTCCGGCTGGTCACCGATGCGATGGATCTTCGATACGGCGGGAATGGTTCGAATGCCGTCTTCAATCGTCCGCGCAAAGTCCTTCAGCTCACGGTACCCGTAGGAGCCGCCATGCACTGCAATCAAGACTGCGACCGTGTCCCCGAAGTCTGAATCCACCATCGGGCCCTGAACATTTGACGGCAACTCGGTGGCCTTGAGCAGGGCCATGTCAAGACGAAGCTTGTCCCAGAATTGATCCGCATTTGTGACCCAGTCATTCAGCTCAACGTTAACAACCACCATTCCATTCCGGGTTGTGGAATAGGTTTTCTCGCGGCGAACCTCAGCGAAGTGGAACAAGTGCTCTTCAATCTTGCGGGTGACCTGGTCTTCGACCTCTGGGCTGGTTGCGCCTGGATAGACTGCAGCGACAATACCGGTCCGGACTGTGATCTTCGGATCCTCTCGTCGCGGCATTCTCGCCAGCGAATAGACGCCGACGAGAAAAACCATGGCCGAAAGGAACAGCGTGACCTGTGGGTAACGTAATGCGGCGCGAACCGGATTCACTGTGCACCTCCCTGAATCTTTACAATTGAACCCTCGCGTACATTTTGTTGGCCGTCCACGACGATCTGCTCATTACCTGTGAGGCCGCTGTGGACCTCCACTTCATTTCCGATCATTGAGCCGACTTCGACACGCCGGCCGTAGACCCGATTCTGACCTGGAGCCAGGATGTAGACCTGCGTTACGCCACGCGCATCTCGGACGATTGCTGAACCAGGCACGGTGATGGCATTCACCTGGGCATCTCCGATCAGATGTGCCTCGCTGACCATGCCTGCACGCAATTGATGTTTGGCATTCGGAACGACGATCTTCGAGACGTAGGTGCGTGAGGCGGGATCGGATGCCGCGGAGATTGCCTCGACGCGCCCGTCGAACCGCTGCCCGTCAAGCGAAGGAATGGAAACCTCCGCACGCGAGCCTTCTCGCACCTTTCCAACTTCTGCCTCTGGAATTCCGACTCTCACCTTTACAGGGTCCAGATCGACAACGGAGATGACCGGGACGCCGGGAGCGACAGTGATTCCGACATCGATTTGTCGCATTCCAATGAATCCAGAAATTGGAGCGCGCAACTGACAATCGGCAAGCCGCTTCCTGGCTTCTGCCATCTGCGCGTTAGCGGCAACGTGCTGCGCAGATGCCGCAAGCTTGTCTTCGAGCCGTGTTCCACTCTGCGCCATGTCATAGCGCTGCTGCGAGGCAAGGAACGCCGCCTCGATCTTGTGGAAGTCGTTGGCTGGCAAACTTTGATGGTCGTAGAGATACTTCAGACGCTGGTATTCGTCCTGGGTGCGTTCGAAATCTATCCGCGTCTGCTCAAGTTCCTGGTGCCTAAGGCCCGCTTTTGCTTTTGCGTTAACCGCAGCAGCTGCATCTGCTTCGCCTGACGCAGCATTGAAGGCGTTCCGATAATCCGTGGGGTCAAGGTCCGCCAGGATCTGGCCCTTGGTCACCCGTTGGCCTTCCTCGACATAGACGTGTAAAACACGGCCGCCAACCTGGAAGGCTGTTAATGCTGTAACATTTGCTTCAACCGATCCGCTGACCGCAACCGACACAGGCTGCTGAACATGGTGGGGAAGCTGCAGGCGCACGGGCACCGGCTGATCCGCAGCGTCCTCCAGCTTCTGATGACATCCAGCCAGTAGGAGAACTGAAGCGCAGACAACCGCAAGAACCCGTTTAACGTGCGGAGACACAGTCTCACCAGAGCAGCAGAAAACATTCATCTCATTACCTCTCACGAATTAGGAGTATTTCGATCTTGGTCCGGCCTTGGATGCCAGGCACCCCAATCTCGCACGCGTCTTTTGCACCATTGCCATGTGGACTAGAGCTGTGGTCTTGTCCGGCTCGGTGCCAAAACGCTTTCAAGAGATCGCGGCCGACATTCCCTTATTCGCAGGTGGAATGCCAAATCGGAGTAGACCGCTAATTGCTGTAGAATGAGGGGTGTGAGAAAGGCAACCTCGAGATGGGAGTTGTCGAGAGTCGCAATTGTCGATGCAATTTCGACAGCAAAGGACGACCGCTTATTCAGGTTGCGCCCCTTGACGCCCAAAGGTTTAGCACCTACGCTTACATCCAGATTAAGCAGTCGGAAGCGGCTGGCACGCGAAAGCGCTGGCTACGAAGGAATTCGCCGGTCAAGTGGCTCTTTTGTAATCTACCCCACGGAATGATTATGCTTTTCGACTGGGGTTGCTGATGCGTTGCGAGTGCATAAAGGAGTCTGACTCAATACGGTTCTCCGATGAAAGACCTGACCGCACAACCGGATCTACAACGTCAGAACGAGCGACTTCGGCTACTTCTGGACTTGACGAACAAGATCACCTCAAACCTCGACCTACGGGAGGTTGTACGAGCGGTTTCAGCGAATTTACGCGAAGTGATGCTGGGCGATCTGGTTTCTGTAGCGCTGCTCGACGGGGCGTCGGAAAAGGTCGGAGTGTATGCTCTTGATTTTTCAGAAAACCCGGAGATTATAAGAGAGGGCATGCTGGTCAGTTTAGTAGGGGCAGGAAGAACTGCGATCGAGAGTCTCAAGCCTGCAATCGCAAGCACCTCAAGTCTCGACGAATTTCCGCCCGAATTACATGCGAAAATGGGGTATCTTACAGAGCCGAAGACCGTTTGCCATATTCCCCTCGTGAACCGGGCTCGCGCTCTGGGTCTCCTGGCAATCGGGCGAACAGCAAAGCATCCATACGATGCCGATGAGATTGAATTCCTCACCCAGATAGCCGGCCAAATTGCCATCGCAATTGAAAATGCACTGGCCTATGAAGAGATTACCCGGCTGAAAGACAGGCTCGCCGAGGAGAAGCTCTATCTCGAGGAAGAAATCCGCAGCGAGATGGGATTCGAGCGAATCATCGGGAACAGCCCGGCGCTGAAGCATGTTTTGCAACTGGTCGACACGGTTGCGCCGAGCGATTCTACGGTATTGCTGCTCGGTGAAACCGGCACAGGCAAAGAACTGATTGCTCGTGCCATCCACGAACGCAGCCGGCGCAAAGACAAGACGTTTGTGAAGCTCAATTGCGCCGCCATCCCCACCGGCCTGCTGGAGAGCGAGCTGTTCGGGCATGAGAAGGGAGCGTTCACCGGCGCGATCAATCAGAAGGTCGGGCGCATGGAACTCGCCGATCAGGGCACGCTGTTCCTGGATGAAGTAGGTGATATTCCAACCGAAATCCAGCCGAAATTATTGCGCGTCCTGCAGGAGCGCGAGTTCGAGCGGCTTGGCGGCACACATACACGCAAAGTAAATGTGCGGATTGTGGCGGCAACCAACCGCGACCTGGAAAAGATGGTTGCCGACCGTGAGTTCCGCAATGATCTCTATTACCGCTTGAATGTGTTTCCCATCCGCATTCCGCCTCTCAGAGATCGCAGAGAGGATATTCCGCTACTGGTCGGCTACTTTGTGCAGAAGTGTGCAAAGCAGATGCAAAAGCGGATCGAAGCGGTTCCAGTATCCGTGATGAAGGGGCTTACGGCCTGGGATTGGCCCGGCAACATCCGCGAACTCGAGAACTTTGTTGAGCGTGCCGTAATCCTCACCCGCGGCAAGTCGCTGGATGCTCCGCTTGGGGAGCTTCGTAAATTCAAGAAGG
>Ga0181520_10007185_pt1 | contig 16556 bp, 12 predicted proteins | sample PEATcosm2014_Bin_29_FD_132451 | JGI IMG/M metagenome (GOLD analysis project Ga0181520, IMG submission 132451) | Peatland microbial communities from MTU Mesocosm Facility, Houghton, MI, USA - PEATcosm2014_Bin02_30_metaG | ecosystem: Environmental > Terrestrial > Soil > Wetlands > Peat | place... | reverse complement strand
GGGGGCGGGAGAGGAAGCGTTCGAGGGCGGCACCGACCCCGGCGAGCTCCTCGCCGGCGCCCCCAGGAAGCCCCACCTCTCGGACGGTCATCGCCCCTGATTATACCAAACGCGCGTTCGCATGGTCAACACGAACACACCCCACAGAGGGACTGGGCCGGCCAGCTGGTCAGGCCGTCAGCCCGTTCGGGAGATCGGACGGCAGGTGGTCGGACGGCAAGCGCTGGGTGAGGCAGGGATGAGCAGTGAGTGGTCCGACTGGTCGCGTGGCTGGGTCCCGTGAGGAAATCGAGCAGCCAGCCCTCGCGCGCCCTCAGCCGGCCCCGGCACGCAGCCGAGCGCGCAGCCCGGCGAGCAGCACCTCGAGCCCCTCCGCGAACTCCCAGTCACCATCCCACGGGTCGAGTGCCAGGTGGACGTTGCGCAATCCCGTCAGGTCGGGCTCCGAGTGCTCCCCGAGGATGGACAGCATCGCATCACCCCGCGTCGCCTCACCCATACCGGTGATCTCACACTGGACGAATCCGAACGTGTAGGCGAGCAGGGTCGTCCACGCCGACCCCGCCTGGCGCGGGTCGAAGCCGGCGGCCTCCAGGATGGCGAAGGCGCGCGCCACCACGACCAGGGTCTCCCGCTGCACCGGAGGCCGGTTGGCGATGAGCGGAAAGAGCTCGGGATGGGCGAGCAGGATGCGGCGAAACGCGGCGAAACCCTGGCGCACAGCGTCCTCCCAGCCGGTGGGGGTCGCCTCGGGCAGGGGCACCTCGCTGAGCACGGTGGCCACCAGCCCGTCGAGCAGCTCCTCCTTGGAGGGGAAGTGGTGATAGAGGCTCATCGCCTCCACCCCCAGGGCGGCGCCGAGCCGGCGCATGGAGAGCGCCTTGAGTCCCTCGGAGTCCACCAGCTCGAGGGCGGTGTCGAGGATGCGGCGGCGGGTCAGGGCGTGGCGCTCGCCCTCGACCGCCGATGTGGTGTCGGTCACGTCTGATTCATTCTGTCGCGGGAGGAATCGCGTCTGCCGGCTCAGCCGAAGCTGGGGTTGCACCCGCTGGGCCTTACGGTGTAAGGTCTGGCCTACCACCTACCTTACACCGTAAGAAGTGGCGGTGATCGAGCAAGAGCGAAGAGACTCCGCCGGCGCGGGAACGGGGCTGCCGGTCCGTGGCCAGCGGAGAGATCGGAGACGGGAATGTCCGGATTGGCCCGAGCTGCCAGCAACCGACCCTGGCGCGTCCTTCTCCTCTTCCTGTTCCTGACGGTGGTCGGGCTGGGCATGACCGGGGTGGTCTCGGGCCGGCTGAACGACAGCCTCTCCCAGTACGACGACCCCTCGACGGCGAGCTCGCAGGCACGCGCCGAGGTGCAGGCCGCCACCGGCGTCGACGTGGAGGAGGGCTACACGGTGCTGGTGGAGCTGCCCGCCCCGGCGAGCCTCACCGCCCCTCCGCCGGCGAGGGTGAGCGAGATGGTCCGGCTGCTCCGCCAGCGCCCCGAGGTGGTGCAGATCACCGACGCGTGGTCGACCGGGGTGCCCGCACTGATCGCGCGCGACGGCAGGAGCGCGATCGTGGTGGCCAGCCTGCGCTCGGTCAACGAGGTCACCGCAACGGACGCGCTGCAGGCGAGCGTCAACGCCGACCCCCTGCTCGCCGGCCACGTGACCCTGGGCGGGTCCACCGCCCTCGACGCCCAGGGAAGCGCGCAGAGCCTGCAGGACCTGCGGCTCGCGGAGACGATCGCCATCCCGATCCTGCTGGTCCTGCTGCTCGTCATCTTCCGGAGCGTCGTGGCGGGGCTGCTGCCTCTCTTCGGCGCAATGGTCGCCATCGCGCTCACGACTCTGGGGCTCCTGCTCGCGACCACCTTCGGCAGCGTCTCCGTGTACGCGCTCAATCTCGTGTATGCACTGGGCATCGGGCTGAGCATCGACTTCAGCCTGCTGATCGTCTCCCGCTACCGCGAGGAGATGAGGGTCGCGGGCCCGGGACACGCCGCTCTCGCGCGGACGCTCAACACCGCCGGGCGCACGGTCCTCTTCAGCGCCGCGACGGTGACGGCCGCGCTCGGCGCCCTACTCCTCTTCCCGATCGTCTCGATCTCCTCCATGGGACTGGCCGGGATGATGGTGACGGTGTCCTCCGCGATCGCGGCGGTGGTGGTGCTGCCGGCGGTGCTGGCGCTGCTCGGCCCGCGCATCGACGCCCTCTCGCTGCTCCGCAGCGGAGCGGCGGCGCAGGCGGCCTCCGACTCCGGGTGGTGGTCGCGGCTGGCCCGCGGGGTGATGCGACGGCCGGCGGCGATCGCCGTGGTGGTCACCCTCGGACTGCTCGCGGCGGGGACTCCGGCGCTGGGGGTCCAGTTCACCGGCTACTCGACCAAGGGGCTGCCCGCCAGCCTGCCGGCGGTGCAGGTCGACAACGCCCTCTCGTCCGACTTCTCCGCGGTGAGCGCGGCGCCGCTCCAGCTGATCGTGAAGGCCGGTCCCACCGGCGCGGCCAGGATCGATGCGTATGCGGCCTCGGTGGCGCGCGTCCCCGGGGTGGTCGGCGTGCAGCGGCCGGTCGCGCTCGGCCCCGATCTCTGGGAGGTCGATGCCACGCTGAGCGGGGCGTCCGCGGTGTCGACGCGGTCTCAGAACGCCGCCAGCGCCGTGGGGCGCATCCCCGCCCCGTTCCCGGTCAGGGCCACCGGGTACACGGCGAGCTTCATCGACTTCCAGTCGAGTGTGGTCGCGCACCTTCCGTGGGCGGCGGCGCTGCTCGCCGCGACCACACTCGTGATCCTCTTCATCATGACCGCATCGGTGGTGCTCCCCGTCAAGGCGCTGATCATGAACATGCTGACCCTGAGCGCCACGCTCGGACTTCTCGTCCTCGTCTTTCAGAATGGCTGGCTGAGCGGGCTGCTCGGTTTCCCACCCCAGGGGGCCATCAACCTGATGACGCCGCTCTTGGCGGGAGCGCTCGCCTTTGGCCTCTCCACCGACTACGGCGTCTTCCTGCTCAGCCGCATCCGCGAAGGGTACCGGGGCGGGCTGCCGACCCGTGAGGCGGTCGCATTGGGACTGCAGCGCGTCGGCCGGGTGGTGACCTCGGCGGCGATCCTCTTCTGCATCGCCGTGGGCGCGCTGGTCCTCGCCAAGACGGTGATCCTCAAGGAGATCGGCCTGGCGGCGGCGCTGGCGGTGCTCATCGACTCGAGCGTGGTGCGCGCACTGCTGGTGCCCTCGCTGATGGCGCTTCTCGGCCGGTGGAACTGGTGGGCGCCACGACCACTTGCCTTCGTGCACCGGCGGCTGGGTTTGTACCGCCTGGAGGGTGGGGAGGTGCAGGCCGAGAGGGCGGCGCTGTGAGGCGCGGCGGGTAGGTCGTCGTGCGGGGTCGCGCCGTGGCGGCTTCGTGGATAAGTGCTACGGCCCGACCGCACTGCCCGCGACCGGATGGAAGCCGGGACAGGTCCGGGCGAAGGCCGGAAGCTCCCAGCCGTCACCGGGAAAGTCGACGGTCGGGTGCGTGCCCGCGGTGACGGCCACGGCTGATTGGAACCTCTCATAGCCGGTGCACCCCTCGAGAATCACCGCGTACGAGCCCGCAGGAACCGATACGTCCGAAGTCGTGGAGCTCCCCGACCAGTCGGCGTGAGCCACGACCGGGCTGACCGTCTGCAGGTCCGCCGCTGGGACCACGAAGGCGCGGCAGCCCTCGGCACCCATCGGGCACGGCGGAAGGTTGAACACCACACCCGTCCAGACCGAACCTCCCGTCAGCTGCCGGACGATCAGCGCTGCCCCGACGGCCACCACCACGACCAGCGCGACGGCGATCCCGGCGCAGCGCCGGCCTCGCCAGGGGCGATGTCGCACCCCGTCCCCGGATGGAGGGATCATGTCGGCGCAGTCTATGCCGCTGTGGCCGGAATGGCTGGACGGGGTGGCAGGGGGCAGTCTGAACACGGACGAGGAGAAGGAACTGGCGATGCGAACCACGAAGCTCGGCCTGGACGGTCCCGAGGTTGGCGTCATCGGCCTCGGCTGCATGGGCATGACCGCCTCATATGACCTGGCGACCCCACGTGACGACGCCACCTCCATCGGGGTGATCCACCAAGCCCTCGACCTCGGGATGACACTGATCGACACCGCGGACGCGTACGGGCCGTACACCAACGAGGAGCTGGTCGGCCGGGCGCTGGCGGGTGGGCACCGCGAGCGTGCGGTTCTGGCCACCAAGGTCGGCCTGGTGATGGGCGGTTCCACTCCGGCTGCCCTCTCCGGCACCCCCTCTCCCGGATCGGGCAGGAACGGCCGCCCCGAGCATGTGCGGAGGTCGATCGACGAGAGCCTGCGCCGGCTGGGCACGGATCATGTGGACCTCTACCAGCTGCACCGGGTGGACCCGGAGGTGCCGCTGGAGGAGACCTGGGGGGCGATGGCGGAGGCCGTGACCGCGGGCAAGGCGCTGCACATCGGTCTCTCCGAGGTGTCGGTGGACGAGGTCCGGCGAGCGCAGGCGGTCCACCCCGTGACCTCGGTGCAATCCGAGCTGTCCCTGTGGACCCGCGACGTCCTGCCCGAGGTGCTGCCGTACTGCCAGGCCCAGGGCATCGCCCTGATCCCGTTCTCCCCGCTGGGCCGCGGCTTCCTCGCGGGGCGCTTCTCGTCGTTCGACGACCTGCCTCAGGACGACTTCCGGCGCCAGCTCCCGCGCTTTCAGCAGGACGCGCTGCGCGCCAACCTCGCCATCGCCGGCCGGGTGCGTGAGATCGCCGAGCGGGTCGGGGCCACCCCGGCCCAGGTGGCGCTGGCGTGGGTGCTCGCCCAGGGCGAGCAGGTGGTACCCATCCCCGGGACCAAGACGCCCAGGTACCTCACGGAGAACGCCGCCGCGGTCGCCGTCGAGCTGCACGCGGCGGACCTGGCCGAGCTCGACGCCCTGCCCGCGCCCGAGGGCACCCGCTACTGATCTGAGTCAGCGTCCAGGGACGGCACCCTCGCCTGGCCGAGTGTTGGAGGACTGTCATGAACAAGCGCGTGGTGATCGGCGGGCTCATCGCACCGGCCATCGTCCTTTCCGGCCTGGGCGGCTACTGGCTGGGCACCCTCCGCTCGAACGTCGAGATGCTCAGCGGCACCGCCTACGCGGGTCAGGGGTGGGCCAGTGTGGATGTCGCTGGAACCTTCTACGGCATCCAGCCGGGCGTACCCTGGGAGGACGCCGACGGGACCTGGCATGTTACCGACGAGTTGCCGGGTTGCCTGAGTAGGGTAGGCAGCTCCCAAGAGATCAAGTTCGGCGGTTTGATCGCTGACAACCCTCACGGCCCGGGGGAAGCCGTGGCCGTTTGGGTCGTCTGCCCCTGACCATGCTCATCGCCGCTCAGGGAACGGCGCTGCCGCAGACGGTGCTCTGCCAGACCGGCTACCAGGATTCGATCCAGCGCCAGCCCAGCACGGTGCTCAGCAGGAGCACACCCAAACCCGCCAGGGCGACATAGAACCCGGGTCCGACGTAGACAGGGCTGTTGGCCTCAGCCCCCACGCCCTGCCAGTTGAGGTAGTCGACCACCATGCCGGTGAAGGCCAGGAAGGTGGTTACCGCCGCCGCCATCTTGGTGTAGAAACCGGCCTGCTCACGACCCAGCAGCCAGGCCAGCAGGGCGCACAGGACGATAACGCCCACCAACCAGCTCGCCCCGTCGATGCCGTCGACGATACGGTAGGCGTCCAGCGCCGGGTCCCAGCGGTGGTGCCAGGGCAGAAACAGCGCCACCGCGTCGCTGACGATCACCAGCATCAGAAGCGCGGGCAGGAGGCGGCGGGACCTCGGCACGCCGCGCTCCGCTTCAGCCGTCAACGATCTCGGAGCCTCATCTTCGTCATCAGCATGTGAGCGTCTCTCAAGGTCCTTGGTACGGCTCGAAGCGTGACGGACTCGGCCTCGCCAGCCCAGGCCGCCCGTCAGGTTCGGCTGATGGACACTCGCCAGGCGAGTGCGCCGGGTGGGTCGAGGTTGAGGGTGCCGATCGTGCGGGCTTCGATCGAATCCACCTGCCACCCATCACGGAAGCTGGCCTTGATCTCGTGCTGGGTAATCCGCCTGGGTCCCCAGTCGCCCGGCTGGCGGTCGCTGAAGCAGAGCATGTAAAGGCGGCCGCCCGGCTGAAGTACGGCCCGAAGGCTGTCGACGTACCGGACACGGTCATCGTCGTCAAAGATATGAAAGAGTCCGCAGTCGAGCACGTTGTCGAATTGTTCGTTGAGGTCAGATAGCTGCAGGGCGTCCCCAACGAGGAACCGGGCGGTCACGCCTCGGTCGCGGGCTTTGCCTTGTGCGATGGCGATCGCTGTCGGGGCCGTGTCGATGCCGGTGGCCTCGTGGCCGAGACGAGCGGCCATGAGGGCATGCTCTCCGGTCCCACAGCCGACGTCAAGCACTCGACCGCGCAGAACGCCTCCCTCAGCAAGTTCAAGGAAAGCGGGCTGAGGACGGCCGATGTCCCATGAGGGTGTGCCGGCATAGGACGCATCGAAGTCCCGGTGCCTCGCTCGAATCGGGCCCGGCACACCATCGAGTGCCCCCCTGTCGTCGCTCATGGACGTTGTGTATCACGACATGGCCCGGTGGCAGCTCGCACCCCTGGCCATACCGTCTCAAATGGTCTGAATGACCCGACCGTCACCCTGGTCGCTCCCGGCGTGCCGGTGGAGGTTTGGGCACTTTGCTCCAGTGATGGTGACCGCATCCTGGCCTGGCCCAGTGTTGGGGGATGACACTTGAACGGCAGGGCCACCATGGGTGGATCCATCACGCCCGGGCCAGCTCCTTTCCGGTGGTCGCGTGGCCTGGCTGGCTCAAGAGCCGTCAGGCAGCGGGACAGGCCACCCAGACCACGTCGCGCATGGTTCCTCCCCCTGGAACCGAAGCCGGCACCCAACCGAAGGTAATCGTCCGCTCCACGCCGACCTGATCGAGGCAGGACGGCCATCCCCCCTCGTGCCAACTTCCCTGAGCATCCTCCCAGAGCGGCACTGTTTCCTGGAAGCCGTACCACCACCCGCCGGCCTCGCCGGACGCCATCTGATCACCCACGTAGACGGTGGCCCTGAGGGTGGTCGTCCCGTTCGCCCAAACGCCAAGGACGTAGCCACCTAGGACCCCGGCACCCACGAGCACCGTGACAAGGGCAGCGACCATGACTCGACGGCTCACTCACTCCCCAGTACTTGGTGCTCAAGCGTGCCGCATTGGAAGCTCGGGCTGATGCCCCTTCCCTCCTCCGGAGACGCCGAGATGGTACCGCGTGGGCGCCGCACGCTCGCTGCGTTTGGGACCACTCGTGCGGTTGCTCAAGTGACACGAAACAGCACACCGGGCTGGCCGAGTGTCTCCCAATGGCACTTGAGGCGGAGGCCGAGCTCCGCCGCTTCGCAGGGTGGCGCGGATGGGGATGGCCCGGTCAGGCGAGCACCGCTACCTCCAGGCCTGGAACTGCGCCGCGGAGGTGGAGGCGGCGGCCACCGCCCTGGCGCCTCCCGCCGTGAGCGAGGAGGACGCAGGACCGCATCGGGGCCTGATCCGCCGGGCCCGGTTCCGCCGCCGAGCCCGGCTCTGACCGGTGTTGGGCTGTCGCCCGAGCGCCGTCAGCAGGCGTTCACCTCTGGGGGCGCGAGCCCTTCCCGGACCAGCGGCGGCGCGAGCTCCACGCGCAGATGGCTGCTCCCATCGCGAGCAGCGCGAGGCCCACAGGCAGCCAGGGGAGCATCCCCGAGGAGGCGCCGGTGTCGGGCGGCCCGACCCCACTGGCGGCCGTGAGGCCCACCTCGTCGATCTCACCGCACGGAGCCGCGCCGTCCGCAGTGTCCACCAGCCCGATCTGGTCCTGAAGCCCGCCGCTGGCGAGCTCCGAGACGTCGACGGTGACGCTCACGCTGCCCGGGAAGGTTCCCGCCGCGACGGGCACGACGGCGCTCGAGACGCAGGTCAGAAGGGTCCCACCCGCGGTGACCGAGCAGCTCCACCCGGCGGCGCTGGGGGTCGCAACGAAGGTCTGAGAGCCGGAGAGGCTGAAGGTGATTACCGGGTCGACATAGGCCGGCCCGCCGGCTGGCGAAAGCCCGGCAGTCAGGGTCACGGTGTACTCGCCGCCCGCGGCGATCCCGGGCGGGATGCCCGAGACGGTGAGGTCGAGGACGGGGTTGGCGGTGACGGCGAAGCTGGTCGCCGCCGTCGAGCCCAGGAAGTCGTTGTTGCCCGGGTAGCTGGCGAGCACCGGGTAGGTCCCGGCCGCCCACGTCCCGGCGCACGACGCCGACCCGGAGCTGACGGTGCTGCTGCAGAGCGTGCTCCCGGCGGAGCTGAAGGTCACGGTCCCGGTGGCGCCAGCGGGAAGGCCGGTTGCCGACAGGGTGACGGTGTCCCCGGAGGCAACGCTGGACGGGCTGGCGGTTGCGCTGAGCGAGGTGGCGGCGGGGACGATGGTGAAGCTGGCGGTGGCCGTGGACCCGAGGAAGTTGCCGTCACCCGAGTAGGTGGCCGTCACCGGGTAGGTGGCGGCGTCGAGCACCGAGGTCGAGCAGGAGGCGGCACCGCCGCTGACCGTGGCCGGACCGCAGAGGGTGGAGCCGCCCGTGATCGCGAAGGTCACCGTTCCGGTCGCCGTCAAGGGCAGGCCGCTCACCGACAGCGTGACGGTGTTGCCGTACGAGGTGCTGGACGGGCTCGCCGATGCCGTTAAGGAGGTCGACGCCTTGGTGATGGTGAAGCTGGTGGTGGCAGTCGAGCCGTTGTAGTTGGAGTCGCCGGTGTAGGTGGCGGTCATCGAGTAGGACCCCGCCCCCAGCTCCGAGGTCGAGCAGGAGGCGCTTCCCCCACTCACGCTCGCCGGGCCGCAGAGCGTGCTCCCGCCCGTGATCGCGAAGGTCACCGTGCCACCAGCGCCGGAGGGCAGACCGGTGGCGGAGAGCGTCACGCTGTCGCTGGTGCTGTAGCCCTCGGTCGACGGGCTCGCCGATGCCGTGAAGGAGGTCGACGCCTTGGTGATGGTGAAGCTGGTGGTGGCGGTGGAGCCGCCGTAGTTGCCGTCACCCGAGTAGGTGGCGGTCACCGAGTAGCCGGCCGCGTTGAGCACCGCGGTTGAGCAAGAGGCCGAGCCCGCGCTGACCGTGGCCGGGCCGCAGAGGGTGGAGCCGCCGGTGACCGCGAAGGTCACCGTTCCGGTGGCCGCCGTGGGAAGGCCGCTCGCCGACAGCGTGACGGTGTTGCCATGGGTGGTGCTGGCCGGGTTCGGCGAGACGCTGAATAGCGTCGACGCCTTGGTGATGGTGAAGCTGGTGGTGGCGGTGGAGCCGCTGTAGTTGCCGTCACCCGAGTAGGTGGCGGTCACCGAGTAGCCGGCCGCGTTGAGCACCGCGGTTGAGCAAGAGGCCGAGCCCACGCTGACCGTGGCCGGGCCGCAGAGGGTGGAGCCGCCTGTGACCGCGAAGGTCACCGTTCCGGTGGCCGCCGTGGGAAGGCCGCTCGCCGACAGCGAGACGGTATTGCCGTAGGTGGTGCTCGCCAGGTTGGCAGCCGCGGTGAGGGAGGTCGAGAGCTTGGCCACCGTCACCGTGTCGCTGCCCGAGGCGGGGCTGGCGTCGTTGGAGGAGACTGTCACCGAGTTGGTGAGCACGCTGCCGCTCGTGGCAGACACCGTCACCGGGATGGTGAGCGCAGACAGGCTGCCTCCCGAGCTGATCGGGCCGGGATCGGTGCAGGTCACGGTCTGGCCTGAGGCCGAGCAGCTCCAGCCGCTCCCGCTCGCGCCCCCGCTCTGCAGCGTCTCCCCGGCTGGCAGAGTGTCGGTGAGGGTGACGGTGTCGCTCTCGGCGCCGGCTCCAGACTGATTCGAGACGTTGACGGCATAGTCCATGGTGGACCCGTGGGCCGGAGCGTGCGAGGCGTTGTCGGTGACCTCGGCGGCCAGCTCAGGCGGGGTGCCGCTGGCAGTGCCGCTGGTCACCAGATTCACCTGGTGGTAGTCGTAGTCGCCGCCGGTCGATCCCACCCAGCCGAAGGTGATCTGGTAGGGGATGCCGGTGGTGGGGTCGATGTACCCCGAGGGGTAGAGGCCGGAGGGGATGCCGCCGTTGCCGGTGGTGGGCAGCGTCCCGGTGAGGACTTGCTTGCTGCCGTTGAGAGGAGTGAACGCCACCGCGAAGGTGTCGTTGGGAAGACTCAACCCAGAGGCGGTCGTCACCGTCGACCCCGTTGGGTTGATGACAATCTCGACTGGAACCTGGGAGCTGGAGCGGGTGCCGCTGGGGCCGCCATCGAGGTTGCCCGTGAAGCCACCGTAGCTCGCCTGATCTGTGCTATCGAGGATGCAGTATCCGATCGACCCGTTGCCCGGGCCCCGCAAAGTCACCGCGTCGGGGTAGGGCCCCTGTCCGAGGTGCTGGTCGCTCCCCTGGTAGTTCGACAGGGTCGGGTCGCTGCATCCCGAGCCCTGGTAGCCGCTGCTGGAGTAGTTGCCCCAGTTGTCGAACCCGATGCCGAGGTAGCCGTAGGTCATCCCCTGATTCGAGCCATCCGCCGAGTAGCCGAGGTCGCCGCCCGCCTGGCCGATGTCCGCCGGCGGTGCCGGGTCGCTCGGGTTGGCGGCGGCCATGAAGAAGGCGATGCCGTCAGCGGCGTCGCCGCCGTACTGGTAGGTGTCGAAGACGGCGTCGATGCCGTAGGTTCCCGGCTGGCTCAGCGAGTAGGCGATCCCGCCCTCCTCCCCGCCGGCGTCGCCGGTGAGCTGCAGGGCTCCGCTCCCCGAGGCGTCGGGCGTCGACAGGTCGCAGCCCGGGATGGGCGTCTGCGAGGTGCTGGTCCCTGCCGTCAGGCAGGCGACGTTTTCACCGTCGGGGGCGCCCGGGACAGTCCAGTTCGGCGATTGTGTCGTCGAGCCCTCGAAGTTCTCCGTGACCAGGGCGACGGAGCTGCCCAGCGCCACCATCGGAGTGAACGCCCAGAGCCCCACGGCGAGGCCGGCCGCGGAGAGCGCGACCAGCGGTTTCCCCACCCTCCCGTTGTAAGAACGGGATTTTGTAGATCGCATAGTCTGGCTGTTGTACCATCCGGTCGGACCCCGTCCCTCGCACCAAAACGTGACGCGCTGGCCAGGTGACGTCACGGAGGCGTGTCGGGCGCGGGCCGATGGTCACATCCCTCGGGTCGATCGGCTCTAGTGACCAGCGGCCGACGCCGTCGTCGAGATCCGTGTCCTGCCCGGAGGCACGCTCCGATGGGTCGCTCCCGTCCGTGACCAGGCGCTTGAGGAGGCGCAACCTGCCCTCCAGGGTGGTGGATCGCAAGATCGCGAGACCTTGAGCTTCCACAGGAGGCTCAGCGGGAAGCGCAGAAGCAGCGTCAGCTGGTCGATGAGCGTCCTCTGATGTGATTAGGAGACCCTGTCCTGGGTCAGGGTGATGTCACCGGATGGATAGTCAGGTGCCACGAGGACGAGGCATGTTGGTGGCGTCTCACCTGGGCGCACGGCTCCGGAACTTGATGTCATCCGGGCTAACTGCTAGCCCGGATAGAACACGGGCCCCTGGATGGTGGGGGTCGCCGAGGCGAGGATCGCCGCGACCACGATGAACGCCACCACGCCCACCGCCAATCCGGCGACGCCCAGGATGATCGCGGCGCGGGCCATGCTCCGCCCACGCTCGCCGGTCGCCTCGATCTGATTGAGGGCTATGCCCCCGAAGATCAGGGCACGAACATGGGCGGGAGGGATCCGATGTCGACCGCGGCGGGCACATCGGGACCCGCGGCGGGGTCGTCCGGCGAAGGCACCCGGCTCGGCCTCAGTCGACCGGGGTGGACGCCGCGAGCGGCTCGGGGCCGCCATCGACCTCGACGTCGAGGATGTGGGCGATGTCCGCAGACGACCGCCCGACGTGCAACTGGTAAGTGCCGCCGTCCACGTACCAGCCGGCCCGCCCGTGGTGGAGGGGCCCGTCGTGGACATGCGCGACGGGATTGTGCCGGCGGCCCGCCATCTCCGGCCACGCCTCGTCGACCAGGTCGTAGTAGGCGAAGGCGCGCTCGCCCAGCTCGAGGCTGACCGTGGTCGACTCCCCCGGGTCCAGGTGCACCTTGGCGAAGGCCCTGAGCTCCTTCACCGCACGCAGGTGCCGCTCCGGCGACCCTGACCCGCCGCCGGGCGGCGCCACGTAGAGCTGCACGACCTCGGAGCCCCGCCGGGCTCCGGTGTTTGTCACCGGGATCTCGACCCGCAGCCGCCCGCCGGCCGCGAGGCGCGAGCTCGCCAGGCGCGGCTTGCCGATCTCGAAGGTGGTGTACGACAGTCCGTGGCCGAAGGGGAAGCGCACCGGCAACCGGCGCGCCTCGTACCAGCGATAGCCCATGAGGAGGCCCTCGCCGTAGCGCACCTCGCTGCTCTCGCCGGGGAAGTTGCCGTAGGCGGGCGAATGCTCGAGCAGGAGCGGCAGGGTGGTGGGCAGCCGGCCACCCGGCTCGGCATCGCCGAGGAGCACGTCGACGAGGGCGTTGGCGTGCTCCTGGCCGGCGAACCACGTCTGCAGGAGTGCGCCGGCAGCCTCGGCCCACGGCATGGTGACGGGCGAACCCGTGTTGACGACGACCACGGCGTCGCGCGTCGTCCGCACGATCCGCCAGACCAGATCGTCCTGCCTCCCGGGCAGGTGCATGGTTTCGCGGTCGACGCCCTCGGTCTCCACCGTCGAGTCGGTGCCGACGATGACCAGGACGGCGTCGGCACCCACCGCCAGGGCCGCGGCCCGCTCGATGCCGGCCTCGTCCTCTCCGGCTTCGTACACGATCTCGACGCCATCGCCCAAACGCCGGCGGAGCGCGTCCAGCGGCGAGAGGAGGTAGTGCGGCCGGACCGTCGCGCTGCCGCCGCCCATGATGCCCGGATGCTCGGCGTTGCGACCCAGCACGGCCACCCGGTGCAGCGCGCCAGCCGCAAGCGGCAGGACGCCGCGGTTGGCGAGGAGCACCGCAGCCTCGGACGCCGCCCGACGCGTGACCTCGCGATCCTCGGGACGGTCCACCGGGTGCTCATCCTGCGGCTCGTCGTCGAGAGCGCCGACTTCCTCAAACACCGTGAGCATGCGCGCGACCTTGGCGTCGAGCTCCGCCTCCTCCACCAGCCCCGCGCTGACCGCGTCGGCCAGCTCGGTTCCGAAGGAGCGGGCGGGCCCGGGCATCTCCAGGTCCAGACCGGCGCCGGCCGCATCGACGGTCTTCGCCAGTCCGAACCAATCGGTCATGACGAAACCCCCGAAGCCCCACTCCCCGCGGACGATCTCGCGGAGGAATCGCGGGGTGTCGGGCACGTGCGCGCCGTTGACCCGGTTGTAGCTGGTCATGAGGGCCAGCACCCCGGCCACCTTGACGGCGTGCTCGAACGGCAGCAGGTAGAGCTCGCGGAGGGTGCGCTCGTCGATCACGGACGAGCTGGTGTAGCGCTCGAACTCGGTCTCGTTGCCGACCAGGTGCTTGACGGTGGCGATCACACCCTGTTCCTGAGCCCCCCGGATGTAGGCGACGGCGAGCTTGGCGGTGAGCAGGGGGTCCTCGGAGAAGGCCTCGAAATTGCGCCCCCAGAGCGGGTGGCGATGCAGATTGACGGTGGGCGCGAGCAGCACGCGGGCGCCCTTGTCGCGGGCCTGCCGGGCGACAGCACCACTCGCCTCCGCCACCAGCCCGGGATCCCAGGTGGCCCCCAGGGCCGTGGCCGAGGGGATGCAGATCGAGGGCGTCACGGCGAGGAAGCTGTCCGTCTCCCCACGGGCGCCATTGGGACCATCGGTGAACTTGACCGAGGGGATGCCGAGGCGCGGGACGGCCGCGGTGTGCCAGAAGTCGATGCCGGCGGTGAGCGACGCCTTCTCGTCGAGGGTCAATGCGGCCACGAGCGCCGGGATGTCACGGGCAGGACCCGTGGTGGATCGGGGCTTGTCGATGCCCTTCTCCTCGCCCTACTCGGAGGGCGCCGCGGCGGCCGCCTCGGCCTTCTCCTTCCGCTCGCTCTTCTCGCGCCGGGTGGACTTGGAGACCAACTGCATCTTGATCTCGCCGTCGACCATCTCGACGACGACGGTGTCGCCGGGGCTGTGCTTGAGCCGGAGCAGCTCCTCGGAGAGCGGATCCTCGATGACCTTCTGGATGACCCGGCGGAGCGGCCGGGCGCCGTAGACCTTGTCGAAGCCGTCCTCGACGATGCGGTCCTTGGCCTCGTCGGAGACGGTCAGCTGCAACTCCTGGGCCGCCAGGTGGGCGGCGACACGGCCGATCATCAGGTCGACGATCTCGCGCATCTGAACGTGATTGAGCCGCTGGAAAACGACCACCGCGTCGACCCGGTTGAGGAACTCGGGGCGGAAGGCCCGCTTGAGCTCGTCCATGATGCTGTCGCGCATCTTGGCGTGGTCCTGGTCGATGGCACGGTCGGCCGACATCGCCGGCTGGAAGCCGAGCGAGAGGTTGCTCTTGAGGCTGGCGACGCCGAGGTTGCTGGTCATGATGACGATGGTGTTGGCGAAGTTGACCGCCTTGCCCTTGGCATCGCTCAAGCGGCCGTCCTCGAGGATCTGGAGGAGCATGTTGAAGACCTCGGGGTGGGCCTTCTCGATCTCGTCGAAGAGGACGACGCTGTACGGGCGGCGGCGCACCGCCTCGGTGAGCTGGCCACCCTCGTCGTAGCCGACGTAGCCAGGAGGCGAGCCGACCAGACGGGCCGTCGAGTGCCGCTCCATGAACTCGCTCATGTCGAGCCGGATGATGGCGTCCTCGTTGTCGAAGAGGAACGCCGCCAGGGAACGGGCCAGCTCCGTCTTGCCCACCCCGGTGGGGCCGAGGAACATGAACGAGCCGATCGGCCGGCGGGCGTCCTTCAGCCCGGCGCGGGCACGCCGCACCGCCTGAGAGATCACCTTGACCGCCTCGTCCTGGCCGATGAGCCGCTTGTGGATCTCCTGCTCCATCTGGAGCAGCTTGGTGGTCTCCTCCTCCACCAGCCGGGACACGGGGACGCCCGTCCACGAGCTGATGATCTCGGCGATGTGCTCCTCGGTCACCTCGGGCACGGTGGCGCCGAGCTTGTCCCGCCAGGCCATCTCCTCGGAGACGTACTTCTCCTTGAGCTTCTTCTCGTTGTCCCGGAAGTTGGCCGCGGTCTCGTAGTCCTGACCGGCGATGGCCTCTTCCTTCTGGGTCACCAGCTCGCGGATCTCCTTCTGCATGGCGCGCAGCTCGTCCGGGGTCGTGGTCAGCTTCATCCGAACCCGGGCGCTCGCCTCGTCGATGAGGTCGATCGCCTTGTCCGGCAGCGACCGGTCGGCGACGTAGCGCACCGAGAGATCGGCGGCGGCCTTGAGGGCCAGGTCGGTGATCTTGACCCGGTGGTGCTTCTCGTAGAGGGGCCGGATCCCGTGCAGGATGTCGATGGTCTCCTGGAGGGTCGGCTCGTCGACGTAGACGGGCTGGAATCGGCGCTCCAGGGCGGCGTCCTTCTCGATGTACTTGCGGTACTCGTTGAGCGTGGTGGCGCCGATGCACTGGATCTCGCCGCGCGCCAGGGCCGGCTTGAGGATGTTGGCGGCGTCGATCGCGCCCTCGGCGGCACCCGCCCCGACCAGGGTGTGGAGCTCGTCGATGAAGAGGACGACCTCCCGGGACTGACGGATCTCGTCGAGGATCTTCTTGAGCCGCTCCTCGAACTCGCCCCGATACTTGGTGCCGGCCACCAGCCCGCCCATGTCCAGGGTGAGCACCCGCTTGCCCATGAGGGACTCGGGGATGTTGCCGAGCACGATGGCCTGGGCCAGTCCCTCGGCGATGGCCGTCTTGCCGACGCCCGGCTCGCCGATGAGGGCCGGATTGTTCTTTGTCCTCCGGGAGAGGATCTGGACTACCCGCTCGATCTCCATGGCCCGGCCGATCACCGGGTCGAGCTGGTTCTTCTGGGCCAGCTCGGTGAGGTCGCGGCAGAACTGGTCGAGCAGTGGGGTCTTGCTCGGCTTCTTCTGGGTCTCCTTGCCTTCCTCTTCGAGGCCCGACTCGTGGAGCAGGCGCTCGATCTCGCCACGCACCTTCTCCAGGTTGGCCCCGAGGTCCTCGAGCACGTGGGCGGCGATGCCCTCTCCCTCGATGAGCAGGCCGAGCAGGAGGTGCTCGGTGCCCACGTAGTTGTTGCCCATCCGCCGGGCCTCCTCGAAGGAGATTTCGATGACCTTCTTGACCCGGGAGGTGGGAATGATCTGCTGGATGATGATCCGCTCGTTGCGGCCGAGAACCGACTCGATGGTGCTGCGCACCTTGTTGATCTCGACGCCCAGGTTGTTGAGGACCTTGGCGGCCAGCCCCTCACCTTCGCGCAGCAGGCCGAGCAGGAGGTGCTCGGTTCCGATGTACGAGTGGTGCGAGCGCTCGGCCTCCTCCTGGGCGAGGGTGAGGACCTTCTTCGCTCTCTCGGTGAACCGCTCAAAGGGATACAAGACAGCCTCCGCGCCCCGCCCGGCCCCCCCACCAGGGAGGAAG
>Ga0181520_10007184_pt1 | contig 16558 bp, 20 predicted proteins | sample PEATcosm2014_Bin_29_FD_132451 | JGI IMG/M metagenome (GOLD analysis project Ga0181520, IMG submission 132451) | Peatland microbial communities from MTU Mesocosm Facility, Houghton, MI, USA - PEATcosm2014_Bin02_30_metaG | ecosystem: Environmental > Terrestrial > Soil > Wetlands > Peat | place... | reverse complement strand
GAATTTTAAGAAGACTTCTCCGTGATATTGAGAGAACGGGTCAAAAACCAGAAGATATTATCCGTTATTTTTCTGAAGTAGTTGAACCAATGCATGATAAATATATTCAAAGCACAAAAAAGAATGCCGACTTTTTTATAAAAAATGAATATAGTCCAAAAGTCGAAGCTGAACGTTCTGGCTTGCATGAAGTCCAGTTAAAATTTAAAGGAAATATAGACCAGGAGACATTGCGAAAACTTGGTGCAGAAAAAATAAGCCAAACGACTCAAATTGATCACTACTACAATCCTAAGGATAGAAATTTGATTGATACCGATGAACTATTAAGAATTAGAGAAGAAGGAACGGGCACGGTTCTAACTTATAAGGGACCTAGGGTTGAATCTCAATTTCGAGACAGACCAAAATTTGAATTTGATATCGATGATGAAACAAAGACTAAATTTCTTTCTATATACGGCAAATTAGCAAAAAGCATTAAGAAAGAACGAACACTGTATCAATTAGATGGTCTTGTATTTTCAATTGATAAGGTTAGTAAACTAGAAGAGAGCGTTGAAAAATCTATTGGCACATATATTGAAATTAGATCAACAAACAAATCTCTTGATGAAGAAAAACTAAAAACAATTCTTCAAAAGTTGGGTCTAGATATTAATCAAGGAATCAAAGAATCATATTTTGAGCTTGTGGAAGAAAAAGTTTAACCCCACACAATTTCTTGTGCGGGGTTGGAGTTTGACGCTATATCTCCAAAGCGTTTGGCAAACCATTATGCGGAGATCACCTTCTGTGGTCCACCGGGCGGATAAAGATGAGTCTTGCAAAAGACCCATGTATCACCGAGACGATAGTAGCAGTCAGGACACACACATGTATGTGTAAGCTCTTTCCGAAAAGGATTAACCCTGAAGAGGTGTGGTTTTCGATTAGGGCTTTCTCCAACACAGACAGGTCTCGTCGCCGCAATGAATCCTTCGTTAAAGCGCGGATGATCTCGATATCTCAAGAGAAGGAAGGCTGGCAACTCCAAGGGAGAGAGTTGGAAACCAAGTTCCTGGCCTTTGGTCAGAATTTCATGAGCATGAACATTGTTAGGTCCTTGTAATCCCAGCTGTTCAGGAGTGATCTGGAACAGGTCGAGCTCCATTCGTTCCGACCCACGCGCCCTTTCGAGCATTTCTTCTGCTTCGAAACTCCACTCAAACCCTCTGTTTCTGGTGCAAAAGAATGAATCCCCGCTCCAGCCCGCTTCCAAATCGACTGTTATCCACACCTTGAATTCTGTCGTTGTTATCGTTTTCATCATTTATTCTTTCGTTTTGATTATTTTTGTTGTTTTCAGTGAACTATTTTTCTGCCATAAGTATAGCAAATTATACTAGTATTGTCAAGTATAATCGTCAATAAAATAATTAAATAAGCTATATTTATCAAGATATATTTACATATCAACATATTTTTGTGGAAAAGTATTGACACAAATATGGTTTAGATATATACTTCTGTTATGGAAAATAAATACACACAACTTAAACTTGATTTGCAGTCTTTCGGATTTAGTGAAAAAGAATCTAATGTATATGTAGCTTTATTGGAGTTAGGCAAAGGCACGGTAACAAAAATATCTCAAAAAGCTGGAATTAACAGGACGACAGGTTACGACATTCTCGGATCATTGGTCAATAAAAAGCTGGCAAACGTTTCCGGAAAAGAACCTAAGCAAGAATATATTGCAGAACCACCGACAGCTATCGCTGAATATCTGAAAAGACAAATATCACAGACGGAAGAATGTATTAAGAAAGCCAAAGAGATTGAACCCGAGCTGACGTCACTCTATGCCGTCAAGAATCGTCCGAGAATACGTTTTTATGAAGGTACCGATGGTCTTGAACATGTTTACGAAGATACGTTGACAAGTTCTGAACCGATCCGTGCGTATGCCACGGTGGATGATATGCATAATGCTCTTCCAAAATATTTTCCTGATTATTATAGAAGGCGTGCCGAGAAAAATATCTCAATCCGAGCCATTGTGCCTGAAACACCCGTCGGACGTGAACGTACGACTCACGATATTGAAGAAAAACGAGAAATTGCTTTTGTTCCCGCTGATAAATACTATTTTTCGCCGGAGATCAATATCTACGATAATAAGGTAATGATCGCTTCGTGGCGAGAAAAACTTGGCATCATCATTGAAAGCGACGAAATCGCCGATGCGATGAAGAAGATATATGAATTGGCGTGGAGTGAGGCGAAAAGATTGGATAAGGGGCCGAACGAATTGAGTACTATTGGGTAAAGCTGATAGTAATCAATTATCCATACAAAATAGAAAAGCCGTCGGCGGTGACGGCTCTGAAAGACTTTGAAAAATGTGGCGATTGGTCAGACTACCAGAAAGAGATGTGTTGAACACGACCCTTGCTCCTGCAGATCCTGAATGATGTGGTCAATAGTTTCTTGATCCAACATTTCCAGTGCATCGTCGAAGGCACTTTTTCCTTCTTTGAGAGCGACATCAAGGACGCTTCGTATAATAGTAACCGCTGTGGCACGGCTCTCAAAGACGGCTTCGGTTGAGAGTAGTGGTTTAAAACGGTGCCCAGGGCCGCGTGTGACCATGATTGCATGTTTGCCCTCTGATTGGGCGATCAGGAACTCAATGTCGGCCGGATTGCTATAGATTTCAAGAGCAGTCATTCGGGATAGATTCATATTTTTCCTTTCAATTGAAACTTTTTTCTCTACCATTACGTCAATTCTAAATCTACTTTATCTTGTTTTTATTCCACTGTCAAATCCAGAGAGAACCGTCGAGGCAGATGCAATAAAAATGCCGCTCCAAATTTCTTCAGAGCGGCAGCTTTTTCGGACACAGAACAGTATCACCCCCGCCGATACGGAATCGGTCGAAGTTCACGGCCATACGGTCAGGAGATACATTGGCGGCATTGTTACGCAGTGTCAGATCAATGGTTCCGTCGTAGTACACCTCTGCCAGAGGGTTTATTCAAACGGCAGATTTGGTCCGCCAGCCGGAACGATGGGCATCGTCGCTGGTATTGATATACCGGGCGAAAATAGTCGTTCGACAAACATCATCGAGGTGTGGTTTGAGGGTGAGCAATCGCCTCTGCACATGAAGACCAAAGATCTACAGACCGAAAGGTCGGCGGAGACTGCTCCTCGTTGATTTCTCGCTATTTTAAATTCACAAAGCGCCTATCCAGCGCTTTTTATTTTGATAAAACCCAAGCTTCATAGCCACACACACTTGCATAATTGGGTAATATTGGGTAGTATTAGGTAGAGCTGATAATAACCAATTAAAAGCTTAATAAAATGGCTAATAACAGCGACATCATGCAAGAAAATCACTCAAATCACCTCGATTGCTTTAATAAGCGCATAAAAATCTCCCCAGCCATACTTTCCAAAATCGCCGCCATTGACGAGTTCAAGGGGCTGTGGAAGGGAAGTTTTGCCATCAATCCGGTCATCCTCAAGCGGCTCCGGTCTACCGTTATCATTACCTCGACCGGCGCTTCGACCCGCATCGAAGGTGCGACCATGAGCGATAAAGAAATCGCCCGGCTTTTGCGTGGATTGAAATCGAATCCGCCGAAGAATCGCGATGAGCAGGAAGTGGCTGGTTATGCCGATCTGATCGGTAGGATTTTTGATCATTATAAAAGTCTCAAGCTGACCGAGAATAACATCCTCCATTTTCATGGCATACTTTTGCAGTATTCTCAAAAAGATCAGTCACATAAGGGAAAATATAAAATGGCGGACAATGTAGTGCAAGCGGTCAATGAAAAAGGCGAACGGGTCATCGTCTTCAAAGCCACGCCGCCCTATCTTGTCAAGCCGGAAATGGAAGCGGCTTTGGCTTGGGCGGCGGGAGAATTGGAGAAGAAGGAAGTCCATGAGCCGCAGAGTCTGCATCCTCTTCTCGTTATCGCCAATTTTATTTTTGAATTTCTGGCTATACACCCATTCAGTGACGGCAACGGCCGGCTTTCCCGTGCCCTGACCAACCTACTTCTTCTGCGAGCAGATTATGCCTATATTCCGTATGTCTCTCTTGATGAAATCATCGAGGATACGAGAGCCGAATATTATATGGCATTGCACAAGACCCAAAATAATCACAAGACGGATCATGAGGATATTACGCCATGGCTCGATTATTTTCTCGATTTGCTTATTACTCATGCAACAGCGGCACGGAAGCTCATGGAGGGCAATGAACCGGAGAAGCTATTGGCCGAAAGCCAGGAGAAGATTCTAGAGCTCTTTGAGCGCGGCAAAGACATGAGTATTTCTGATATCATGAATAAGCTCGGCAATGCGCCACGCGAGAATGTTAAGAAAAATCTGGCACGATTGGTTGATTTGCGATTGCTTGAACTGGTCGGTCAAGGCAGAGGAGCGAGGTATAGGAAAATTTCAAAATAAAGCTTATGGCTTCTTTTCATAAACAACAGATTGAGTTGTTTATGTCGTTGTTTCAGGGACGCTCCGATGTATATGCTCGTCGTTGGGAGAAAGACGGCAGATCGGGTTACAGTCCGGCGTATGAATTCGATTGGGATGAATTTATGTTGCACAAGCGTCGAGGTGGAAGTATGAAAGACTTTGAGAATAAGAGACTGTTGCCGCTTACGGAAGATGTCATCCACGGGCATTTGACGGGGCAACATATCATAGGCGTCTATCCGATTTTGCACGATAATACTTCATATTTTCTTGCGGCAGATTTTGATGGGAATACGTGGAAAGATGAGGCAAGAGCGTTTATCGATCAATGTGCCGGCATTGGATTATCGTGCTATCTCGAACGCTCTCGGTCAGGCAATGGCGGACATGTTTGGATTTTCTTTTCTGAATCATATCCGTGTTATAAGAGCCGGCAGATCGGGCTTGAGATGATTCGTCGGGCAAAGAAAATTTCTGATTTTGAGAAAGAAGTCAGCTTTGACCGGCTTTTTCCGAATCAGGACAGTCTGACAAAAGCCGGTTTTGGAAATCTGATAGCTCTGCCGTTTCAGGGAAAATCCGTGGCCGATGGCAATACCGTTTTTATCGATCCTGCGACGGGGAAGCCTTTCCCCGATCAGTGGTGCTATGTGAATGGGATTAAACGATATACGGCAGTGGAACTGGATGCTGTCCACGATGCTTTGTTTACGCAAAAATATAATGGATCTCATGCGCCAAATACAGCAAATATAGAAAACACAACGAATATATCAGGCAGTTTGAATATATTGGCCAATAATAAAATTGTTCTGTCTCGGTCGGAACTTACGCCAGAGATTGTTCACTTTTTAAAAGAAGAGCTTAATTTCATAAACACGGAGTATCTTATGAAAAAACGCTTCGGTAAATCGGTCTATCAAGTTGAGAAATATTTCAAATTGGTCGAGGAATCCGGCGATACAATTTTTCTACCGCGAGGTTTTTTGAATAAGCTAGTCGCTTTTCTCGATGAGCATAGAATCAATCACTCGGTCCACTTTGAGTATCCGGTCATTGAAGAAATTTCATTCAAGAGTTCAATTGAATTGACTCTGCCTCAGACGATGACCGTTCAAAGCGTCATGTCTCATGATCAGGGAGTAATCGTGGCACCTTCCGGCAGTGGTAAAACGATCATCGGTTTAGAGCTTATTGCCAAGAGGAAATTGCCGGCGCTTATCTTGGTTCATCGGAGGCAACTTTTGGATCAATGGGTTGAGCGTATTCAATCTTTTCTTGGAATAGCCAAAAATCATATCGGGCAGTTTTCAGGAGCTAAAAAGAAGATCGGGAAGGGTATTACCGTCGGGTTATTGCAAAGCCTCAGCCGAAAGAAAGATCTTTCGGATATGAAAAATAGATTCGGCACGATTATCGTTGATGAATGTCATCATATACCCGCATCAACATTTCGCGAGGTGATATCGCAACTCAATCCGAAGTATCTATATGGATTGACTGCAACTCCGGAGCGGAAACATAACGACGAGAAATTAATTTATGCGTTTATCGGAGAAATTATCGCGCGGATGGAGATGTCCGATTTTGCGTCGGTCGTCCCGACGGTTGATGTCGTGATGGAAATTTTCATACGGACGACGAGCTTGAATATTCCGTTCAAGTTTACGACGGATCAATTCCAACTCTTGGCGAAAATTATTTGTTGTGATACGTCGCGCAACAGGATGATTGTCGAAGATATTTTTAAACAGGCGGAATCATGTAAACGGGTGCTCGTCTTGAGCGAACGCAAGGAGCATCTCGAAATTTTGAACTTATATCTCAAAGGAAAAATAGAAACAATCGTCATTTCCGGGGATGATTCGGCTGTAGCGCAAGTGTCGAAAATAAAACAGATCGAAAGCGGTCACTATAAAGTTATTTTATCAACGGGACAATTTTTCGGAGAGGGAATAGACATTCGTGACATAACCTGTCTCATATTGGCTTTCCCTTTTTCATTTGAGGGCAAGCTCCTGCAATATATCGGACGAATGCGAGGTGTCGGCGTCCAGAAAACCATTATTGATTATCGAGACAGAGAGATTCAATTTCTTGAGCGGCAGTTCAAAAAGCGCGAGCGGTATTACAAGAAGATTGAGGCGGAAATCCATTATGAAAATGAGGAAAAAGGACACTGGAATCAACCTAAAACCAAAATTTGACTTACTACCCTACCTTTGCTAGTATAGGAAATCAAGCTCAACGGAGCTTCTTTAATTTAGTTTGTCAATTTAGCCGTCGTTTTGATTCGCTATTTCGTCGTCATTTTACACATTTATATATCCATGTCCCGATCGATTAAAAAAGGACCGTTCGTTGAAGAGCGGCTTCTCAAAAAGATTGCAGGAAAAAAGCCTCATGATACGGGGCTTATTAAGACGTGGTATCGCCGTTCCCAGATTGCTCCTGAAATGATTGGCTTTACCTTTGGCGTCTACAACGGCCGGCAACATATCGAAGTTTTGGTCACCGAGGACATGGTTGGACACCGCCTCGGTGAATTTTCGCCTACGAGGAAATTCCTGCGACATGGCGGTAAAATGCAGAAGGAGCTTGAGATGAAGCAGAAGGAATCTGAAATCGCGGCGGCAAAATCAGCAAAAGAAGCGACATCAGCTCCAGCAGCAGGGTCAAAGACAGTCGCGCCAGCAAAATAAAAACCCATGATATCCGCATCACTCAAAAATTATCGCCAGTCGCCTCGCAAGGTTCGCTCCGTGGCGAATTTGGTATGCGGCAAAACGGTAGCTGAAGCTTTGAACATGCTGGCATTCTTGCCGAAGAAAGCTACTGACCCTTTGGCTGGCCTTTTGCGCTCGGCTGTCGCCAATGCCAAGAATAATTTCAATATTGACGGTGATAACCTTTTTATAAAAGAATTACGGGTTGATAGCGGCATTGTTCTCAAGCGTTCCATGCCGGTATCGCGCGGTTCTGCTCATCCCATTCACAAGCGATCGAGCAATGTCCTCGTCACCTTGGCGCCGCTTTCGGAAAAGCCGGTCAAGATGCGCCGCTGGGCACGAGCTACTACTGCCAAGCCGGTCGCGACAAAGTCGAATGTTGAAAGATCTGTCGTAGCCGCCAGTGCCGTAAAAACCGCCACAACGGCAACCAAAAAATAACATGTCACATTCCGTACATCCATATTCACATAGACTGGGTATCATTCGCGACTGGAAGAGTCGCTGGTTCGGCGTGGACAAGCAGTTTCGGACATTCCTCAAGGCGGACATTATTGTTCGTGAATACCTGACCAAAGAATTGCGGCCATTCTATCTTTCTGACATCCAGATTGAGCGCAATCAAAAGGCTCTTCGCATTATTATCCGTTCGTCACGTCCCGGAATGATTGTCGGTCGTGCAGGGGATGGGGTGGTCAAACTCCATGCCAAGTTGATGAAACTTTTGAAGAAAAGAGGCATTGACCTCTCGGGTCAGGAGCTCAAGATTGACATCGAAGAAGTGAGAAATCCCGAGTCGAATGCGGCCATCGTCGCTCTCATGGTCGCCGAAGGCCTCGAGAAGCGCTTACCGTTCCGCCGGGTGATGAAGCAGGCTCTTGAGAAAGTCATGGCCAGTCGCGAAGTGCAGGGTGTGCGTATCAAGCTCTCCGGTCGTTTGGGTGGTGCCGACATGGCCCGCCAGGAAGATCTCAAGAAAGGTCGGATTCCGCTTCAGACCATGCGCGCTGATATTGATTTTATCCGCGAGAAGGCGCACATGACGTACGGCGATATCGGCATCAAGGTCTGGATATACAAAGGCGAAATTTTTGCCAAGGAAGCAAAGGCGGCAACCGTTGCACAGGCTGGTTTTGCTCCGGTATCACGAGGAGGCCGCGAGCGTGTTTCGTAAGTTGCCAAAATTTAAATAAATACCATGTTATTCCCAAAAAAAGTAAAATTCCGCAAATGGCATACCGGCCGCAAGAACGCGAAAAAGCTCGCGGTTGCGGTGGAGACACGCGGTATCAGTCTAGCTTTCGGCTCATTTGGTCTTAAGGCTATGAAATACGGTCGTCTTTCCTCGAATGAAATAGAAGCGGCTCGCAAAGTCATGGCCCGTTATGCCACGAAATCCGGCAAAGTTTGGGTGCGGGTTTTCCCCGATAGGCCATTCACCGAAAAGCCTCCCGAAGTCAAGCTCGGTAAGGGTAAAGGTGATCCTGTCGGCTTCGTTGCGCCAGTCAAAGCGGGACGTATTCTTTTTGAAATTGATGGCGTGGATGACAAAGTCGCCCTCGAAGCTTTACGCAAGGCTGGTACGAAAATTTCCGTCAAGACAAAGATTGTCAGTCGGTCGGGCATCGGTATGGCAATGTAAATTAGCTATATAATGATATTTGTGATATAAACGCATAACAAGATAACGAAAAACATGGAAAAAAAAGCTACAACAACCCCAACAACAGCCTCCGGCAAAAGCCATACGCCCCAGCGCAAAACGCTTTCCGGTGTTGTCGTGTCTGACAAAATGAAGGACACGGTTGTTGTGCTTGTTGAGCGCTATGTCAAGGATGAGAAATATCAGAAATTCATCAATCTTCGCAAGCGCTACAAGGTCCATGATCCAGGCAATACCACAAAGGTCGGCGAAAAGGTGACTATTGAATCATGCCGGCCGATTTCGCGACATAAGGCTTTCAAAATTGCTGGGCAAAGCACAGCTAAAGCCGCATAATTTTATACTACCATGATCCAACCACGCTCAATCGTACGAATAACTGATAACTGCGGCGCCAAAGTCGGTCGTATTTTCAAAGTGCTTGGCAGTTCCAAGAAGCGTTACGCCGAAATCGGTGACCTCGTCATCCTCTCCGTGCAGAAGGCCGAACCTCGCAAAACCATTAAGAAAAAAGACATTCTTCAAGCGGTCGTTGTGCGTCAGCGCAAGCCATTTCGCCGCAAGGATGGTTCGTATGTGCGCTTCGACGAGAATTCAGTGGTCATTTTGGAAAAAGGCAAGAAGGAGCCCATTGCCGGGCGTATTTTTGGCCCGATTCCTCGCGAGCTTGCCGAAAAAGGTTTCCAGACTATCGCTTCGCGGGCGCCGGAGATCGTTTAGCGGAGGGTCGGTAATTTTCGGACACTTCAAATTTCGAACTTCTACATCAAAAATTTTAATCACAATAACATGACCATAAAAAAAGGCGACAATGTAATGATTCTCACAGGCAAATGCAAAGGCATGACCGGCAAAGTCATCAAGTCTTTACCGCGCGAGAGCAAGGTCGTCGTCGAAGGTATGAACATGTTGAAGCGCCACCAGCGACCGCGCAAAGAAGGCCAGAAGGGAACCATTGTTGATAAGGCTATGCCGATACACGTTTCTAATGTGATGCTTGCGGCAGATGTTTCGACCAAAAAGCTTGCGAATGCAAATGCATCTGCAAAAGCGAAAAAATAAAAGAAGGATAAAGATTTTATAAAATTCCATTTTAAATATCATGAAAACGACCACGACCACAACTGCAAAGAATATGAAAGAGCTCGAAAAGGCAACTTTTACTGATCTCAAAGCTAGTTTCGGCTATACAAATCCGATGCAAGCACCGCGCTTGCTCAAAGTCGTGGTTTCGACTGGTATCGGCTCCATCAAAGACAAGAAAAAGATCGAGCTTGTGGCTGACCGTTTGGCCAAAATTACCGGCCAGAAGCCGGCCCTGCGCGGTGCCAAGAAATCCATCGCTTCGTTCAAGGTTCGTATGGGCGATCCCGTCGGCTACCAAGTGACGCTTCGTGGCAAGCGCATGACCGATTTTCTCGATCGACTTGTCCACATTTCTCTGCCTCGCACCAAGGACTTCCGCGGTATCAACCGTACTGCCGCCGACGCTATGGGCAATTACACTCTTGGTATCCGCGAGCACACTATTTTCCCTGAGACTTCCGACGAAGATCTTAAGGATGTTTTTGGTATGGCGGTAACTGTGGTCACTTCATCCAAAGATAAAGTCCAGACTATCGCTTTCCTCGAACATCTTGGTTTTCCTTTCAAGAGGGTTGCAGGCGCGGAAGAGTTGAAAGAAAAGAATGAAGTAAAAAAGGAAGAAAAAAAAGAAAAGAAGGAAGAAAAAGAAAAGGCGGAAAAGAAGGCGGAGAAATAGAAGAAAACAAAAAATAGGCGAGGAAATAGCCGACGTTGTCAACTTACATTTAATTTTTCATCTGCTACACTATTCACATTGGCGCCGAAAGGCAACCGAGATTCCCCGGACATCTCCGCGATGTTCGGGGTTTCGCCTTCTAGAAACATATGACCGATTCGTTGAGTAATACTATCTTTGGTATTTTTATCAAGCATTGTCATGAAGCGCATACATCGTTTCTTATCGAATGCTCGGACATGTGAAAGCACGGCATCTCTTGGCTTTCCGAGCAGGATGAATTCTTGACGAAAATAATCTTTATTTATTCTACTTGATATAGGTACGCCAAAAAATACCTGTTCGTTTATCTTTTTTATCACAATAACAGGACGAAAGAATTCAATACCTTTACCATCGAGTTCCGAGCCGACATTCACACCCAATCGTATAAGCCAAACTGCGCCTTCCTTAAGAAGAATACGCCTCGTATCTCTTTTATCCGTAGCACTTTTTATTTCATGCCAGGTAGTGAAATTTTTTATGTATTTACTATTTTTAACTTCTGTATCTTCCATCTTTATAGCATATCAATCGCCGATAAAATCTCCGTAAAGAAAAGTTAAAATTTTGATGAATTCGACCATCAGAATATAAATAATGTTAAATGTAAACTTGCTTTTAATTTTTCTGTTGATATACTATAGGCACAGTTAGCCCTTTACCGGGCCACGGAGATTCCCCTCAACCGCCTTTGGTGGTTGAGGGGTTTCGGCTTCAATAAGAAGATGTCACCGACTGTTGAATTTGACACCAAATCCGCCCTCTGCTAGTATAGTAAACGTTACATCGAAAAGGCAGGATTCAGCCAGGATAGCAAGAATCACAGACAATAGACCGTTGGAAGCAGGTCGCCGGAATGGCGAAAGCTAACCAACAATTTTCGTTTTTTATGGGCTTTGTTGGTTTTTAGGCAAAAGTTTCTTATTTAAAATGGCAAAAACATCAGTAAAAGCACGAGCCGCACGCAAGCCGAAATTCAAGTCGCGCGTTGTTCGACGTTGCTTCCGATGTGGTCGAAAGAATGGTTATATGAGGGATTTCGACTTGTGCCGCATTTGTTTCCGAGAATTCGCCAACGAAGGCGTCATTCCGGGGATTAAGAAGTCGTCATGGTAATATCCGACCATCATTTCGCTAATTATCCCGTCAAAAAATAACATGGTAACCGACCCAATCGCAGATTTCATAACCCGCATCAACAATGCCAGCGCCGCCAAGAAAGCGTCGGTGTCAATGCCGTATTCGACCCTCAAGGAATCCATCGCCCATGTTCTCAACAAAGCCGGCTACGTCAAGACGGTCGAGAGCAAAGGCAAAAAAATAGTCAAGACTCTCGAAGTCGAGCTCGCCTACATTCCTGCGCCGGCAAGCTCCGGAGCGAATGTCGTCGGCGAACCGGTCGTCCACGGCGTGGATCGCGTGTCGAAGCCTTCGCGACGCATATATCAGAAGGCCAAGGACATTCGGCCGTTCAAGAACGGTTTCGGCAACGTCGTGCTATCAACGCCGAAGGGTATTATGCTCGACGTTGATGCGCGCAAGCAAAAGGTCGGCGGCGAGGTGCTGTTCAAGATTTGGTAGAAACGAGCGATAATTTTAAAATAAAAACATGTCACGCATCGGCAAAAGAATACTGAATATCCCCGAGAAAACCACGGCCACCATCGCCGCAGGCGTTTTCAGCGTCAAAGGTCCGCTTGGCGAACTGACTCGTACGTTCAAACCGGAGATTAAGATAAAAATCGCTGGGAACGACATAACTCTCACACCGACACGCAATAGTCTTGAGCTTCAGGCTCTGTGGGGTACATACTCGGCCCATATTTTGAATATGTTGAACGGCGTTAACAAAGTTTTTGAGAAAAAGCTCATTGTCGAAGGCATCGGTTTCAAATCTGACGTCAAAGGCAAGTCACTTGATATGGCTCTCGGCTTTTCTCATCCGGTCAATATGGCTATTCCCGACGGGCTTAAAGTGACGGCGGAAAAGAACATCATCACGGTTTCCGGTATTGATGTGGAAAAGGTCGGCCAGTTCGTGGCCCAAGTGCGGGCGATGAAGAAACCGGAGCCATATAAGGGCAAAGGTATCCGTTACGACGGGGAAGTCATCCGCCGCAAGCAGGGCAAGAAGTCAGTTTAAAATTAAAATAAAACCATGAGCACTGCAAAAACAAAAATAGAAAAAATCGCCCGACGCCACAAGCGTATTCGTTCGACTATTTCTGGTACAGCGGCACGACCGCGGCTTTCGGTTTTCCGTTCGAACAAGGGCATTTATACCCAAATCATCAACGATGAAAAGGGTCATACGCTCGTAGCGGCTCATTCGGCGGATGCAGAAACGGCCGGCGTCGAGCTTGCAAAGAAAGCCAAAGCTCTTAAGATTACCAAGGTTGTCTTTGATCGCGGCGGTTATTTGTATGCTGGCAAGATCAAGGCGGTGGCCGATGCGGCGCGCAAAGGGGGACTTATATTTTAATAAACCTGTCAAAAATTAACTATGGAAAACGATACTGTAAAAATTGATACGACTCCTGTGACACCAACAACTGCTACTCCGGCTGTCGTTGTTCCTGTTGAAGCTCCTCGCAATGATCGCCGCGGTCCTGGCGGTCAGGGTGGAATGGGCGGTGGTCAGGGCGGTCGTCGCCCATCACGTCGTCCGGAACGTTCCGGTCGCGAGCGCATCAAGCCGGAATTCCATACCAAGATCATCAATATTCGCCGCGTTACCCGCGTGGCCGCCGGTGGCCGCCGTTTTAGCTTCAGCGTGGCTGTTGTTTCTGGCGACAAGAAGGGAAGGGTCGGCGTCGGGCTTGGCAAAGCCGGCGACACGTCGCTTGCTATTGAAAAAGCCACCCGTAATGCCAAAAAAAATATGTTCAAAGTGCCGCTTCTGCCGACGATGTCCATCTCTCACGCTGTTGAAGCAAAATATTCAAGCGCCGTCGTCACCGTCATGCCAGCCAAAGGCCGCGGGGTGGTGGCGGGTAGTGCGGTGCGAAACGTCATCGAGCTTGCCGGTATCAAAGACATCGTCGCCAAGCTCCGTTCCGGCAGTAAAAACAAGCTCAACATCGCCCGGGCGACGGTTATGGCCCTTGGTCAGTTGAGTACGACAGGGAAGCCTGCGCGGTTTGCCAATCGGGCGGCAAAGGTCATTGAGCCTACTGCGTCAGCCGCCTCCGTTTCAAAATAATTTTCAAAAATTTCTTTAATTTCAACCCCCATGCAAGCTCACAACGTACAACCAATTCACAAGAACACGCCGACTATGATCGTTGGTCGCGGTGGTCATCGTGGCAAGACTTCTGGCCGTGGCGGCAAAGGTCAGACCGCCCGCGCCGGCAACAAGCGCCGCCCGGAACTTCGTGATTTCATCAAGCGGATTCCGAAATTGCGCGGCCGCGGTAAGAGTTCGTTCAAGTCATTCGCCGTTAAGCCATGGACGGTTTCCATTAGCCAGATCGAAAAGACGTTCAAGGACGGCGATACCGTGACGCCGAAGACTCTCATTGAAAAAGGTTTGGTCAAAATGGTCTTGGGTAAAATTCCTGCGGTAAAAATTCTCCATGGTAAAGTCTCGGCACATACTACTGCGAGTGCAAGCGTCGGTGTTATTCTTTCGAGAAAAATAATCGTTTCAGATTGTCTTGTTTCTGTCGCAGTCAAAAGTGCCATAGAAAAAGCCGGCGGTTCTGTTACACTTATGAAAGCCAGTTAATCAATTTTCATGAACACTTTTATCGAAAAAATGAAGACCACGTTCACCGATCCGATCATGAGGAAGAGGATCGGTTTTACCTTGGGTGCGTTGGTTATGTTCCGCCTTCTTGCCGCTATTCCTATTCCCGGCATCAACGCCGTTTCTTTGGCGAAATTCCTCGCCGGTAACCAGCTCATCGGCCTTTTTAATATTTTCTCCGGCGGCGGTATATCGAATTTTTCCATCGTCATGCTCGGCGTCGGCCCGTATATCACCGCTTCCATTATCATGCAGTTGCTGACCATGATGTCGCCGCAGTTGAAGTCACTTTTCCAGGAAGAAGGCGAGCGCGGCCGGCTCAAGCTCTCTCAATATTCGCGTTTGCTTGCGGTGCCGCTGGCTCTCATCCAATCTCTCGGCTTTATCAAGCTTCTCCAAAGCCAAAATGTTCTCGGCTCGCTGTCGTTTGCGGCTATGGTGACGAACATTATCGTCATTTCCGCCGGCTCCATCCTGCTCATGTGGATCGGTGAGCTTATCAGTGAATTCGGTATTGGAAATGGTGTGTCACTTATCATTTTTGCTGGTATTATCGCCCGATTACCGACAACAGTTGTGCAGTTTTTCAATACGTTTGATTCGACCCAGATACCGGTATACATCATCGCTTTGGCGGTCGGTCTCATCGTCATCCTTGCCGTCGTTTATGTGACCGAAGCTGAGCGTTCCGTGCCGGTGACCTACGCCAAACAAGTCCGCGGCAACAAAATTTACGGTGGTGTCTCCACCTATCTGCCATTGCGACTCAATCAAGCCGGCGTCATTCCGATCATTTTCGCTCTTTCTATTTTGCTGTTTCCTCGCGTCATTGCTAATTTCTTGGTCAATTCTTCTCATGCAGTCGTCGCTCATATTGCCACTATTGTCAGTGCTATTTTGGCCAACGGCTGGATTTATAATAGTATTTATTTCATTTTCGTCGTCATTTTCACCTATTTCTATACTGCCGTTACCTTCGATCCGAAAATGATTTCCGAAAATCTCCAGAAAGGCGGCGCTTTCATCCCCGGTATTCGCCCCGGCGAGCCAACTATGCTCTATCTCGGTAAAGTAGTGACGCGTATCACTCTCGTTGGCGCGCTCTTTCTCGGTGCTGTAGCCGTCTTGCCGCTTATTATGCAGTCAGCTACCGGCAATACCACGCTCGCTATCGGCGGTACGGCACTCCTCATTGTTGTGTCGGTTATACTTGATCTCGTCAAACGCGTGGATGCACAGCTTTCGATGAGGGAGTATTAAAAAATCCCACAAATCGCTTTTGAAAGAAACCGGCATACCGTTCTGTCCAGTAGCCTCCCTCGGAACAACTGTCTGCTGACACTTTGTTCCGAGAGTTTCTTTCAAAAGCGATTTGTGGGATTTTTTATTCTACCGTATCAAAATCTTTCATCTTCATGGTAATAAAAAACCCGCCGACGACGGAGGGTTTCTCTGTTTAAGCGGATTAAATTTAGTAGAACTCATCTCAATTCAACCCATTCACCTTCGCGCTGGTCAGAATGGAAGACAATCTTCCAACCAGCTTGTCTGTAGCGACGCTCGAGCTCATGTTGGATTTTTGGGTTGGGAGAATTGTTGAGTTGTATGATAACCCCTTGATCTCCCGTATATTCTTCACGAAGTTCTTTGTCGAAATGAGACTCGAGTATTTTGACTTCCTGTAGTTGTTTTTTGGTAAGAATCTTGCTAAGTTCAGCCTTTTCTATAGCCATAATCAGTTTACGATAATTGTTTTGTCAGCAACTAGCTAAGGTGTGTTCTCTAGCACTCATTCTAGCACTTTTATGTACGTTGTCAAATATTTGGGCAAAAAGAAAAAAACCGTTTCTCAACGGTTTTTTTCTTTCCCAGTCCCACGTGGTGGTACATGAATACCATGCATCATGCGGACAAGACTCGGTATGTCATAAGTATAGACGATATTTTTTTGTTGTCAAACTTTTTTTCTACTTCAAAGGATATTTTAGATCTTGTAATGATGCGTACCCCCTTTAATAGACACTTAATGAACCCCCTAACCCTCGACCTGGGCCAAAAGATGATTTCTGTATTCAACAGGGGTCATCTTTTTTCTTGTCCACTGCTTTCTTTCGTAATTG